>ENA-OQHY01000663-OQHY01000663.1-human-gut-metagenome-genome-assembly--contig:-NODE-663-length-18601-cov-3.388492_pt1 | contig 18601 bp, 23 predicted proteins | sample MGYA00242570_ERZ504733 | MGnify/ENA primary metagenome ERZ504733 (study PRJEB26092, sample SAMD00036219) | human gut metagenome | host: Homo sapiens | study: EMG produced TPA metagenomics assembly of... | reverse complement strand
CTGTTTACAGTTGCCGCATTGATAAACCTTTGATAACTGCCTATAATAGAGTTATTATTTTGAACTGCTATAGCAGAGAAATGCGAAAAAATAAAATTTTTTGTCCGTTGTAACATTTTGCGGACATTTGCCTATTCTGCCGTTCTTTATCCTCACCGAGAACAACGACCCTGCCACGGAATATGAATACCGGCATGAGGGCGTGAACGACTATATTACCGCCCCGGTCAATATCCCGGAGCTGATCCGGCGGGTTTTGTTCTTTGTGGAGTAATTGAAAAATTTTACGGAGGTGATGATGTAATGGGACATTAGCTGTTTTTGATATAGAAGAATCCGGCAAACAGATTGGCGAAAAGTTATTTCTGCATCTTAACGAGGAACAAAAGAATGCTCTAATGCAATATATTTTGGAACAAGGAGTCTGTCATGGAACGGTATTCAATTCTTGTCACACCTTACCAAACAGGAAAAGACCGCTGATATATGATTTGACGAGAAAGATCCCCTTATCCATATCCGCACCCACAACACCAACCTCAAAAGGTGACTTTCCGCTTATGCCGAGCAGTACCCCGACGAGTGCTACCAGACCGACACAGACCACGAAACGGGCTGCATGGAGTTTGATATTGCAAAGGGGCGTTTCTCTTTCCGTCTGACCGCCCCATACAGCGAGGAACGCCGGGAAGCAGCGCGACGATATGCCAAAGAGAACAACGCCACCGACAGACTGAAATGATGTAGGTGCAAGCACAAGTATTCAGATAAATTGAAGAAAAAACTTAATAATATGTGACTTTATTTTTGGTTCACGAGCATGTATAATATAACTCAAAAACAATTTTGATAGTAAGTAAAGGAGTGAAAAATATGTTATCAATTTCTGAACATTCTTATCCGTTCAATTAGTGGGTATGTGTTTATAGTTCCAGTTCTCTTATTGTATTTTTATATCTTAAAAAAATCGGGAAGAAAACAAAGTTTTCTTCATATTACCGCTGTATTTGTGTTTTGCTATTATCTATTTGGAATTTTAACCGTAGCAGGTATTGGCTATACAAGCACAATGTCATTTAGTCCAAAGATTTCCCTGATTCCGTTTCTTGGTATGATAAACCGGACCAATAGATACCATACTTAATTTAATTTTATTTGTACCGTTAGGAGTTTTCCTGCCATTTCTGTATAAAAGGTATCATCACATAAAGACCGTTGCATTAACTGGCTTTCTATTCTCTTTATCTGTTGAAATTGTTCAGATGTTTGGCTGGGGTTCATCGGATATAAATGACCTTATTATAAATACGGCTGGAGCCTGTTTGGGATATTGGATTTATTATCTGCTATCAAAAGCTTTGCCGAATAATTTTAGAAAAAAACTTCAATCTGAGAATTGTTAATGGTAACGGTCGAAGTACTTTTGTTTGTAATTTATAATATTTTATGGTTATGGTTACAGTTCAACCTTGGGTATCCATGATGTACTGAACATCGGATAAAGTATTCAGAAAAACATTTTATCTAGCAGATACACAGCAAAAATTAGTACCCTACCCACAAGGCAGCCGAGAAAATCGACTGTCCTTTTTCTATGTCTATGAGCAAAAAGGAGCGACCAACTACCGACATGAGGGCGTGAACGACTATATTACCGCCCCGGTCAATATCCCGGATCTGATCCGGCGGGTTTTATTCTTTGTGGAATGAAATCATTATACATATAAAAATATGTCTTTGTAGTGGACAGGATAGACGCTTTTTTATGAGAAATTGGTCAGGACAGTAAATTTATTGTCCCGACCAATTTTTGCTATTATGAACAAGTTGCTATATCATAAAGCTTAGCGTTCTGTTATATTTTGGATCGTTATTGACTTCTATTACGGTTAGTGATATATTTATTACAGTAACCGTAATAAGGAGGCAGATGTTATGCGAGACAATGCGAAAGGCGGTGCGCTCACAGAGGTGACATTCTTTATTTTGCTTTCCCTTTATACCCCGAAACATGGATATGCTGTCATGCAATTTATTGAAGATAATACAAAAGGGCGGCTTACGCTGGGGCAGGTACTTTATATGGTGCGTTGAACTCGTTGCAGGAAAAAGGCTGGATTGCACCTTTTGGAGATAGTGCGGGACGGAAAAAAGAATATCTCATTACAACGCAAGGAAAAGAAATTGCAGAAAAGGAACTGATAAGGCTCAATGAACTTGTAGGCGTAGCTAATGAAATTATTGGAGGTGCAGTATGAGCAAAAAGTATTATCGTTTCTTTGGCGGTTTGTTTACTGCCCAGGAACATTGGCTGAATAAAATGTCTGAAAAGGGCTATCGTTTGATTCGGGCGGAAAAAATGTTGTATGAATTTGAGGCGTGTAAACCGGATCAGGTAAAATACTGTGTAGAGTTTATCGGGCAAAAATCGAAGGCCGACGCGTCCGATTATCATGAGTTTTTAGAGGGGATGGGTTACAAAGTATTTTATAAAAACATCAACCTGAACTACTCTGTTGGTAAAGTACGCCTACGGCCATGGGCTGAAAAAGGCGGACGCATAGCAACAAATGCCACCACCTTTAATCGGGAACTGTTGATCGTAGAAAAAGATAATGACGGTAAGCCGTTTGAACTTCATACTTCTTATGAGGACAAGGAAAACTATTACAGAAATCTGCGTAATCCGTGGTTGCTGATATTGCTCATGTTCGCAATATTTGCGGTTGCAAAATGTTCGGTAGTTTTTGGTGTGCTTGCCCTGGTTTCTCTGATTCCTGTTCTCGTATATCAAACCCAGGTTATGCAGAACAACGCGAAGGTAAGACAAAAGAATGGTGAGGTGTTTATATTATGAATGAACGAGAAAAAACGATTCGACTATGGTTTGATATGTGGCTCAATCAGCAGGATATGGGCATTGATGATATTTTTACAGAAGATGTAATCTATACAGAAAGCTGGAGTCCCCAGTATAACAACCGAAAAACAGTAAAGCATTGGTTTCAGGAATGGAATACCCGTGGCAAGGTGGTGATTTGGGAAATCAAGCAATTTTTTCATAAGGGAGATCAAACGATTGTGGAGTGGTATTTCAAAAATGAAATGAACAATGGAAGTATAGAGGAATTTGATGGAATCTCGCTGGTTGAGTGGACAGAGGATAATAAAATAAAGGCATTAAAAGAATTTGGGTGTAATCGCAATACCTATAATCCATACCAGGAAGGCGATACCCTCAATTCAAAGCAGAAAAAGCGAATTGGTTTTGAATTGAGTGCTTATAATGTTAGCTGCTGTGGTTTCATAGAGTGTTGAGAAATTTTTGAGATTTACCATATATCATACAAAGAACGGAGGTGCATGATTTTGAATCCTAAATTACTGATCGTTGATGATGAACGCGGTATTGTTGATATGATACAGAGTTATTTTCAAACACAATATGATATTCTGACTGCTTATAGCGGACAAGAAGCACTCAAAAAAGTAGCCTGCAAACCAGATTTAATCTTATTGGACATCAATATGCCGGGAATGGATGGTCTGACTGTATGCCAGCAGATACGGGAACACATTGCCTGTCCCATTCTTTTTTTGACTGCTCGTATTGAATCCAGCGATAAGATCATTGGATTTCAGGCCGGGGCGGATGATTATATCGTCAAGCCCTTTGATTTGGATGAATTGGGGGCGCGTATTGCCGCACATCTGCGCCGGGAGCAGCGACGCCAAAATAATTCGGCAGTGCGCTTCTTTGGTGAATTGATACTGGATTATTCTGCCCGAACAGTTACAATCAATAATCAGAACATCCCGCTATCTAAGAGGGAGTTTGAGATTGTAGAACTTTTATCCCTCAATGCAGGACAGGTTTTTGACCGTGAGCGAATTTATGAGCTTGTGTGGGGCTTGGATGGGGACGGAAACAGCGATACAATTATGGAGCATATTCGGAAAATACGCGCTAAATTTGCAGCACATACATTGCATAATTACATTGAAACGGTTTGGGGGTGTGGTTATCGGTGGAACGCCTAAAAAATATGGGACTAAAGAAATCTTTCCTGCTATTATCCCTCTCCTGTTTGGCAGTGGCATTTCTCCTGCTTGGGGCAGTTATCTTCCTATGCCGAGGCATTGAAAACCATTATCCTTTAGGCGGTGTAGAAATCTTGTCGGATGGCTCTGTTGTACCTCTGCCGTCTCCTACGGTGTCACAACAGCGTATTTTGGCTATCCTAAACATTGTGCAGACGGTTTCCTGTATTCTTTTTCCAGTAGGCGGATTGATTGTTTCAGTCTTTCTTTTTTATTATCTCAAATTGAAACAGCCTATTTCCTGCCTGCAAAATGGCATTATGCGGATTCAGAATAATGATCTGGATTTTTCGCTGCCGATTTTGTCTAACGATGAAATGGGACAACTATGTGCTGCCTTTGAAGAAATGCGGAGTGAACTTCTGAAATCGAATCGGCTGTTGTGGCAACAGGCCGAGGAACGCAAACGGCTCAATGCCGCATTTTCCCATGATCTGCGTAACCCGATTACGGTATTAAAAGGAAGTGTAAAACTTTTGCGGCAAGGTATTCAGGACGAACAGACCATAGACCGGCTGGAAAGTTACACTTTACGGATCGAGCAGTATGTAGAAGCTATGAGCAGTGTTCAAAAGTTGGAACAACTCTCTGTTAAGCCAAAAGAAATCAGACTATCAGTTTTGCAGAGTGAATTGCAGGAAACAGCACGACTGTTAGCGCTATCCAAAAAAGTTTCTGTTTTAGTACCATCAGGCGGAACAGTTTGTATAGATCACGGGCTATTTCTTACCGTAGCGGAAAATCTGATTGGAAATGCGGCGCGATTTGCAGAAAAAGCAATCTCTATTCAAATAACGCTGCAAAATGATTCTATGACCTTGAATGTAGAAGATGATGGTGCTGGTTATCCGCTGTCTCTCGTGCAGAATGGGCCAACCCCCTTTGAAACGACAAGTAGTAATTCCTCACATTTTGGAATGGGGCTTTACAGCAGCAGAATTTTATGTGAAAAACATGGTGGCCGATTGATTTTGGAAAATCGGGCCGGGGGCGGTGCATCCGCAACGGCTATTTTTTATTTCGTGTAATCCTTGAGCGATTTTTGAGATTTATCATTTACACTCTCCTTATACCACAAATAAGGAGAGTGTTTTTTATGAATATTGAGGCAAAGAATTTATCAAAGATTTATGGTGACGGTGAAAACCGAGTGGTGGCTTTGGATCGTGCAAATCTCGAAATTGTATCCAGCGATTTTATTTCTATCATGGGGCCATCGGGAAGCGGAAAAAGTACCCTGCTGCATTTGCTTTCCGGCTTGGATAAGCCATCTTCCGGCTCGCTGACCTACGATGGTAAAGATATTTACAGTTACAGCGATAAGGAGTTGTCGGCATTCCGCCGGAAACGGATTGGATTTATTTTTCAGCAATTTAATCTGCTTCCGGTTCTGACGGCGAAAGAAAATATTATCATGCCTCTTTTGCTGGATAAGCAAAAACCGAATGAAGCATACCTGAAACAGCTTACAGAACTGCTTGGCATTCAGGGCCGCTTGGAACATCTGCCCCATGAGTTATCCGGCGGCCAGCAGCAGCGTGTAGCCATTGCCCGCGCTTTGATTGCAAAGCCGGATGTAATTTTTGCGGATGAGCCTACGGGAAATCTGGACAGCAAAAGCGGCGGCGAAGTCATGGAACTGCTTCAAAATGTATGGAAAAAGATGGGGAAAGCTCTCGTTGTCATTACCCATGACAGCCGTATTGCACGAATGGCAGACCGGCAGTTTCAGATTGTAGATGGTGTGCTTACGGAGGTGACAGCGAAATGAAATCTTATCGTACATTAGCATTGAAAGAACTGCTGTCCCAAAAAGTCACTTCTATTCTTATTTTGATTGCCGTTGTGCTGTCTGCTATGATGACAACCATTGTAGGACAATCCATTGGCGTACTTAGTGCAATGCGGGAACAGCAGGCCATCGCTATCGGAGGAAACCGATATGCCACTTTTTTGCAGATGAATGCAGATCAGCTTCACGCACTGGAACAGGATGAGCGTCTTTCCTATGTAGGGAAATCTATTTATATGGGAAGTTTAGAACTCTCCCCATCTCTCACCCTTGGTTTGATGGAATATTTGGATGATACTGCCGCTATCTATCCATCCAGTACCAGTGTAGAAGAAGGTCGTCTGCCGGAAGCCCCGATGGAAATAGCTCTTTCGGAAGATATTCTGAAATATCTTGGCTTTGAGGGCGGTATTGGAGATAAGATTACACTTTCACTGCAAAAAAATCTTCGCCACAACATTGCGGACAGCTATTCCTATACAGCAGAATTTGTTCTTACAGGGATATTGAAAAATAACTACTTGGGATATACAAGCGGCACTGTTACGGGAGTTGTAGGGGAAGGAACTGCTGAACAACTTCTACCGGAATCTTATATTTATTACAATGTCGATATTCAGACTGCCGATAAAAAGAGTTTTCAAGCAGTTGTCGATGACTTCAATAAGGAATTGAACATCCATGAGCTTGATACCAGCTACAATATTGTATATTTGAACGCTTTGGGAATTTCCTATACTGCAAATTCCGAGGATGCCAATGATAAGGGATTCTCTTTTATGACAGTCGCAGGGATATTAGTGGGCAGTTTAATTTTGCTGGCTGCTGGCCTTGTGATTTACAACATTCTGAAAATATCTGTCTCAAAACGAATAAAGGGATATGGAACACTTCGGGCTATTGGAAGCGAAAAAGGACAACTTTATCAGATCATTGTAATTGAAGTAACCCTATTGTGTCTGATTGGGATTCCTATTGGTATGCTTCTTGGCTTTTTGAGTGCCAGAGGGATTTTAGAGACAGCTACCGGCCTGGTTTCTCCTGAATTGTTCTTGGTTCAGGATTCTTCCGAATTGAAAACCCTAATAGCAGAAAACAGTTCTTTGAATGGAACCTTACTGATATTAAGCGAGCAATCACTTTGGCGTTTGCGTTGTTTGCAGCATTACCAGCAGCCAGATCAGCCGCAAGGGTATCCCCTATTATGGCGATGTCTGGAACAAATCTGAAAATTCGACGCAGAAAGCGTAAAACAAAGAAAATCCATAATTTTGAAGCATACTATGCCCGTCTGAACTTAAAGAGAAATAAAGGCCGTACTGCAATTACAATTTTGTCCCTTGTTATGAGTATCACGGTTTTTATTGCACTGCAAGGTTTTTCCTCTTTACTGAACGCTGCAAGTGCCCTGCAAGATAACCATTTAGGAGATTATCAGATCACAAATGAAAGTGTTGGATTTACCGCAGACGATCTGAATACCTTAAAGAAAAATAAAGCAGTACAGAGCGTAGCTGCTATACAGTTTTCGCTTTACGAACAAAATGAAAATGGGCAGCTCGATGGAATCAGTCTTGAATTTCAACTAAAACCCGGCGAAACTTTTCAGGTTGTCGGATTGAACGATGAATATTGGGATTATTTTATGGGGGATCAATTACCAGAAGAACAGCTTGGACAACTGAAATCAGGGAACGCCTGTATAGTAAGGAATCCTATTCCCATGAGCTACGGCGAAGATGTTCTTGAATTTACAAATATAGAGGCCGGAGAAAACATCTGTGTTGCGGGAATGGAGCTGAATGTTTTGAAAACCTTGGATGGCTATGACGGTTATCTTGGTATTGGAAATGGCGGTTTCACAAATGGTGTTCAAGTGATTGTTGATGATGCTATCTATGAACGCCTGACGGGAAAAGATACCTATTCAGAGTTTTTGCCTACACTGAACGAGGGTGCTGACAGGGAAAACTTTGATACATTTATCGAGGCGTTTGTAACAGAATACCGGGGACAACATTCTTGTCATATGAAGAAACCGACCAGCAACTAAAAGAGAGCTTTGCACAAATTCAAATGCTGGCATGGGGCTGATTCTTTTCGTTGGCCTGATTGGTATTCTTAATATCATCAATACCGTTTACACAAATATTCACACCAGAGTAACAGAAATCGGTATGCAGCGGGCCATTGGAATGAGTGCCGATAGCCTTTATAAAACTTTCCTTTGGGAAGGTGCATATTACGGAATCATTGCCTCTGTGATTGGAAGCGTGCTGGGATATGTTTGTACGATCTTCATTGAGGCGGCCACGAGCGACACCATCCAGCTTGTTGCAATCCCTGTCATGCCCATTCTTGAAGCAACCCTCTTGGCAGTAGGAGCTTGCTTGCTGGCAACAGCAATTCCGCTACGGAAAATTTCAAAAATGAATATTGTGGATTCGATTGAAACGGTTGAGTAGAACACTATTTTTTGAAATGTCCGAGCGTTGTAACAATTCAGCCTGTTTTTCTGTCGAAATCAAAGGCACCTCGGACATTTGTGTAACATTTGTAGTTTATGATGATTATAAATCAAAGATAACTTTCACTTAGGTATTAAGACATAATATGGAGGTGATGATGTGATGGGACATTAGCTGTTTTGGATATAGAAGAATCCGGCAAGCAGATCGGAGAAAAGTTATTTCTGCTTCTTAACGAGGAACAAAAGAATGCTCTAATGCAATATATTTTGGAACAAGGAGTCTGTCATGGAACGGTATTCAATTCCTGTCACACTTCCTCCGCATCAAAGAAAAATCCTCTAACAGAAATACAGGAAGGCGAGCTTTATCTATGCCTGGAACACCGCACTGTCAGGGTTAGGGAACGGATTATCAACCTGACAAGTAAGGAGTTTGATATACTGGCATTACTCATTGCCAATCCCAAACGTGTTTTTACTTACGAACTGATTACCGATTTGGTTTGGAAAGAGGATTGTGATTTCTATTCGAGAAAAGCCATTCATAATCATATAAGTAAGCTGCGTAAGAAATTGCGCTTTGAACCGGATCTTCCAAACTACATTGAGAGTGTCGCCGGAATCGGCTATAAATTTGAACATCTATAACATGAGCCCACAAGGTGTCGTTTTCCCCTTGTGGGCTTGCTTTTTGCGGCATATATTCTAAGAGCAGAATATGTAGAAAATTGCGAATATAAAGAGTAAAAAGCGAATGCCTGCGGACTGATACAGGAAACATAACCGATATAATTTTCTCCCAAGGAGGTATCAAGCAGCCGATTCAGGCTCCTCCTTGATGGGAGGAAATGCCTATGCGTCTATGCAACACAGATCCGCAGATAAACTGCTTTACATTCAGTCACCTATACGTCGTAATCCAGCTCGTATGGATTGCGGCGTTTTTGGTTTCGACAATATTTGAGCATTTTCGCTGTCAGCCTCCCGGAGAAATTTCATACTGCTGCTTTGGCGCGCCTGTTCTTTGTACGGGCGCGCTTTTTTGTACCCTTTTTTTAATCAGAAAGAGACTTAGACCTTATCGCTGCCGCAGCCCACCCTCTGATTTCGATTTTTGCCATCAACTCAAACATCGAAATTGGAGGAAATTACTATGAAGAAAATCAATCTTCGGGATTATTACCCGTATTATACACAGGACATGATCGTTGAGGTGCCGGATGAAGTTGCTTTGTTGCTTCGGGAATATATGTTGTTGGAAGAAGCCTATCGGATTCGTACATACCGCTATAAAGCATTTTATTCTCTGGATCGAGACGAAGGTATTGAGCGTGAGATATTGCAAAAGCCTCTTAACCCGGCAGAAATTTGGGAACAGCGTCAAATGACGGAATTGATTTATAAAGGTCTTTCCAAACTTCCAGTAAAGCAGCGCCAACGGATCTATGCACACTTTTTTCTTGGCATGAGCAAAGCAGATATTGCCAAAGCGGAAGGAACACACAAAAGCCGGATCACCCGTTCTATCGAAGCAGGATTGCGTAGTCTGGAAAAATATTTCAAAGAAATTTTATAACAGACGGCAACTTTGCCCCTAAAAATGTACTGAATAGTAGAGGGACATATTCGGCGGGACAAGCTGGACGGGTGTGGTAAGGAAGCATATACATCCTCCCACCCCAACTGCAATATCAATTTGTCTGCCATGCCCCTTGCTTGTTCCTTGACAACCGAATATACGCTGTTACAGGTACTTCATTCTGTGTTCCGAGCGGCAGATGGGGCGGCGCGGTGACAGGCGGCCTAAGGAGGTGATGAATCCAGGCTGTCCGAGCGATAAACGCAACCTACGAAACCGGCTGTGGCAGGCCGGACGCGATAACGACACAGATCATAATGGTACTTCTTCACAGCTTCCTAAAGACTTGGGGAGAGTTCCTGCGGCGTTTGCTTGCTCTGGCAAAGCGGCGGCGTATGTGGGACTATGATGCGGTGACGCTACCCGCAGCCTGTAACAGCCCCGTCCTTATAACAGAAGGACTTGCCGGGGTGCGTGGCAAATACGGCAGTAAAATCGAAATCAGATATAATGGGCCGGATTTATGTGTGCAATAACCATAGATCCGACCTATTCATGTGGTTTTGATGATAAGATATAAAAATGTGGGAAGAAAGTGATCTATACTACAGGTGGAAAACATAGCGGCGGAAACTGCTGAAAGTATTGTTGCTGTGTGTTATAATCAATCAAGATGCAAATGCTTAAAGGATATAAGGAGTGAGATACAGCATGAAAATACTTTATGTTACAGACCTGCATGGAGATAAAAATAAATACAGAAAATCATTAGAAATAGCTATGAAACAAGAGATCAGAGTTATTGTGAATGGTGGAGATATGCTTCCAAAATTGGGAGAAAGACATACAGAACAACCGTTATTTATCAAAGGATTTCTAAGTAATTACTTTTCCATATTGCAAGAACATAACATTACATACCTTAATATGCTGGGGAATGACGATTTGCTATCTGTGGATAATCTTTTTGAACAGACTTGTGGGGGATTCGCAAATGTTCATAATATAGCAGGTAAAAAAATCCGCATTGACGAATATGAATTTATTGGAATGAATCAGATTTTGGATCATCCCTTTGGATGTAAGGATCGAGTTGTTACAGAGACAGATTATATTCCCCAAAGACAACTTAGCCTTTTTGCCGGTATATCGAATGAATATGGTTATGACAGAATTTTTGACTGGTTGGAGTATTCCAAAACAGAACTTCCATTGATGTGTGGAATTTTGAAAGAACTGCCTGAACCGGAGAGTCCGAAGAAAACGGTATATGTTATGCACATGCCTCCTGCCGGATTGCGTTTGGGACAGCTTCTATATCAGGATTTGGATATAGGATCAGTAGATATTTATGAGTTCCTTAAAGCCAAACAGCCGTTACTTTCTCTGCACGGGCATATTCACGAAAGTCCTGATACAGAAAAAGGATCATGGATGAATCAGATAGGTACTACAACCTGTATTCAGCCAGGGCAGACAGAGTTTGGCGATAGTAGTATGGTTTATGCAGAGATAGATTTAAAAAGCGGAGTATATGCACGAAGAATTGTAAATATATAGGAGCAAAAAACACCAGTGATGGTGTTTTTGTTGCCTGGAAATGAGGTGAGCACATGGAAAATCCTAAACAGGAGAATGCAGTCCAAATTGGGAATACAACGTTTTATGTAACTTCCGTTTTTTCCGGTACGGTTCAGTTGGAGTATTTAATTAAACGACTGATCCAGAAAGAAATTGAGCAGGAAAACAATACCCGTTGATTGAAAAAAACAGTAGAGCAAATTGCTGAAAAGAGTGCTTAAACGTGTTATAATTATAAAGTACAAAGCAGTTTTGTTTGCTGTTGGAAAGGAGCAGAAATGTTAAAACAGCAGACAAAACTAAGAGTTAGATTATATGCACGTTTATCGAAAGACGATGGGGATGCGGATAAGGAAAGCAACAGCATTACCAATCAGTTGCAGATGTTAAGGTACAATGCTAAGGAAAAAGGATTTGAAGTGATAGGCGAATATGTGGACGATGGTTATTCTGGAACCACCTTCAACCGGCCGGATCTGAACCGTATGATTAAAGATGCTATGGACGATCCGGAACCGAGCGGTATCATGGTAAAGGATATGTCACGTTTTGGACGTAACAATGCCATGTTCATGTATTATGTGGAAGAAATCTTTCCTAATAATGATATTTTGTTTATTGCTTTGAATGATGATGTCGATACAAGATTTGATGAAAACGAGATGATGCCGTTTAAATCTATTATGAATGAGTATTATGCTCGTGATACATCAAAGAAAATCCGAAGCGTAAAAAAGACAACAGCATTGAGTGGTGGGTTCTGCGGTTCATTTGCACCTTATGGTTATGTGGTGGACCCAGAGAACAAAAGAAAGCTATTGGTTGATTCTGATACAGCACCTATTGTCAAACGAATTTTTGAATTATCGAAACAGGGCAACAGCGTTCATCAGATTGCGAGAACCTTGTGCGAGGATGGTGTTCTGATTCCGAGAGCATACAGGGCAATGAAGAACGGCACTCTGGAAACAAGTACAGGATTTAAGTTTCCAACGGATTGGGTAGCAAAGAATGTGAAGATGATTTTGGAGAATCAAGTGTACCTGGGACATATGGTTTCTCATAAGACACAGACCAAATCATTTAAGAATAAGAAGCCGGTTGCAGTTCCGAAAGAAGAATGGATCATAGTACGGAACACCCACGAAGCGATCATTGATGAAGAAACCTTTGAACTGGTGCAGAAATTCATCAGTGTAAAAAAACAGCCGAATAAAACAGGACGTCCTAATATATTTGTGGGTCTTGTGAAATGCCCGGATTGTGGTCGCAACATGGCGTTTTCTAATCCAAATGGAAGGGAGCCTCGCTTTCGCTGCAGAACTTATGTAAGGAATAGCAATCTTTGTACAACACATGCCATTTCTTATGAGGCGTTGCAACAGATTGTTATGAGTGATATTCAAAAGCATATTAAGAATATGGAAGCCTTAGGAGATCAGTTTATACAGGAAATGCACGAATTGAGCGAAAAAGGCGGCAGTAAGAAAATCAAACAGTTCGAGAAAGACTTGGAAGTAGCAGAAAAACGGATTGCAGAAATTGATAGTGTGATTATGAAGCTCTTTGAGCAGAATGCACTCGGTAAGATTTCTGATGAACGCTTTGAAAAGATGTCCTCAGCTTATGAAAGTGAGCAGAAAGAACTTGCTCAAAAAAGAGACGAATTAAGAACTAAAATCAGAGCGGAAGAAAAGAAAACACAGAGTACCAATCAATTTTTGGAAACAATTCGTAAGTATGAAACAGTAACAGAACTGAACCGTTCTATGCTGGTGGAGCTGATTGATAGTATTTATGTATATCAGGCAGAGGGAACCGGCAAAGATCGTAAGCAAAGAGTGGAAATTAACTATCGTTTTCTTGCGGGGTCTCAATGTGGTATCGCCTGATGGAAACGGAAGAATGAGCCGTCTCCTGACTTTATTGATTTTATATAAGTCGGAATATTATGTTGGTCAGTATATTAGTATTGAAAGACTGATATCAGACACAAAAAGAGAATTATTATGAAGCTTTGCAGGAAAGCTCATGGGAATGGCATGAAGGCAGAAATGATTATGCTCCTTTTGTGAAATATATGTTAGGGGTTATAGTTGCTGCTTACCGGGAGTTTGCGGACAGGGTGGAGATTCTTACGGACAAAACAATTTCAAAATCTGATCGTATTGAAGATATTATCAGAAACTCCTATGGCAGGATTACAAAAGCGGAAATTGCAGCTCAATGTCCGGAAATCAGTCAGACAACCATACAGCGAACGCTGAACGAATTACTAAAGAACAATCAGATAATAAAAATAGGCGGGGGAAGATATACTTCCTACGTTTGGAACAGGGAGAACGAATGATATGGTTACCGGAGAATTAAAAAGTAAAATTGATAATTTATGGGAAATATTCTGGACAGGAGGACTGACTAATCCACTGGATGTAATTGAGCAGATGACATATCTGATGTTTATCCGCGATCTGGATGATGCAGACAATGTCCGTGCAAAAGAGGCGGCAATGCTTGGTTTGCCACATAAGAGTATATTTGCCGGGGAAATACAGATTGGAGACCGAAAAATTGATGGAAGCCAGCTGAAATGGAGTACTTTTCATGATTTTCCTGCTGCAAAAATGTATAGCACTATGCAGGAGTGGGTATTTCCGTTTATAAAAATCTCCATGGAGATAAGGAAAGTGCCTATTCCAAATATATGGGAGATGCAATTTTTAAAGTACCGACTCCTTGATGCTGGATAAGATTGTGACTACTATGGATGCCATTTATGAGCAGATGGAACAGATTAAGTCAGCAGACACCCGGGGCGATGTATATGAATATCTGCTTTCAAAACTTGCTACGGCAGGCGTAAATGGTCAGTTCCGTACACCGAGGCACATTATCCGAATGATGGTGGAAATGATGGATCCTAAGGCAGATGAAATCATCTGTGATCCGGCATGCGGTACGTCTGGTTTTCTGGTTGCTGCAAGTGAATATTTGCGAGATAAAAAAAAGCAGGAGGTTCTTTTTAACAGACAAAACAAGGAACATTATATGAATCACATGTTCCATGGTTATGATATGGACAGGACCATGCTTCGGATCGGTGCAATGAACATGATGACCCATGGTGTGGAGAATCCATATATTGAGTACAGAGACAGTCTGTCAGATCAGAATACAGACAAGGAAAAATACAGTTTGATTCTGGCTAATCCGCCATTTAAGGGAAGTCTGGATTACGATATTGTAAGCGCAGATTTATTGAAAGTATGTAAAACAAAGAAAACAGAATTTACTGTTTCTTGCATTGTTTATCCGTATGCTGAAAATTGGTGGTAGATGTGCATGTATTGTACCGGACGGAGTTCTGTTTGGTTCCTCAACTGCCCATAAAGCCATAAGAAAAGCCCTGGTAGAAGAAAACCGTCTGGAAGCAGTGATTTCCATGCCCTCCGGCGTGTTTAAACCATATGCAGGAGTATCTACAGCTATTTTGATTTTTACTAAAACCGGACATGGTGGAACTGATAAAGTCTGGTTTTATGATATGAAAGCGGATGGTTTTAGCCTTGATGATAAGAGAACAGAAACGAAGGAAAATGACATTCCGGATATTATAGAGCGTTTCAAGAAACCTGGATAAAGAGACTGACCGTAAACGCACAGATCAGAGTTTCTTTGTACCAAAAGAAGAAAAGCAGAAAAATGGCTATGATTTGAGTATTAACAAATACAAAGAAATCGAATATGTACCAGTAGAATACCCATCAACACAGGAAATCATGACAGAACTGCATGAAATTGAGATGAAAATTGGAGAAGAAATGCAGGCTTTGGAAGAGTTGTTGGGATTAAAATGACATTTATAGGGAGATAAGATTAGGTGAAAGTAAAACTGGGAGATTTAACTAAAATAAAGACTGGTAAACTTGATGCAAATGCCTCGTCAGAAGATGGACAATATCCTTTTTTTTACTTGTTCAAGAGAACCATTAAAGATATCTAATTATTCATATGATTGTGAATGTGTTCTGGTAGCTGGCAATGGTGATTTGAATGTCAAGTATTATAACGGAAAATTTGATGCTTATCAACGTACGTACATTATTGAGGATAATAGCGGTGGACAATTATATATGCCATATCTGTTCTATTTTATGGAAGGCTATATTAAAGAGCTTAGAAGACAAGCTATTGGTGGAGTAATTAAATATATAAAATTGGGAAACCTTACAGATGCTTTGATTGAATTACCCTCTGTTGATGCACAAAAGAAGATAGTTAATATTTTGAAAAAAGCAAAACAACTATTAAGCTTAAGTAATAATGAGATTTTGAAGTTAGATGAGCTGGTGAACGCCCGATTTGTCGAGATGTTTGGAAATCCAGATATTAACGAAAAAATGGAATGAGTATAAAATGGAGCAATTATGTGAGATTGGATCTAGTAAGCGTATATATCAGAATGATCAAAGTTTAACAGGCATTCCATTTCTTAGAATTTCAGATTTGGTTAATAGAATGGATACAGGTTCAAAAGATTGTGACTTATTTATTCCAGAAGAATTCTTTGGAAAGCTTAAAAAGCAAGGGTTAGTGCCAGTAAGAGGTGACATCTTGCTTACAGCAAGAGGAACTCTGGGAAGATGCTATATTATTCAAGATGAAGATGAATTTTATTTTCAAGATGGAATGATTACGTGGCTATCAAAATACGATGAAAGAATTACTCCATTATATATTTCATGTTTATTTGAAATGCAGGATTTAGAAAACAAATTGATTCATTACAGGCGGGGTCAACTGTTGCGTATCTGTCGATATCTATGACCAAAAAGTTAAATGTGATGACACCACCAAATTGAACTTCAGAATCAGTTTGCAGACTTCGTCACTCAAGTCGACAAATCTAAAGTTGAGATTCAAAAAGCATTGAACAAAACCCAGATGCTATTTGATTCGTTAATGCAGGAATATTTCGGGTAGGAGGGAAGATTTGTGAAGGATTACAAACAATGGTTGGTTGAGAGATTTATAATTGAACGGAAACGCTTTGACAGATCTGGTGTATATGCTTACACACAGCGTGCCATGGCATATAATTCCAATAAAATTGAAGGAAGCACACTTACTCCGGAACAGACAGCCTCTCTCTTTGACAATGGAACATTACCTCAAAGTGATGACTATTACAGAGCCAAAGATGTTGAAGAAATGAATGGCCATTTTCTTATGTTCAATTACATGCTTGATACCCTTGATGAAGAGTTGACACCGGAACTAATCAAACATCTGCATTATGAATTAAAGACCGGAGTATTCGAAGACAGAGCGAATGGATATGCAATTGGTGATTATAAAAAGCGTCCAAACATGGTAGGAATGTATCGAACAACGCTGCCACAGGATGTTGAGACGGAAATGAACCAATTACTAAAGTGGTACAGGGAACAGAATAAAAATATGGAAACTCTTGCAGAATTTCATGCCAGATATGAGGCGATTCATCCTTTCCAGGATGGAAATGGAAGAACCGGAAGGATGATCATGTTTCGGGAAAGTCTAAAGAACCCGGATATTCTTCCTTTCATTGTATTGGATGAGAATCGAAGTCAATATATTGATGGGCTGAAACAATATAGAGAAGAGCAGAAAGTACGCAAGCTTGTCTCATTAATGCAGAAAGAAGCTGAGGAATATTATCAGCAGTGTAAATATTTTATGGGATAATGCATTTTGTACGAAAGATGCATTAAAATGTCTGGAATACAGGGATTGTGAGGTGCTTTAATGGTAGGACTCGGACGGGAAGATAAGAAAGATAATGACCTGTTTTACACTTGCAGTCTGATTGATTATATTTCGCGGAAGACGAAAAACATTCGTGCAGATGTAGTAAATCAATTAGGCAGGAAACGTCTGGAGAAAATCTATGATCTGGCAGATGTGTATCATTGTGATAATATTGATCAGGTTAGTGAAGATTTTATTGCAGAGGCGCACATACCAACAGGGACGTTCGATAATGTAAAGGAATGCAAATATTCAATTCCTTCTCATTGGGATATTGGAAAAGTATATAAACGCTTGATAAAACAAGTAGCTGCCAGCGAGAAAATTGAGATAGTTGATGCACTAATCAAGGTTTATAATTCTTTTATCAGCGAAAAAATAGATGATTATAACAGTAGTGTTTACTATGAAAATCCATCTTATATTTATGAAAGTTACAGAGAAAATAAGATGTTATAAAAACAATGGCTGGTCTTTCTACTGCACAGATGAAAAACTTTATGACGTAATACTAAAAGCCTGTGCAGAGAACGAAGCTATTCGGAGAAATATATCAACTTTGGAAAGGCGGTATATGGATGAAGTGGGCAGATGGTAAGATACGATGCTGCTGGGCAAATCCGAGAAATGAGCGTTACATCCGTTATCACGATGAGGAGTGGGGCGTTCCGGTGCATGATGACCGGAAGCTCTTTGAAATGCTGATATTGGAGTGCTTTCAGGCGGGCCTGTCCTGGGAATGTGTTCTGAATAAGCGAGATGCCTTTCGCGTGGCTTTTGACAATTTTGATCCGGAGAAAGTCAGCGCTTACACTGAGGACAAGCTGGAAGCACTGCGGAGTAATCCCGGTATCATACGAAACCGCCTGAAAATACAGGCTGCCGTTACCAATGCATGGGCATTTCTGGAAATTCAGAAGGAGTACGGCAGCTTTTCGGACTATATCTGGCATTGGACAGATGGCAAAGTAGTCTGTGAAACCGGCCGGACAAGTTCAGAACTGTCTGACTGTATATCAAAAGATTTGAAAAAACGTGGCATGAAGTTCGTGGGAACAACGGTTATCTATGCCTATTTACAGGCAGTAGGAGTTCTCTGTTCTCATGAGCAGGGCTGCTTTTTGGCAAATCAGGAAGCTGAGCATTATAATAGTTATTCATAAGACTGTTATTTCCTGATTTTATCCATCCTGCATGAAGCAGATATACGCCTGCCGGAATCAGGGAAAGCATGTGTATATTTGTGCAGCTGCCTGTTTCTGCATATATCGGCAGAATGAGTGTATGA
>ENA-OQHY01000662-OQHY01000662.1-human-gut-metagenome-genome-assembly--contig:-NODE-662-length-18601-cov-5.669319_pt1 | contig 18601 bp, 20 predicted proteins | sample MGYA00242570_ERZ504733 | MGnify/ENA primary metagenome ERZ504733 (study PRJEB26092, sample SAMD00036219) | human gut metagenome | host: Homo sapiens | study: EMG produced TPA metagenomics assembly of... | reverse complement strand
GGTGAGATTATCCGCCTCGGCATCCCACAGCCTACAGAGGAGCGTCGTAAGGAACTTGTGAAGCAGTGCAACAAGATTGGCGAGCGCTCTAAGGTGGAGATTCGCAACGCACGTCAGGACACAAAAGACAAACTCAAGAAGGCTATTAAAGACGGACTGTCTGAAGACCTGGAGAAGGACGCTGAGGGTGAACTTCAGAAGGTACACGACAAGTTCGTGAAGAAAGTTGACGACTTGCTCACTGCTAAGCAGAAGGAAATCATGACTGTGTAGATGCACGGATTAGTAATAAAGAATACAGGCAGCTGGTACACCGTTCGCACTGACGAAGGCCTCGATGTAGACTGCAAGATAAAGGGCAATTTCCGCTTGAAAGGCATACGCAGCACCAATCCGGTAGCTGTGGGCGACATCGTGGATATAGTGCGCAATCAGGAGGGAACGGCGTTCATCACAGCCATTCACGACCGCCGCAACTATATCATACGCAAGTCGCAGAACCTCAGCAAGCAGAGCCACATCATCGCTGCCAACGTCGACCAAGCATTCCTCATCGTTACGGTGAACTATCCGCAGACGAGTACCATCTTCATCGACCGCTTCCTCGCTACGGCGGAGGCATACAGCGTGCCGACAGTGCTGGTGTTCAACAAGACCGATATACTCTCTGACGAGGAGCGACACTACCAGGAGATGATGATGCGTCTGTACGAGACGGTGGGCTATAAGTGTGTTGCCGTGTCTGCCACTACGGGACTGGGCATGGATGCCATTCCGGCGATGCTGAAGGATAAAAAGACACTGCTGAGCGGTAATAGCGGTGTAGGCAAGTCGACCTTCATCAATCACATCCTGCCTGGAGCCAATCTGCGTACATCGGAGATTAGCGATGCGCATAACACTGGTATGCACACCACGACGTTCTCGGAGATGCTCGAACTGCCCGAGGGCGGATATCTTATCGATACTCCGGGTATAAAGGGCTTCGGCACGTTCGATATGGAACCCGAAGAACTAACAAGTTATTTCAAGGATATATTCCACTTCTCGAAGGAGTGTCGCTTCAATAACTGCACGCATACGCACGAACCAGGATGCGCCGTGCTGAAGGCTGTCGAGGAACATTACATAGCTGCTTCACGCTATCAGAGTTATCTCTCGATGCTCGAGGATAAAGACGAGAACAAGTATCGCGAAGCATATTAACAACAAAAGGCGTGTCAAAACAATGACACGCCTTTTGTTATTATTGTTACCATGGTTTAATGACTATGTTTACGTTGCATGGTAATAACGTTCTTTGCGTTTTACTGCATATCGTAAACCACCTGCATCAGCTTCTTGCCCAATGCGTCAGCCTCTTCCATTGTTGCAGCCTCGCTGTACACGCGGATGATAGGCTCGGTGTTCGACTTGCGCAGGTGTACCCACTTGTCGGGGAAGTCAATCTTCACGCCGTCGATGTCTGTAATCTTCTCTGATGCATACATCTCCTTCACCTTCTCGAGAATAGCGTCGATGTCGGTAGATGGAGTGAGGTCGATGCGATTCTTTGCGATGAAGTAGTTGGGGAATGTGGCGCGAAGCTCGCTCGCTGTGCACTTCTTGTGAGCCAATGAAGAGAGGAACAGAGCAATGCCTACAAGGGCGTCGCGACCGTAGTGGCTCTCCGGGTAGATTACGCCGCCATTGCCTTCGCCGCCGATAACGGCTCCTACCTCTTTCATCTTTGTCGTAACGTTCACCTCGCCTACAGCGGCAGCTGTGTATGTACCGCCGTGACGCTCTGTAACGTCACGCAGAGCGCGTGTAGAAGAGAGGTTCGACACGGTGTTGCCAGGTGTGTGTTGCAGCACGTAGTCGGCTACGCTTACGAGTGTGTACTCCTCACCGAACATCTCGCCGTTTTCGCAGATGAATGCAAGACGGTCTACGTCTGGGTCTACAACGATGCCAAGGTTGTACTTGCCGCTGCGCATCTCGTCCATGATGCCCTGCAAGTTCTTCTCAAGCGGTTCGGGATTGTGGGCAAAGTCGCCGTTTGCTGTAGAGTTAAGGATGGTATATTCTACGCCGAGTGCCTTCAGCAAGTCGGGTAGGATGATGCCGCCAACGCTGTTGATAGCGTCAACACACACCTTGAACTTTGCGTTGCGTATAGCGTCTACGTCAGCCAACTTGAGGTCGAGTACGCTCTCAATGTGGCGCTGGTTGAACGAGTCGTCGCGTGCATATGATCCGAGCGAGTCGACATCGGCATAGTCGAAGTCCTCCTTCTCTGCGATGCTGAGCACCTCGTTGCCGTCGTCCTTGGTGAGGAACTCGCCTTCGCTGTTGAGCAACTTCAGTGCGTTCCACTGGCGTGGGTTGTGACTTGCTGTTATGATGATGCCACCGAGTGCGCCCGTCCAGCGCACAGCCAACTCAGTTGTAGGTGTTGTGGCGAGGTCGATGTCAACGACATCAAGTCCCATACCCATGAGTGTGCCGCAAACCACGTTGCGCACCATGTCGCCTGAGATGCGTGCGTCGCGTCCTACGACAATCTTCTTGCGTCCTTCGCCTGTAGCACGACGCTTCATGAGTGTAGCGTAAGCGGTTGTGAACTTAACGATGTCGAGTGGGTTCAGTGTGTCGCCCGTGGGGCCGCCGATAGTTCCGCGGATACCCGAAATAGATTTAATAAGAGTCATGTGGTGTTTTGAATGTTAAGTGTTGATTATCTTCCGAGGGCATAAGTTATCTCATACAGACAGGGGTAGACATTCTTTGAAGCGTCGCTCTGTCCCTGCGTATGTGGCACGATGAGGCGCACTTTCGCAATTTCTTCACCCTTCGGTGTGCGTCCGAGGTTGATGTACGACAATGGTACGAGCCATCCCGACGGTACGGCTTGTGAGCTATACTTGGTGTACATAAGGCTCTCGCCACTGATGAACGACGCTGTGAATGTGCCCGATGTGTTCTTCACAGTCATCTTGTCCACCAGCCAGTTGTACTGCAGGATGTTTGTGAGCTGCAAAGCCGAGTCGCCTTCGAGTATGTTGTACTCTTTGAAACGACACAATACGGAGGCTGTCTCGCCTGGTTTGAGGCTCGCACCCTCGCCCTTGCGCACTATCTGCATATATACGCCGTTGCTTTCGAAGAGTACGTACTCGTTCTTCGTGGTGTCGGTGGTGAAGCCTTGCTCTTCAAATTTTGCCTCAGATATCTTTTGTATCTTTTGGTTTGAGATGTATCTGTTTATGGCGTTGCGTTCCTTTTTCTTCAAGTCAGCGTATGTCACGCTGTCGCTACACGAAACGAGAGTCACGACAGCGAGCAGTGTCATGATGATAAGATTGAGTTGCTTCTTCATTCTTGTATTTCTGTTTGTTATTGGTTATTGTCGTTTCCTATTTGTTATTGTCGTTCTCTACTTGTTCTTTCCTGCTCTTGGGCAGTGGTCCCCATCCAGTGAGTGCGCCCTCGTAGTAGGCGAACGCTTCTCTCACCACCTTCTCTGCTTCGGTGAGCGAGCAGTTGAGTCGTCCGCCACTTGCGTTGAGGTGTCCGCCTCCGTTGAAGAAGTCCTCCGCCATCTTGTTGCATGGGAAATTGCCCACCGAGCGTAGGCTCACCCAGATGAGGTTATCGCGGCGGTCGTCTTCGCGTAGCGACACAGAGAGCTTCATACCCTTGATGCGCAGCGGTTCGTTGACGAGTCCTTCAGCGTCGCCCTTGATAAAGTGGAAGTCGCGCATATCGCGTCTTGAGATGGTGAAGTAAGATGCGTGAAGGTCTGAGAAGACGTTCAGCTTCTGACTCATCAGATAGCCACGCAGACGTATTGCCCACTGACTGAAGTTGTTGAACACGTTGCGGTATATGCGATCCTTGTCGATGCCTTTGGTGAGCAGCTGACTGATGATGAAGAATATCTCGGGCTGTGTGGAGTTGTAAGTGAAGCCGCCCGTGTCGGTCATCATGCCGCAGTAGATATTCACGGCGCACTCTTTCGACATCTCCTCGAACTTGCCCAGCTGCCAAATGATGCGGAACACGAGCTCCGATGTGCTCGACATGTTCGGGTGCGACACGGTGAGTATGGTTTCCATTCGTGGATTGAGATGATGGTCGATCATCACCTTCTTGGCTGGCGAAGCGTCGAGCGCATCCTTCATCTCTCTACGCGGTCGCTGCCGTTGAAGTCGAGACAGAATACGAGGTCGGCGTTTTGCAGTAGAGTGGTGGCTTGTTCTGTATGTTTGTCGTAGCGCACAATACTGTTCGCCCCGGGCATCCACTGCAAGAAGTCGGGATAGGCATCGGGCGCAACTATTGTTGATGCTTTGCCGCAAGAAGACAAGAAGTTTGCCCAACCGAGTGATGATCCGAGAGCATCACCATCGGGCGACTTGTGGCAGCAAATCACTATGTTCTGTGCGTTTTCTATTATTTCGTTCAGAGTCTGAACCTCTGAATTCGATAGTATATTTATGTTCATATCCATTTAGATGCAAAGGTATTAAAAAATCATGGATATGAACATAAATAAAGTCTTACATTAGTTCTAATTAAATGTTTTTTGCATATTGCGCCATAAAGTGCTTTGCCCATTCGGTGCGGAGCAGCAGGCGTTCGAGTATGAGCAGTGCTACGATGGTTGTGAGTATGCCCAGCAGCACGTCGATGATGTAGTGGTGTGTGGAGTAAACCGCTGTCCACCAGATGCCCATACAGATGAATGCGAATATGCCGATGCAGAGTTTGTGCTGACGGCTTATTATGGCGTAGATTGTAGCTACGAGCATATATGCGGCGTGCAGCGAGGGTACGGCAGCGAACACGTTCGAGTTGTTGCAGTAGATGGAGTGGAACACTGGCGCACCGACAAGCGTGTCGAAACGTCCGAGTCCGGCTACGCTGCCCGGCGTGTTAAGCACGGGTGTGAAGCCATGCTCCAGTACGTACCATGGTGGAGCGGCTGGGTGTATGTAATAGCCCACGAAGCCCACGAGGTTGACGAACAGGAAGGCGAGCGAGAAGCGCAGGTACATCTCGCGCTTGCCTTTCAGGTAGAGGTATATGGCGAAGCTAATGGTACCGGCACCCAGCACAGATAGAAGAAACCAGCCATGAAGTCGGCGAAAGCGCAGTTGTGTAGGTTGAACCACTCGCCCGGGATTAGCGTGCCGGTGGCTGTGGTGATGCCGAAGAGCGACTTCTCGGCTCGTAGATGCCGCGTGTGTCGATGGGGTTTACTTCGTAGTTGGGCAGAAGGCGCATACCGTCGTAGCTGCACGCAAAGACAAGCCAGGGCGTGAGTGCCAAGGCGAGCTTGCGGGTAGGCTTGATGCAACGAGTATTGCCCAAATGATGATTAGCTTTATGCTGAACATGGTTGGTTTTATTTGTTGTTATCCTTTGCGTTGAGCATCTTGTAGCAGTGGATGACGCGCCAGAAGGCAGTGATGTTAGCGAGTACGGCGATGATAATCATCGGCACCACGAGCACCCACACATTGGCGCATACGCCGCAGAAGATGGCTCCGACCGCCGTTACCACTACTCGCTCAGGGCGCTGCATAAGCCCACCTTGCACTCTATGTCCAAGCCCTCGGCACGAGCGCGTACATAGCTCACCATCACCGAGCCTACCATGCTGCGAACGTAACTACGCCTGCCCATTCCCATTCGTTCTGCTGCATCAGCAGGTAGTAGCAGATGCCGAAGAGTGTGCAAAGCTCGCTATAGCGGTCGAGCGTAGAGTCCCAAAGGCACCGAACGTCGATGACATGCCGCCCATACGAGCCAGTCTGCCGTCCATCATGTCGAACAGGCCGGCGAAGAGTATTACGCCACCAGCCATCCAATCCATGCGAAAGCCTCTGTTTCTGCCACCTCGGCAGCGTAGATGAACATAGCCGTAGCTACGAGGTTGAGCACAAAGCCTGTTGTGGTGATGAAGTTGGGAGTAATGCCAATCTTTATCATGCCTTTAATGATAGGGTTGATAATGACATAGATAACCTTTTGCAAGAAATCCCTGTAGTTCATATTCTTTTATTTTTTTGTTTTAAATGTTTGTTATTTCTTTATATAAAGTATTCTATTCGTTCGCATGATTGGCGCGGAATACGAATGTGCGTTGTAGATGATAGTTCCAAAACACTGCTACAAAAGCAGCCACGATGGTTTTCGATATGATGTAGTTTACTCCGCTTAACTCTGTCAGCTGCCATGTTCCGAAGGTGTTTAGCACGATGCTGCCTATCCATACGAACAGATAGCGCATCGCCATGTACTTCTTCTTCATTCCTGTTGCGTGGAACACCCAACGATAGTTGATGCCACAGTTGGTGATGCCGCCACACACAGCACCGATGAACGTAGAGTAGCCGTACCACACGCCCGCAAAGCTTGTAAGTATCAGCGTTATGCCGAAGTCCACTGCCGATGCTACCCATGCTGAGCATTGCGCTTTGCCAAACATGATTGCTTTTTCTTTTGTATTATTCATCGGTGGGCGTACTTAAATTAAGAAGATATTATTTATATATTATTAATGTGTAAATATCGTATATATGTTGCGTTGTGACGCAATAGTATGCAAAATTAGTAGAAAAATATTAAAAGGCAAAAAGTTTTCTTGCCTTTTTTAATAATTATATATAACTTTGCAAGATGAAACGGCTATAGGTTTGTAAATGCTTTATATAGTGGTGTTTATGACCATTTTCTTTGAACAATAGGATAAATATATACAAAGTAGTAAGGTGAAGAGGTTTTTTAGTATTACATTTCTTTTATTGGCTTTGGTGATTTCGGTCAAAGCCAGATTACAGGCGAAATTTACGACTCCGATGGTTATCCGATACCATTGGCAAGTGCTATATATAAGGGGCATCATGTGGCAGAAGCGAGCGATTTGGACGGTAAGTTCAAGATTGCGCGTCATAATGGTTGGGAGTTGACATTTAGTTCGGTAGGCTTTCAGCCGCAGACCATCAAGGTGACGCCCAGCACCCCGTCGCACCTGAAGATTGTGCTGAAGGAGGATGCGCACAGCCTTGGCGAAGTGGTCATCAAGCAGAAGCGCGAGCGCTATTCGCGTAAGAACAACCCGGCGGTGGAACTTATGAAGCGTGTCATCGCTGCCAAGAAGCGCAGCCACCTGGACAACTACGACTACTATCAGTACAATAAATATCAGAAGATAACCTTCTCGCTCAACGATATAAAGCCTGCCGACCTCGATTCGGGCAAGTTCTTCAAGAAGCGTGCCTACGTGAAGGAGCAGATAGAGACCTCGCCATACAACGGCAAGCTCATCCTGCCGGTGAGCGTTGACGAGACGGTTACTCAGCACATCTACCGCAAGGACCCGAAGGTGGAGAAGGACATCATCAAGGGTCAGCGTTCGGAGGGCGTGAACAACGTTCTTCAGACCGGCGATATACTCAACACACTCCTCAAGGAGGTGTTCACCGACGTGGATATCTACGACGACCACATGCGCCTGTTGCAGTATCAGTTCACGTCGCCAATCGGCGAGACAGCATCTCGTTCTACCGCTTCTATATACAGGATACGGTGTACGTCGACCGCGACCTCTGCTATCATCTCGAGTTTATACCGAACAACCAGCAGGACTTCGGTTTCCGTGGCGAGCTCTACGTGCTTGCCGACTCAACGCTGCACGTGAAGCGCTGCTCGTTCACGCTTCCGAAGAAGTCGGATGTCAACTTCGTGAACAACATGAAGATCACGCAGGAGTATACAAAGCTTCCCAATGGCGAGTGGGCATTGTCGGTTGACGACATGGCTGCGAGATGAAGCTGCTCGGAGCCAATATGCTCGTCACCAAGCCACGCGCTACAACGACTACGCCTTCGACGAATTGCCCTCGAAGCTCTTCCGTGGCAAGGCAAAGACCATGCATGAGGCTGACGCTATGATACGCGACGATGAGTTCTGGGCTAAGTACCGCACAGTGGAACTCTCGCACGGCGAGTCGTCGATGAAGCATTCATCCACCGCATCGAGCAGTCGAAGAACTTCAAGTGGATACTCTTCGGTCTGCGTGCTTTCGCCGAGAACTTCGTAGAGACGGGCACGATGCGCAAGAAGTCGAAGTTCGATATCGGACCGGTTACCACTATCATATCTAACAACTTCGTCGATAACTGGCGCTTCCGCTTGAGCGGACGCACCACAGCCAACCTCTGCAAGCACCTCTTCTGGAACGGCTACTACGCATACGGTACGAAGTCGAAGAACCACTACTACGGTACGGAGGTGACCTATTCGCTCAACGCCAAGAAGAATGTGCCGTTCGAGTTCCCGCAGCGCAACATTATCTTCGAGACAGGCTACGACGTAATGTCGCCTGCCGACAAGTTCCTCATCCATAACAAGGATAATATGTTCATGTCGTTCCGCACGCAGAAGGTAGACCAGATGTACTTCTTCAACCGTCAGAAGCTCTCCTTCGTGTACGAGACCGACTGGGGACTCTCGTTCCACACGTCGCTCAAAGCCGAGAGCAACGAGCCGACGGGCGACCTCGCCTTCATCAAGATGCCTGGCGCAACGTTCAACCCAGCCCCCAACGGCAAGGAGTACGTGCGACAGATACGCACCACCGAGGCACGGCTGATGCTGCGCTACTGCCCCGGACAGACATTCATCAACACTAAGCAGCACCGCTGGCCCGTCAATCTCGACGCGCCGGAGTTCTCACTCAGCCACACCACCGGTGTGAAGAACGTGCTCGGCGGTCAGTACAATCTCAACTACACCGAGGCGAAGATATACAAACGCTTCTGGCTGGGCTCGTGGGGATATGTCGATACCCACTTGGACGGAGGCGTACAATGGAACAAAGTGCCGTTCCCGCTGCTTATAATGCCGCCCGTCAACATCACCTTCCTCGAGTGGGAGGGCACGTTTTCGATGATGAAGAACATGGAGTTCCTCACCGACCGCTATGCCTTTGCGTCAGTGGCGTGGGATATGAACGGCAAGCTGCTCAACCGCATACCGCTCATAAAGAAGCTGAAGTGGCGCGAGTACATCTCCGTAAAGGGCATGTGGGGTTCGCTCACCGATAAGAACAACCCGCTCCTGCAGCGCAATCAGAACGACCGGATGCTCTTCCAGTTCCCGAGTGGCGCACGCGAGTTCAGAAACAACGAGCCGTATTGGGAAGTGACGGTAGGTGTGCACAACATCTTCAAGCTGCTCGCCATCGACTACGTCCGCCGTATGAACTATCACGGACCTGGCATAAAGAAGAATGGTGTGCGCTTCGGATTTATGCTTAGCTTCTAACGGGAAAAGGTATTCAGAAGACGCAGTACCATCGGTACAGATACAAAAAAAGAGGTTGGCGCAGGATGCTGCCAACCTCAATGAATCGATTTCGTAATAGACGAAATCTCTAAAATGATATCGCAAATATATAGCTTTCCGTCGAACATAGCAAGTTTTTAAGACTAAAAAGTTGGTTTTTTAACAATTCACACCTGTTTGACTGGTTTTAGCCCAACAAAAGTATAGGTATCCGGCACCGAAATATCAACATTCCGATGTCGAAAGTGTTGCGAAAGTCATCGGACGGCGGACGGAATCTGATTGGACGGCGGACGGAATCTGATCGGGTGGCGTACGGAATCCGATCGGGTGGCGTACGAAATCTATGAGAAAAGCTTAACTTGAAACAAACAAAACAATGGGAAGAAACAAATACTCGCAGAGTGAATTTGACGCAATAGCGCGACTTCTGAGTCTGAAAGGTTCAGCCAATCGTGCTAAACAGAAAGAGATACGCCACCAGTTACGCGTGGGTTACGAGTTCAATATCTCCGACTTCAACGAGCCGGGCAAGGCGTTCGGCTTGAAAGAACTGCTTGATGCGCGTCAGCGCGGAGCCATCCTTATCCTCGACGACCGCACCATCGCCGACATGAAAGCGAAGCGTCAGCGCGACCGCGAGCGCGACGAGGCGTTGCGCCAGCAGGAAGCCGTGGCTGCAGGCGAGCAGACCGACTGGAAAGAAGCCATGAAGCAATGGGAAGACTGGGAAGCGCAGGAGATTGCGAAGATTGACAAGTGATGGCTCAAGACAATTAGAATACTGCTGCCGCTGAGCGTATCTTGCTTAAAATAGCCTCCATGCGATTATCGCGGCGTGCGGTCTGTAGGCTGTATTCGCCCTGCATATTCACAAGCATACATGCCTTTATGCCAAGAGCAGCTTCGATACGTAGAGCATAATCGGTAGTGACGGGGCGCTTGCAGTTGAGGATTTCGTTCAGTACCGTGTACGAGCAGTCTATTATGGAGGCAAATTTGCGTTGTGATATGCCACGTGCCTCAATCTCGTCTTTTATTATTTCGCCAGGGTGAACTGGGGTTGACGGAACAAGATTGTTTAAAGAGTATATTTTCAGATCTTTCATATCGTTTCTTACTTGTAATGATTACTAATGTCTAACAGATGACATACTTTTATAGTTATGTCCTCTGAGTTGTCGTTTATTATAAATTCCAATCGGTATTGTCGTCCACATCTTACAGAAGAAATGCCTTTTTTGTCGCCCACAAGAACCTCATAGTTTAGCGATTTGAATACATACAAATCCTCAATGCGCTCTGCATTCGCCAATATGACGACTGCTTTCTGATAGCTACGCACAACTTCTGGCTGAAATCGGTGCTTTTTATCATTTGTTTTGCCGTTGAAATATAAGTCAGATAAATATTCCTTGTCAAACACTATATTCATGTCGCAAAGGTAATATATTTATTCAATATTCGCAAATCTGCGAACACTTTTTGTTTTATCTGCTACTTTTTTTTCTCGTGCCTAATGTTTTTTGCTATTAACTATCTATCTCTTATGTTTTTTTCTTATATTTGCATAGTATAAGGTATATACCAATTTGTAAAGAACAAAACATAACGAGTTATGAAAAGAACGATAATTGCCACATTCATAGCCATGCTGCTGTTGCCGATGGCAGCAATGGCAGACTCATACACATCGCTTTGGAAGAAATACGACGGCGCGGTGAAGAAGGACCATCCGCAGACGGTGCTGAAAGTGCTTGCGCAGATAAGCGGCAAGGCGGAGAAGGAGCGTGCCTACGGACATCTGCTCAAGGCGCAGGTGGCGCAGCTCGACTGGCTGTCGCAGCTCTCAAGAGACTCTATTCCGGTGGTTGCCGAACGTCTGAAGAGCTGTGGCGATGCTGCCGAGCGTAAGGGCGACCTTGTGCTGGCTGCCGTTTATCAGTCGGTGATGGGCAAGATGTACACCCAGTATCGCTACGCTTTCGACGACGCAAAAGAGCTTGGTGCCGAGTGCTTCCGCCGCTCTATGGAGCATCCCGAGGCGTTGGCTGCGGCTTACTGCACCAGCTATGTGCCGTTCGTCGAGGACGGTGTCGACTCGAAATACTACTACGACGACATGCTCCACATCATTGGCATCGCTGCCGGCGACTACCGCGGTATGCACGACTACTACGCTGCGCACGGCAAGCGCGAGGGAGCCAGTCTCACCGCTCTGCAGATGGTGAAGCAGAAGCACCGCAACGCCCAAGGCACACGCGTGAAGAAGTCGAAGTACATCATGTCGCTCGACTCGCTCATCAACGAGTACAGCGACTCGTGGTGTGCGGCGAGGTGGCAATAGCCGCTACGAGTTCATGAAGAACGCCGAGGACGTGACAGCCGAGGAGAAGAACAACTTCATCAACTACGCCCTTACCAAGTGGGGAGCATGGACACGCATGAACATACTGCGCAATGCTCAGCGCAGGCTGACACTGCCGTCCGTTCACGCTATGCTTGACGACGAGATAGCTCTGCCGGGCGTTACACGCAAGGTGATTGTCATGGGGGTGAACAACGTGGGCGAGCTGCGCCTTACGGCAAGCCGTCTGGACATCACCGATGCTGATACGCACAACCTCAACAGCGAGAAGGACTATGCCCGTTTGCGCCGTCACATCGTAGCCGGCGAGACACCTTCTACAGACGTGCGCCGATACGTCGGACTGCCGCCTTACAAGACCGTGAGCGACACGCTTGAGATTACAGGACTGCGTTCGGGCTTCTATCTCGTAGAGCTTTCTACCGACAATGTCAACGTTCCGGTTGAACGCTGCCTGCTGCGCGTTTGCAATATCTATCCGCTCATAGAGGCTATGCCCGGCAACCGCTACCGCGTCGCAGTGGTCAACGCCACAACGGGCGAAGCAGTGCCTGGCGCAAAGGTCTCGATGAAATTTGCGAAGGACACAGCCAAGGACATCCAGCTTGAGTCGCACTACGAGTGCGACACCAACGGCGAGGTGATTATCGACTTCGGCGACCGCGAGCCAGAGTCTTACTCAATATCCACTGCCGACGAGCCTGCCTTCCCCGTAACGCCTATCAACGACAGGTTCTATTACCGTAAACGGAGTAGCGAGAGTAACTACCTCAACCGTCATCTACACCGACCGCAGTATATATCGCCCTGGTCAGACCGTGCACGTAGCAGCAATCGCTTATAAGTATTACGGCGACAGTCAGCGTGGCGAAGTGCAGAAGCAGCAGACCATGTCACTCAGGCTATGCGATGCCAACAATGAAGAGGTGGCTACGACTACTGTCACGACCGACGAGTACGGCATGGCAGCTGCCGACTTCACCTTGCCACAGGTCGGAAAAACCGGAACCTATACGTTGTATAGCGATTGCGGCGATAGAGCGTACTGCGATTTCACCGTCGAAGAGTATAAACGCCCGACGTTCAGCGTGGAGATAGAACAGCCTGCTGTTAGCTATGCTGCCGGCGACACTGTGCGCCTTGCTGCCACGGCAAAGAGTTTTGCCGGTGTGCCCGTGCAGGGAGCGAAGGTGAGGGTGGAGGTAAAGCGCCTCCCGTCACACTTCTGGCGTTGCAGGACTTATGCCGATATGCCAAACGATAGTGAGGCGACTACTGTTTATACCGACACCTTACAGACCGCGGGCGACGGAGCGTTCACGGTGAATGTGCCTATAACAATGCCCGAACAGTACGATGAGTCGGTAAGGCGATACTTCAATTTCCTTGTTACGGCTTATGTCACAGATGTCTCGGGCGAGACACAGAGAGCAGAACTGTTGCTTCCATACAGCGACCGCCCAACATTGCTCACCTGCGACGTACCCGAACAGATACTCGCCGACGACCTGCGCACCATAAAGTTCACGTATCTCAACAACGCCGGCGAACCTATTGACGGCGACGTGACCTATTATATCGACAACGACCGCTACACATGTAAGACTAACACTGAGGTAGCGCTTGACGGAAAGTCGCTCGCGTCGATGCGCCACCGCCTCGTGGCTTACTGCGGAACGGACACCCTGACGCAGTCGTTCGTCACCTTCACGCTGCAAGACCGCCGTGCGCCGATAGAGACACACGACTGGTTCTACGTGTCAGCGCGACAGTTCAAGAGCAAGTCTGCTCCTGTCTTCGTGCAGCTCGGCTCAAGCGACAGCATACAGCACGTTGTCTACACGCTCATTGCCGGCGATAAGATTATAGAGAACGGCAGAGCCGACTTGCGCAACGAGGTGCGCACTCGTGCGATAACATATAAAGAGGAGTGGGGCGACGGCATTACTCTCTCCGTAGCGTGGGTGAAGAACGGCAAGGCATATCTGCATACGGAGCGCATAGAGCGTCCGCAGCCCGACACACACCTCAACATCAAGTGGACAACCTTCCGCGACCGACTCGTGCCAGGACAGCGTGAGACCTGGACACTGAACATTACCAACCCCGACGGTACACCGGCAAAGGTGCAACTTATGGCTACGCTCTACGACAAGTCGCTCGATCAGTTGAGGCAGCATAGCTTTAAGTTGGGTCTGCTACGTACAACTATGTGCCGTGGCTTTCCTGGAAGGCATACCGCTGCACCAAACTGCTCTTGTATAGCGAGATGCCGATGAAGTTCTTGTACGAACCGTCGATAGACTTCAGCCATTTCTACGACGTTGCGCGCTACATCGGAGTGGAAGAGTTGTGCTGTGTCACACGCTCCGACAACGCGAAGATGTATTCAAAGGCTGCCGTTTTGGAAAAAAGAGAGGCTTCTGATGCAGCAGAGGTAGGCGGTGAAGATACAAAAACAACCACTGCAGAGGTGCGTCAGAACTTCAGTGAGACGGCATTCTTCTTCCCCGGACTGCTTACCGACGACAAGGGCAACGTGCAACTGCAGTTCACACTGCCCGAGAGTGTCACCACATGGCAGTTACGCGCCCTCGCTCACGACGAGGCGATGAACAACGGCACAATCAGTGCTACGTCTGTAGCGAAGAAGACCGTTATGGTTCAGCCCAATATGCCGCGCTTCGTGCGTCAGGCAGACAAGGGTGTGCTCTCTACGCGCATCTTCAACACTTCCGAAAAGCAGGTCGGTGGCACGGTGCGCCTTACGTTCCTCAACCCCGAAACCGAAAAGGAGGTATGGCATAAGGACGTGAAGTTCATGGTGGAGGCAGGAGAAACGTCAGTTGCCGACTTCGCTTTCGATATGTCGAAGATTGAGAACGACGGACTCCTTGTGTGCCGCGTGACGGCATCCGGTCGCGGATTTAGCGAGGCGAACAGCACTACCTGCCCGTTCTGCCCGACAAGGAGGTGGTTACAAACTCGCAGGCGTTCACCATGAACGAACCTGGAAAACTGAATATCGACCTCACAAAGCTCTTCACGGTGGCTGATAAGAGCAACCGACTCACAGTAGAGTACACCAACTCGCCCGAGTGGCTGCTGATACAGGCACTGCCGTCGATGACCGCTGTTGAGGGCGACAACGCCATATCGTTGGTATCGTCGTATTTTGCCAATAGCATCAGTAACTTGTTGATGAATTCGTCGGACGCAATACGCAACATGGTCGAGCTTTGGAAAGAGGAGACAACGATTGGCGTAGATGAATTGCCGCTAAAGAGTAAGCTCGAGGGCAATGCCGAACTGAAGCAGACATTGCTCAGCGAGACACCATGGGTGATGGATGCTACACGCGAGACGGAGCAGAAGCTGCGACTGATGGACTACTTCGATCCGGCTATAACGTATTTGCGACTCTACGACGACTTCTCGCGACTCTCTAAGCTGCAGAACACCGATGGTTCGTTCTCGTGGTGGCAGGGCATGACAGGCTCGCCATACATGACGCAGAGCGTGCTCACAACGCTTGCGCGACTCGATAAGATGATGGACGTGCAGCCTGAGGTGAAGAGCATGATGGATGCGGCGTTCCGTTTCATGGACAAGCATATAGCACAGGAGGTGAAGGCGATGAAGGCAAGCAAGGACGTAAAGAACCTGCGTCCGAGCGAATTGGCTGTGGAGTATCTCTATGCTACGACTCTCGCAAAGCGCGAGCTCAAGGGCATGGTGAAGGACAACGCCAATTATCTCTTGAGGCTGCTCGCTCGGCAGACAGCGCAGTTCTCTATATACGGAAAGAGTGTGGCAGCCGTGGTGCTTGCCGGCAACAACTACCGTGCTGAGGCTCGCGACATGGTGCAGAGCGTAAAGGAATATACTGTATATAAGGAGCCAATGGGACGCTACTTCGACACACCAAAGGCACTCTACTCATGGTTCGACTACTGCATTCCGTCACAGGTGGCTGCTATAGAGGCGTTGCAATCGGTTGCTCCGAACGATGTGCAGACCGTGAACGAGATGAAGCAATGGCTACTGCAGTCGAAGCGTACACAGGCTTGGAACACACCTATCAACTCTGTGAATGCTGTCTATGCGTTCTTTGGTGGCGATTGCTCGTCGCTCGCTGCCAACAAGCCGATGGCTGTGTTGAAGCTCAACGGTCAGAAACTCGACATGCCGAAGGCTACGGCTGGTTTAGGCTATGTGAAGACCTCCAAGAGTGGCAGCCGGATGAAGACGTTGAGCGTGGAGAAGCCGGCTGAAGGCACGTCGTGGGGCGCAGTATATGCCCAATTTGAGCAGCCTACAGCTGATGTGGCTGACGCTGCGGAGGGCATGAGCGTAGTGCGCGAGGTGCTGAAGAATGGCAAGAAGATAAGTACTGACGGCGCAACTCTCGCCGTTGGCGACCGCATAATGGTGCGCATCACCGTAAAGGCGGAGCGCGACTACGACTTCGTGCAGCTCGTCGACCGCCGTGCTGCCTGTCTGGAGCCGCTTGGTCAGCTCTCGGGCTACAACGGAGCCTACTACTGTGCGCCGAAGGACAACGCTACGAACTACTACTTCGACCGTCTCTCGAAGGGAAAGCACGTCGTAGAGACCGAGTACTACGTAGATCGTAAGGGCGTTTATCAGACAGGCACGTGCACAGTACAGTGTGCTTATAGTCCGGAGTTCGCAGCACGCACTAAGGCTATCGTGCTGAGCGTGAGATAGGTGTTGAGATGGTGAGGTGTTGAGATGGTGAGATGTTTGCGAAACTTAAAAAATAACACATACAGATGAAGAAGATATTTATTAGTGTCGCGTTGTTGGTGATGCCGCTCTTCGGAGCAATGGCGCAGAACATAGTGGCGACAAACGAGATAATCGACTGCGGACAGGTGATGTATCAATCGCCTGCCACCGCCGATTTTGAAGTGAGAAACAAGTCGAACAAGCCGGTCCGTATCATCGATGTGCGCACCAGTTGTGGCTGCACCAGTGTGGCATATCCGAAGGACAGAATAGAAGCAGGCGACAAGTTCATGGTCAGCGTCACTTACGATGCCGAGACAATGGGCCACTTCGACAAGTACGTCGGTATATATAGCGAGGGCGCAGACAAGCCGCTCGTGCTGCGCGTGCGTGGCAACGTGGTGCGCGAGATGGTCGACTATGGCGGCAACTACAACTTCATGCTGGGCAATATCAAGTCCGACTGCAACGACGTGGAGTTCGACGACGTGAACCGTGGCGACCGTCCGCAGAAGAAGATACACATCTTCAACGCAACGAGCACAACGGTGCAACCCGTGGTGATGCACCTTCCGCAGTATCTCACAGCAGATGTGTCACCCTCGAAGATTGCATCCGTCATAGCGGCATTATCACTATGACACTCGACTCGCGCAAGCTCGGCGATATGGGACTGACGCAGACTTCGGTGTTCCTCGGTGCGTTCCCGGGAGACAAGGTGAACCGCGAGAAGGAGATAAGCGTCTCGGCAGTGCTTCTGCCCAAGTTCGACAACCTCACAGCGCAGCAGCTGGCTAATGCACCGAAACTCTACCTATCCACAGCAGAGCTTAACCTCGGCAAGTTCGACACGAAGAAGAAGTTGAAGGGCGAGGTGGTAATACGCAACGACGGCAAGTCGGAACTGAAGATAAAGAGTCTGCAGATGTTCACCGTGGGCTTGCAGGTGTCGCTCAACAAGCAGACGCTGCAGCCAGGTGAGTCGGCTAAGCTGAAGGTGACTGCGGAGAAGAAGTTGTTGAAGACCGCACGCTCTAAACCACGTGTACTGATGATAACCAATGATCCCGACCAACCGAAGACAACCATTAAAATTGTAGCAGAATAGGCTCTGTACACGTTACTATAATAAGAAAGGTATTACGATTGTAATTGTAGCAGAATGAATTTAACAATAGAGATAGACGAGGGTAGCGGCTTCTGCTTCGGAGTCACTACCGCCATAAAGAAGGCGGAGGAGGAACTTGCCAAGGGCAATGCACTCTACTGTCTGGGCGACATCGTACACAACGGCATGGAGGTGGAGCGGTTGCACGAGCAAGGACTCGTCACCATTAATCACGACGACCTACGCCAGCTGCACGACGTGAAGGTGCTGCTGCGTGCGCATGGCGAGCCGCCGGAGACCTACGCTTAGCACAGCAAAACAACATAGAGATAATCGACGCCACATGCCCAGTGGTGTTGGCACTGCAGCGGCGCATCAAGCGCCAGTACGACATGGCACCCGATGCGCAGATCGTCATCTTCGGCAAGCGCGGACATGCCGAGGTGCTCGGCTTGGTGGGGCAGACTGCGGGCAAGGCTATCGTGGTGGAGAAGGTGGAGGACGTGGAGCGCCTCGACTTCTCGCGCGACATCTACTTGTATTCGCAGACCACGAAGTCGCTCGACGGCTTCCATCGCGTCATCGACTACATACAACAGCACATTGAGGAGGGTGCCACGTTCCGCAGTTTCGACACTATCTGCCGACAGGTGGCTAACCGTATGCCGAACATCGCAGCCTTCGCCTCGCGCCACGACCTCGTTCTGTTCGTATCGGGACGCAAGAGCAGCAATGGCAAGGTGCTCTTCAACGAGTGTCGCAGCGTGAATGTGCGTAGCTATCAGATAGAGAGTGCCGACGAGATAGACATGGCATGGTTCACCGACGATGTGCACACGGTGGGCATCTGCGGTGCTACAAGCACTCCGAAGTGGCTCATGGAGCAGTGTAAGGAGCGCATCGCGCAGTATAAATAGACTGCCTCTCCGATGCGCGCCGACCGTTGCGGATGTCTGCGCCGACCGATGCGGATGTCCTGCGCCGACCGTTGTGGATGTCCTGCGCCGACCGATGCGGATGTCTGCGCCCGAACC
>ENA-OQHY01000660-OQHY01000660.1-human-gut-metagenome-genome-assembly--contig:-NODE-660-length-18628-cov-6.143560_pt1 | contig 18628 bp, 19 predicted proteins | sample MGYA00242570_ERZ504733 | MGnify/ENA primary metagenome ERZ504733 (study PRJEB26092, sample SAMD00036219) | human gut metagenome | host: Homo sapiens | study: EMG produced TPA metagenomics assembly of... | reverse complement strand
ACAACAACATAGATCTCGAGAAATGTTAAACTACTGAGACGAGGAATTCAAGCAGAAAACGAGGAGTTGAAGGAACAGACATCCAGTCTTTATCGCAAATCTCGATTCTGAAAGAGGAACTGCAGAATTCGACCGACAGAGAAGTGAAATTGAACGAAAAAATCGCGACGATGAGCATCACGTGTCGAAAGATGTGGAGGTGACCATCGAGACCGAATTCCTCTCGAAGCCGCGCCCGGAAGTGGGCAAGTTGCTGCCGCAGGTGAAGAACGTCATCGCCGTAAGCTCTGGCAAGGGCGGCGTGGGCAAGAGCACCGTCGCTGCCAACCTCGCCATCGCCTTGGCACGTCTTGGCTACAAGGTGGGTCTGCTCGACTGCGATATCTTCGGTCCGTCGGTTCCGAAGATGTTTCAGGTAGAAGACGCACGCCCCTACGCCGTGAAGAAAGACGGTCGCGATCTCATCGAACCTATTGAGAAGTACGGCATCAAGCTGCTCTCTATCGGCTTCTTCGTAAACCCCAATACCGCAACTTTGTGGCGCGGTGGCATGGCATCGAACGCACTGAAGCAGCTCATCGCCGACGCGACTGGGGCGAGCTCGACTACTTCGTGCTTGACACACCTCCCGGAACAAGCGACATACACCTCACACTGCTCCAGACTCTCGCAATCACAGGCGCTGTCATCGTGAGCACACCGCAGAAGGTGGCGCTCGCCGACGCTCTCAAGGGTATTGACATGTACGAAAACGACAAGGTGAACGTGCCTATCCTCGGACTCGTGGAGAACATGGCGTGGTTCACACCTGCCGAACTGCCCGAGAACAAGTATTACATCTTCGGCAAGGAAGGCTGCAAGCAGCTTGCGCAGGAAAAGGGCTTGCCGCTGCTCGCGCAGATACCGCTCGTTCAGGCATCTGCGAGAATGGCGACGCTGGTACACCTGCCGCTCTTGACAGCAACAGCATAACAGGTTTGGCGTTCATCAACCTCGCACAGGCTGTTGTTACCGTCGTGAACCGTCGCAACAAGGAGCAGCAGCCCACAAAGATTGTAGAGGTTACGAAGAACTGATAGAGCTGAACGTACAAAAAATAAGTCTGAACGTACAGGAATCTATTTGTATTACAATGACTAAAGAGAAAGAAATATTTAAGCGCGCCGAACTGCTCATGGGCGAAGACGTGATGAAGGCGTTGGCATCGAAGCGCGTCATCGTCTTCGGTGTGGGCGGTGTAGGCAGTTGGTGTGTAGAGTGCTTGGTGCGCTCGGGCATACGTCATATCACGATAGTCGACTGCGACTGCGTGTGCGCCTCGAACGTAAACCGTCAGCTCATGCTACGTCTGCCACTATTGGACGTGTGAAGGTGGAGGCGCTGCGCGAACGTCTGCTCGAGATAAACCCCGACTGCGAGGTCAACGCCCTGCAGAAGATGTACACCGACGAGACTGCAGCCGAGTTCCATCTCGACGAGTACGACTATATCATCGATGCTATCGACTCACTGAAGGACAAGATATCGCTCATAATGCGTGCCTGCGAGACCAATGCCGTGTTCTTCTCGTCAATGGGCGCTGCGTTGAAGATGGATTCTACGCAGATACGCGTGGCTGAGTTCTGGAAAGTGCGCGGCTGTCCGCTCGGATCGGCGCTGCGCAAGCGCATGAAGCGCGCAGGTTTGAAACCGGCGCACAAGTTCCAGTGTGTATATAGCGAGGAACTGCTCGACAATCGTGGCAGCGACACAGGCAACGACCCCTGTCTGATACAGAAGGCGCAGACAAACGGATCGATGGCGCACATCACGGCTATATTCGGCTTTACTATAGCCGGACTTGTGCTTAAAGATGTGTATCAGAAGACACTTGGCAAGCTGTAATACAATAAAACAACTAAAATAGAGTTATATAAAGAAAACAATTATAAAACAATGAAGAAATACGTTATTTATCTGTTTCTGTTCATATTCCTGCCGTTGGCTGCCGTGGCACAGTCGTCGATGACCGACCAGCAGGTGATGCAGTACATCGTGAAGGAACACAACTCTGGTAAGTCGCAGTCGGAGATTGTGACCAAGCTTATGCAGCGTGGTGTGGACATCTCGCAGATTCGCCGCGTGCGCAACAAGTACGAACGCCAGATGAAGCAGGGCGGATTAGGTAATGTGTCGGACAACACAACGGGCAAGGACGAATCGCGTCTGCGTACTAATAACGGTAATCCGCGCGAACTGACAAAGCGTGACGACTATGGCAAGGAGGCTACGCAGAAGGCTTCGCAGTATTCGAATATGCGCCTGAAGGCAGAACGCGACCGCAAGTATAAGAACACCTACGATGAGACCGACGAGGAGTTTATGGACTATCAGCGCGAGATGTTCGAACTGGTGCCAGATACAGCGCAGATGCTTGAGCAGCTGCTTGCTGAGCGCGACGCTCTGAAGAAGAAAGTGTTCGGACGCGACATCTTCAACAACCAGGAACTCTCGTTCGAGCCGAACATGAACATCGCTACACCGCAGAGCTACGTTCTCGGTCCGGGCGATGCCGTCTTCGTTGATATCTACGGTGCTTCGCAGAAGTCGGAGCAGTGTACCGTGTCGCCCGAGGGTGAAATCACAATCGAAGGCTTCGGACCCGTACATGTTGGCGGACTTACAGTAAATCAGGCTAACAGACGCCTTCGCTCTACGCTTGGCGCACGCTATAGCAGTTCGAAGGTGAAGCTGTCGGTAGGTCAGACACGCACTATCATTGTTAACGTGATGGGCGAGGTGAAGACACCTGGCACATACACACTCTCGGCTTTCGCTACCGTCTTCCACGCCCTCTACATGGCTGGCGGCACAAACGACATCGGTACGCTCCGTAACATCAAGGTATATCGCAACAACCGTCTTATAACAACCGTCGACATCTACGACTATATCCTCAACGGAAAGCTCACGGGCAATGTGCGCCTCGCCGACAACGACGTGGTTGTTGTAGGCCCGTACGACTGTCTTGTGAACGTAACGGGTAAGGTGAAGCGTCCTATGTTCTACGAGATGAAACCAAACGAATCAATCGCTTCGTTGCTGAAATACACGGGCGGTTTCACTGGCGACGCTTACAAGAAGGCCGTGCGTGTGAACCGTAAGAACGGAAAGGAATACTCGGCATATAACGTTGAGGAGTTCGACTTTGCGAGCTTCCATGTAGCCGACGGCGACTCTGTGTCTGTCGACTCAATCATGGCACGCTACGCCAACACCGTTGAGGTGAAAGGAGCCGTGTTCCGTCCGGGTATGTACAACCTTGGCGAGCAGGTGAACAGCGTACGTTCGCTCATCGAGCACGCCGATGGTGTTACAGAAGATGCTATCACTTCGCGTGCCGTGATGCACCGCATGAAGCAGACCGCACGCTTGAGGTGGTCAGCGTAGACATCGAGGGCATAATGAGCGGTCGTGTAGCCGACATTCCATTGAAAGAGAACGACGTACTCTTTGTTGCTACCAAGACAGAGAAAATGTCCGACCGAACGCTCACGATACGTGGCGAGGTGCAGTACCCTGGTGTATACAAGTACGCCGACAACGAGACTGTAGAGGACTTCATCATACAGGCAGGCGGTCTCACCGACAAAGCATCGCTTATGAACGTAAGTATCAGCCGACGTGTGAGCGACCCGAAGGCGTTGCGTCCAGATAGCGTCATCGCAAAGACATTCAACGTGGCGTTGAAAGACAACTTTGCTGTTGACGGCGACCGCACGCTGACGCTCATGCCTTTCGACGAAGTGTACGTAATGCGCTCGCCGGGCTACACCGAGCAGCAGAACGTGTCGGTAGAGGGCGAGGTGCTCTTCGCCGGAACATATGCCCTGGAGCGCAACAACACACGCTTGAGCGACCTCTTCAAAAAGTCGGGCGGCTCGAACGGACTCGCTACATAAAGGGCGCACGACTCATGCGTAGGGCTAACGAAACCGAGAAGGCACGTATGGAGGCTGTACTGAAGATGCAGCAGGAGGAGCAGAAGAAGAACCTTCTGCAGCTCTCGGCGAGTGCCAACAATGCTGCAGCTCTGCAGACTACAGCCCAGGATGCTACAAAGGCTAACATCGAGAAGTTCCAGGTGCCTGATGAGTACCCTGTAGGTATCGACCTCGCAGAGGCTATGAAGAATCCTGGCTCTGACGCCGACCTCGTGTTGCGCGACGGCGACCGTCTTATTGTGCCGCAGTACAACGGAACGGTGAAAGTGAACGGAGCGTGATGTATGCCAACACCGTGGCTTACGAGCGCGGAAAGCGTGCCGGCTACTACATCGACCAGGCGGGCGGCTATGCTTCAGACGCCGTTAAGGGCCGTGCATACATTATATATATGAACGGCAAGGTGTCGAAGCTGAGTCACGGAGCGAAGGTGCAGCCGGGCTGCGAGATTGTAGTGCCTGCTAAGCTGAAGCGCAAGATGACAGCTGCCGAGATGATGAGTATGGGATCGAGCATGTCGTCAATCGCTGCGATGATTGCTACAATCAGTAACATCATTACGAAGTAAGGTTTGATAAAAACATAAGTTCTGAGAACCCTGACGTGGATTCTCAGAACATAAACAAACAGAGTGTACAGAGAATTATACAAACCGATTGTATAGAATAATATATAACAATGAGCGAACAAAAGAAAGACGTGATAGACCTCGTTGAGGTGTTCAAGTTACTTAAAACGAAGAAGAAAGTCTTCTTCATCGTGCTGCCGATAGTGTTTGTGTTGTCGTGCCTATATATCTTTCCACAACCACGCTACTATCGTTGCAGCGTGACGTTGGCACCGGAGGCTACTGGTGAGAATGTGGCTGGCGGACTCTCGTCTCTTGCTTCTCAGTTTGGCGTAAACCTTGGTGGAGCATCGCAGGATGCCATCTATCCGTTGCTCTATCCAGAGCTTGTTGAGTCGAACGAGTTTGTCATCGGTCTGCTTGGCATCAAGGTGACAAAGCTGGACAAGAGTCTGAGCACCGACTACTACACATATATGCGCAAGCATCAGGAGAAGAATCCGATAACGGCTCCGTTCAAGTATGTGATGCGTAAGGTCACTTCTTGCTTCAAGAAGAAGGAAAACACGAAAGGCTTGCGTACTGGTGCACAGATGGATCCGTTCCGTATGTCGGAAAAAGATGCCTCTTTGCTCGAGAAAATAGTAAGCAACATCAGTTGCGACGTAGATAAGAAGACAGAGGTGATAACCATAAAGGTAGAAGACCAGGACCCGCTTATCTGCGCCACGATGGCCGACTCGGTTCGTGTGCATCTTCAGGACTTCATCACACGCTATCGCACCAACAAAGCCCGCATAGATGTAGAACACTACGAGAAACTCGCAGTAAAGTCGAAGAAGGAGTACGAATACTGTGCGCAGATATATAGCGCATACTGTGATGCCAACCAGGACGTGACATTGCAGTCGTTTCTCTCGAAGCGCGACGAATTGGAGAACGAGATGCAGCTGAAGTTTAACACATATAGCGCCATGCGCACACAGCTTGAAGCCATGCGCGCCAAACTTCAGGAGAAGACTCCAGCGTTCACAACGTTGCAGTGTGCAACCGTGCCTGTGAAGCCCGCAGGTCCGAAGCGCATCATCTTCATCTTGGGTATGTGCTTCCTTGCCACATTCATCACAGCCTTGTGGCTTGCACGCAAGCAGCTCTTTACAAAAGCATAAACATACGGGGAGGCGCATTGTCGCCTTCCTATTTATTTATAAAAGGAAGAACCATAATGTCGTTGTTCACGTTCAAACGAATACCACTGTATTTCGATAAGATTTCTGCTCGCGTCAATCTGCATGATATGACGTTCCTGCCTGCTGTCATGATATTCTTTCTTGTGATAAACACGACACTCTCGCTGTCTGCTTTGGAGATGCAACTGTTGTCGTATGCGGTGCTTGCAATGGTTATTGTGAGTTTCTTGTTTATGTTGGCGTTAGTGATGCATGATAAGGAGATATCTCGTTATGGCTTTATGCATTTTCTTTTCTTGTTGTTTCTTTTCGCAATGACATTAGTTAATGTCAACGATATAAAAAACGATATTTATAATAGTATTGCTATAGGTCTCTTACTGCTCCTCATGCGTTATTATCGCCATCGTATGAATATGATTTTGAAGTGTTTCACCATAGCATTTACGGTGTGTATGTGGCTCAACCTTTTTCATCTCGTTACTCACCCGTTGCTTTGGCTTGTAGAAGACCATAAGGACGGTATTGGCTATCTGCTTGGCGACAACTATAACCAAATGGGTTGTCGTATGATAGTGGCATTGGCATCCAACCTGATGTGCATACGCTATTCGCGTATATGGCTCTTCAACTTCATCATAATGGCTGTGGTAATTATAGTCTCTTTGTTGATGGTCGGTTCGATGACCTCGCTTTCTATGATTGTTGTTTTCCTTGTTTGCTGTCTGTTACCAACATCTAAGTTACGACTATCTGCAATATGTGGCTTATTTGCAGTTTTCCTACTCTTTCAGGTATTTGTGGTGTTCAATGGGCGTGGTCTTGAGAACAATGAACTTGCGGCATATCTTGTTGAGGACGTGTTAAAGAAAGATCTTACATTTACGTATCGTACACACATGTGGGAGAGTGCCTTAAAGATTATAGAAGAATCGCCTATTTGGGGGTGGGGCTTTGCCGATGCCGATTGGTACAAGTCAAATATGTCTTCGTTCGCTATCGGTCCTCACAACTTCATTCTTGCCATACTTATTCATGGTGGAGTGATATTGCTGAGTATATATATAATTATATGTGGTAAGGTTTTCAAGAACGTTCTGCCGTATCTGAAGGAAAAGAACATACAGTTGTTATTGCTTTCTGTTGCTTGCCTTTGGATTATGTCTCTTTTTGAGATGTACCCTTATTACTTTATGTTATATCCTCTCGCATTGCTTTACTATTCCCATTATGTTTATGATGATGCTGATAAGTGTACTTTGATGGCAGAATGAGAGTGTGTACAATAATTACTTAAGAATGCAAGAAAATACAAACAAATCGATAGCGGTAAACTCGCTGATACTTTACATCCGCCTCGCCATTATATCCGTTAGCGGACTGCTCTATACGCGTTTCAGTCTGCAGGCATTGGGTATAAGCGACTACGGATTATACTCGGTCATTGCCTGCATCATCACCTTCATAAGCATCATCAACACAATTATGGTGACCACCTCCAACCGTTTCATCGCCATTGCCATCGGCAAGAACGACCAGGAGGAGGTGTGCCGTCAGTTCAATGTGAACCTTGTGATACATATGCTCATAGCACTGCTAACTATAGTTGTCGCTCTGCCTTTGGGACATTGGTACATAGTGCATCATGTGACGTACGACGGTGACATGCACACGGTGCATACCATTTTCAATGTGTCTATCATTGCGGCTGCAATGTCATTCATAGGTGTGCCCTATAATGGACTGCTCATTGCGCGTGAGCGCTTCTTTGTTTTCTGTTTAACGGATGTGGCAATGAGTCTTTTTAAGTTATTCTTCACTTATCTTCTTATTGACCATTTCGAGCATAAGCTCATCATCTATACCTGCGTAATGGCATTCATGACCGCCTTCCCTACGGTGGTGTTCTTTGCCTATTGCCGCAGGCAGTTTGCAGCCATCACGCGTTTTGTCTTTGTGCGCCAGTGGCGCAAATACTATGATGTGCTTAATTTCTCCATAGGTATAGGCATCGGAGCCATAGCCACAATCGGCAAGCTCAGGGTGGTGCGCTCATTATCAACATGTTCTTCAGCACCACGATGAACGCCGGACTTGCAGTAGCCAATTCTGTTAGTTCTATATTGCAGAACTTTGCCAACAATGCACAAAAACCCATCTCGCCGCAGATTGTGAAGAACTATGCAGCAGGCAATCTCGACCGTTGCACATCCCTTGTCTGTCTGGCTTCCAAAGCCACTTATCTCTCGATGTTCTTCGTCTCCATTCCCTTCATCCTTGCGCCTGAAGTGATTTTCGGTTTGTGGCTGAAGGAAGTGCCGCCGTATGCAATAACGTTCACCCATCTGCTCATTGTCGACATTCTGATATTCTCCATCAATGCAGGCGTCAACGACTTCGTGTTTGCCACAGGAAAGATAAAGCTCTATCAGATCATTGTCAACACGTTGCTTGTAAGTTCGATTGTCGTAGGATACTTGGCGATGCGCCGGGGCATGCCGCCTGAATATCTTTTCTATGTCTACATAGCCTTCTCGTTCATGGTCTTTCTGGTGCGTCCTTTCATCATTATCCGCATCACGAAGTTTGACGTGTGGGCTCTTGTGCGCTGTTCGTACGTTCCTGTGCTCCTGATAACGCTTCTCTTCCTCCCGACGCTGTATTTGAAACAGATAATGGGTCAGATGCTAAGCGTGGTTGTGGCTTATGCTTATTTCGTCATATTGCTTTACACCATCGGACTGCGCAAGAATGAGCGCCACTACGTGAATTCTATTGTACGAAACAAATTGCTTCGTAAACATTGATGCAAGATCAATAAAATAGTATTATTATAAACGTCCGATACAATATAGTTCTGTATCGGGCGTTTATATTATATAATTCGCAATACTTAAAAGTCTATAATGGAACCGCTCAGAACATCTCTCTCCATAATAATGCCCGTGTTCAATCATCGTGACGAAGTACGTACGATGATTGACAGCATACTCGCCAACGACTTCAATGCATGGGAGCTTCTCGCCGTAGACGACGGTTCGGGCGAAGACACGCTGCAGCTGCTCGAAAGCTACGCTGCAGTCGACAGCCGCATACGCGTAGTAAGGCGCAGCCGACAGCCGAAGGGTGCGCAGACCTGCCGCAACATGGGTTTGGAGATGGCGCGCGGAGAGTTCGTCATCGTCTTCGATTCCGACGACTATATAGCACCCTATTGCCTGCGACAGCGGGTGGAGATGCTGCAGAAGCGCCCCGACCTCGACTTCCTCGTGTTCCCTTCGGGCGTGTTTGTAGACGAGCGTTTCGTTACCGAGCCGCATCCTTATGCCTTCGGCTTCCGCGTGGCTGAGGACGATGTGGCGCTGTTCGCCAGTCGCCGTCTGCCGTTCATCGTCTGGAACAATATCTACCGCACCGAGTCGCTGCGCCGCCACAACCTCACGTGGGATGTCAACCTGTTGTCCTTGCAGGACGCCGACTTCAACATATCAGCCATCGCCGCCGGACTGCGCTACGACTATGCAGAGGCTCCGCAAGACTACGGCTACCGCATCATCACTATGTCTTCTATTTCAAAGAAAATAAACACACAGCGCACGTAGACAGCCATGTGCGTGCCAACAGCCGCATGTACGACACGGTGCGCCGCATCGGAGGCAAGCGCTACGACCGTTCACTCTACGATGGTATGTTGCGCATTTACAACTCGGGCATGACTGGTAAAGGCATCAACCGCTCGCTCGCCGAAGCGCTCGCCGACAGCGTGAGTAAGCGATGCCCATACCACAGCCGTCTGCTGAAGTTGCAGATACGTCTAACGCTACTGCTCCAGAAACTATTGCCGGCACGTCTCGCACGCCAGTTGCCCGTGGCGGCATACCTCTTGCGTGAAGCACGCTGGCGCAAGAAAAAGACTGCCATAATAAACTCACTTATTGAGACACAGAAACATTAACAAAACACGATGAAATTAGCAATACTACTCTCTACATACAACGGTATGAACTATCTGGAGGAGCAGGTAGACTCTATCATTGCGCAGACCTACACCGACTGGAAACTATACATACGCGACGATGCTTCTACCGATGCGACGGTGGCTCTCATCAAGCGACTCGCCGACACTGACCCACGCATCATTAACATATCCTCCAGCGGCAACCTCGGAGCGAAGGAGTCGTTCATGTGGATGCTGCGCAATGTGGAAGCAGACTATTATATGTTCTGCGACCACGACGATGTATGGCTCCCTAAGAAAGTGGAGCTGACGTTGAAGCGCATGCAAGAAGCCGAGGCTGAGCATAGCGGCAGTCCGGTCATCGCCTGCACCAACCTGAAGCTGGTGGATGCCAAGCTTAACGTCTTCGCCGAGTCTTACTGGAAGTTCCGCCACTATCCCATGTCTGTCTTCAACGACAAGTACTATCATCTGTTCTACAACAACATGCCGGGCTGCACGATGATGCTCAACCGTGAGGCAAAGGCGGTCTGCTTCCCTTATTCTGAGAAGATAGTGATGCACGATGCGTGGTTCGCCATCGCCGTTCTGTGGAACAAGGGCTTCGTCGTAGCCGAACCCGAGCCGCTTATGCTATACCGTCAGCACGAGCACAATGTAGTCGGAGCAAAGAAAACCCGCAGTCTGATGAATCAGTTGGGCATGATAAGCGAACTGATGGCGAAGACCCACGAGCAGCATCTCTCCACAGTCTCACTGACGCACATGTCATTCACACGCTTTGTGATAATGAAGGCATACTATCTTTTGCGTGAGCATCTATCAAATTTTTTCGGAAAGTAACAACTGTTAACCTAAAACAAGCGAATATGAGAAAGATAAGCATCATTGGCAATTTTGATATAAAGAACAACAGTTATAACGGGCAGACCATCAAGACGCGCATCGTAGCCGACGAACTCGAGTCGTTATACGGGGCGTCAGAGATAAAGCGCATCGACACAGCCGGCGGCAAGAGCGTTGTACTGCGCCTTCTTTTCCAATTGTTCGGTTGCGTGGTACGCAGCCGCAATGTGATTATCCTGCCCGCGCAGAACGGCATAAAGGTGATTCTGCCGCTTGTCGTGATATATAACCTGCTGTTCCGTCGCCGCATCCATTATGTAGTGATAGGCGGATGGCTCGCCGAACTGCTGCAGCGCAACCGCTGGCTGCTGCCTTTCGCCAAGCGTCTGCACATGATATACCCCGAGACACAGAACATGAAGACTGCGCTTGCCGCATTGGGCTTGCATCGCGTTAAGGTGATGCCCAACTGCAAGCCGCTGCACATTCTGTCTGCCGACGAACTCGCGGGCTGTAATCTACGTCCTATGCGTTTTTGTATATTCTCGCGTATCACACCAACGAAAGGCATTGACGATGCAGTGCAAGCCGTGAGTCTTGCTAATGAGAAGACTGGCAGCACCATCGCTACGCTTGACCTCTATGGTAATGTGGAAGAAGCAGACCGCGCTTGGTTTGAAACTCTTCAAACAAGATTCCAAACTTTGTGAAATATTGCGGAAAGGTAGCATTCGACAAAAGCGTATACACTCTGAAAGAATACACCGCGTTGCTCTTCCCAACGTACTATCCTGGCGAAGGACTCGCCGGCACTGTCATCGACGCTTTCGCTGCAGGTCTGCCCGTCGTAGCGAGCGATTGGCACGACAACGCAAACATCATTACCGATGGAAAGAATGGTTTTGTCTTCCCTACGCATGACGTTAATCGCCTTGCTGAGATAATCCTCGACATTTATAAATGCCAAGATTGCCTTGTTCCAATGAAACTCAACTGTATACATTCGGCACAGGCTTATCTTCCCCCATTTGTCATCAAGATAATAGCTGCAGAATTGGCTTAGCCATATCTATTGCTATTGTTTTGTTATAAATGGTCCTCCATTTCAAATAAATATGTTAACTTTGTACGAATTTTTAAATATATAATGTAAATGGAAATAAAAATTGCTGTTATCGGACTTGGATATGTGGGCTTGCCGTTAGCTCGTCTTTTCTCAACAAAGTATCCGACTGTTGGTTTCGACATGAACCAGCATCGTGTAGACGAGCTTATGCAGGGTCATGATTCCACACTGGAAGTGTCTGATGAATTGCTTGGCGACGCTATACATAACCATAACTTCGTTTGTTCCACCAATCTTGACGATATACGCGACTGCAATTTCTACGTTGTAGCCGTGCCAACACCCGTTGACAATAACAATCATCCCGACCTCAAGCCGCTTTGGGGTGCCAGCGAGACCGTGGGCAAGGTTATCAAGAAGGGCGACATCGTCGTGTACGAGTCGACCGTTTATCCTGGTGTTACAGAGGAAGAGTGTCTGCCTGTAGTGGAGCGTGTGAGCGGACTGAAGTATAACGAGGACTTCTTTGCAGGCTACAGTCCAGAGCGTATCAATCCGGGTGACAAGCTTCACACCGTGGAGAAGATAAAGAAGGTTACCTCTGGTTCTACGCCCGAAGTGCTGATATCGTAGATAGCGTCTATAACTCAGTGCTCATCAATGGTACGCATAAAGCACCGAGTATCCGTGTTGCTGAAGCTTCGAAGATAATTGAAAATTCGCAACGCGATGTCAATATCGCCTTTATGAACGAGCTGGCAAAGATATTCAATGCTATGGGCATCGACACCAACGACGTCATTGAGGCAGCGGCTTCCAAATGGAACTTCATTAAGCTAAAGCCTGGTTTGGTAGGCGGACACTGTATCAGCGTCGACCCTTATTATCTCATTCAGAAAGCTCAAGTGTATGGCGTTCTTCCGCGTGTGATGTTTGCAGCACGTCGACTGAATGACGGCATGGGCGACTATGTTGCCAATCAGGTTATCAAGTGTATGAATAAGAAAGGCATCGTTGTAAAGGATGCCAAGATACTCATCCTTGGTATCACGTTCAAGGAGAATTGTCCGGATGTGCGCAACACTAAGGTGGTGGACATCTATCACACTCTTAGCGAATATACCAGTAACATCGACGTTTATGATCCGTGGCTAACGCCGAAAGAGTTGAGCACGAATATGGTATCAGTATCAAGACGCAACTTCCTGATGAGAAGTATGACGCTGTAATCCTTGCCGTTGCTCATAATGAGTTTCGCGACATTGATTTCTCTGCTATCCGTGCTAATAATAGCGTGCTTTATGACGTTAAGGGCGTATTGTCGCGCGATAGCATAGACGGCAGATTATAAAATAATTAATCATTATAAGCAGTTTGATTAAAAGCATGAAACTGTCTGTTATCTGTCCTATATATAACGAAGAGAAATACATCGTTCCGTTTCTCGATTCGGTTCTGCAGCAGGACTTCAGTCATGACGACATGGAGGTGCTGCTGGTAGACGGAATGAGTCGGGACAGGACGCGTCAGGTAATTTCGCAATACATAGCCAAGTATCCCTTCCTTCGTCTTCTTGACAATCCGGAGCGCACGGCTCCATGTGCGATGAACGTCGGCATAAAGGAGGCTAAGGGGGAAGTCATCATACGCTTGGACGCACATGCCCTGTATCCATTCAACTATTTCTCTACGCTTGTCACCCGTTTGTACCAGCTTAATGCTGACAACATCGGTTGTGTCCTCAATACCGACGTACTCAATAAAACTCCCAAGACTCTTGCTATACGTGAGGTTTTGAGCAACAGATTTGGTGTTGGTAATTCGTCGTTTAGAACAGGAGTGACTTCAGCATGCGAGGTTGATACCGTGCCTTTCGGATGTTGGCGTCGTGAGGTGTTTCAGAAATACGGATTCTACGACAAGCGTCTTGTGCGTAATCAAGATATAGAACTGAACAAGCGCATTAAGCGTGATGGCGGACATATCTTCATAATCCCTGATATTTCGTGCACGTATTTAGCACGTGAGACGTTCAAGGCATTGGCAAAGAATAATTATGGCAATGGTAAATGGAATATACTGACAGTATATTATACAAAGTATTTCAGCTCTTTGTCTGTTCGACATTTTATTCCGTTAGCATTTGTACTATCGCTATTATTGCCAATAGTGCTGATGCCCCTTAATTTATGGTTTGGAGTGTTGTCGTTGATGTCTTTGGGTGCATACCTGGTGACTTTGGGAGGTGTAAGCTTTACTATATGGAAGACCAAGAGGCTTAATGTATTCTATCTACTCATGTCGTTCCTTACGCTGCATCTTTCGTATGGTTGGGGGTCGTTGATGGGGATATTCAAAGTTGTAGGATTGAAAATACAAGGTAAATAATGATAGCAAAATATCTTTTCGATCGCATTATGGCGTTTGTCGGACTCGTTGTTTTGAGTCCAATACTCTTCGTGGTATGGATACTTATCCGCATAAAAATGCCTGACGGACCGGCTGTTTTCACTCAGAAGCGTGTCGGTAAAGGTGGAATACTATTTACCATGTATAAGTTTCGCTCCATGAGCGCACATCATAGTGGCTCCACTGTATCGGTAGCAGGCGAAAGCGAATCACTCCGCTTGGTGCCAAACTACGTAGATACAAGCTCGATGAACTTCCCGAGTTGTGGAATGTGTTCATTGGGGATATGAGTTTTGTTGGTCCGCGTCCTGATGTGCCTGGATATGCCGACAAACTTGAAGGCGATGACCGACGTGTGTTACAGTTGCGCCCTGGTATAACTGGTCCAGCGAGCTTGAAATATCGTGATGAGGAGGTTCTGCTTGCTGCTCAAGCCAATCCACAGGAGTTTAATGATAAGGTCATCTATCCTGACAAGGTGCGCATAAACCTTTATTATCTTGATCATTACAGTTTCGTGGCTGATATCAAGATGATTATCGCAACAGTTCTTGGAAAGCGGATAGAATACAATAATGAGATAATTTAGATTTTAATTGAGTATGGAAAGAAAACGAGTATATTTATGCCTTGCCCACATGAGTGGCAAGGAGATGGATTATATAAAAGAAGCTTTCGACACTAATTGGGTTGTGCCATTGGGACCGAATGTAAACGGCTTTGAGAAAGACCTTGAAGAGTTCGTAGGCGAAGAAAAGCGTGTTGTTGCTTTAAGTTCGGGAACGTCAGCGGTTCATCTGTCTTTGATCGCTTGCGGAGTAGGTGCAGGCGACGAGGTGATGGTACAGTCCTTTACGTTCTGTGCCTCAAGTAATCCAGTGAAATATCTTGGTGCGACACCGGTCTTTGTGGACAGCGAGCGTGATACTTGGAATATGGATCCGCAATTGTTGGATGAGGCTATCGCTGATCGTGTGGCTAAGACTGGACGTAAGCCCAAAGCCATCATTGTCGTGTATCTGTATGGTATGCCGGCAAAGATTTCCGAATTGCTTGCTGTAGCTGATAAGTGGAACATCCCCGTCATTGAGGATGCAGCAGAAGGTTTTGGATCGTCCTATAAGGGGCAAATCTGTGGCACATTCGGTAGATACGGCGTGCTTAGTTTCAATGGCAACAAAATGATAACAACGAGTGGTGGTGGTGCTCTAATCTGTCCTGACGACAAGGCGTGGAACGAAATAATGTTCCTTGCTACACAGGCTCGTGAGTCATATCCTTATTATCAGCACGAGCATATAGGCTACAACTATCGATTGAGCAATGTTTGTGCAGGTATAGGACGCGGACAGATGACTGTCGTAAGCGAGCATATTGCTCATCATCGCCATGTGCATGAGTTGTACAAGCAGTTGTTTGCCGATGTTGAAGGTATCACTGTGCATGATAATGCTACGTCTGATATCAATTCCAACTTCTGGCTTTGCACTATCCTACTTGACGAACATCTACATGTAGAGGGTGAAGAAGATGTTTATGCGGAAGTTGTGAGCGGTGCGGTAGGTGGTGCTGCAGGTGTAACACACGCGGCAAAGTCAGCCCATACAAAGCTTGAGCCTAACCGCAATGTGGAGGCTATGCGTATAGCTCTCGATAAGGCTAATGTAGAAGCACGTCCGTTATGGAAACCGATGCATAGACAGCCTGTATACAGCGATTGTCCGTGTTACGCGAATGGCGTAAGCGAGTCGCTCTTCAAGTGCGGACTATGTCTTCCGAGCGGTCCATGCGTTTCGGATGAGGATGTTACGTATATCGTAGATGTAATAAAACGTGCTATTCTGCATTAGTATTATTAGGTTTATTTATCAATCAAGATAGAGATGCAATTTTTTCATAAACTCATAAACTGGTACTTCAACAAGAAGTCGCTGCCTTACTGGTGCGTCTTCCTGTTCGATTGTACCATTGTCTTCTTCTCGTTCCTGCTGGTCTATCAGCAGACTTATGGTGGAGCAAAAACACTTAGCGTATTGTGGCAGTTGTGCTCAATGTGTGCTATTTATGCCATATTCTACGCTGTAGGCTTCAAGATGTTCCATACATACGACGGCATTCTGCGCTACTCCTCGTTTGTCGATCTGCAGCGTGTGGGCTTTGCTTCACTCATAGGTTGTGTGCTTTCATACTTGGGACATTTTTTTTTGCTGCAGTTCAACTATTTCCAGAATGTGTACGTAGGCGGACGCGAGATAGCGTTGGCTTCGATTATCTGCGTGCTGCTTCTGTGGGCAGTGCGTGTGTTGGTGAAGACGGTTTACGACGTGTCAATCGACACGTTTAACGCTCGTCCTGCAATCATTTTTGGCGTTGACGAGTGTGGCATGGGACTGGCTAAACTCGTGCGCAACGACAAGTCGCTGCGTATGCGCCTTTTCGGCTTTATGTCTAATGGTAACAAGGTTCGCCATAAAGTGCTTATGGGCTTGCATGTTTACAGTTATGATGATGTAGAGCGACTCATACATCAGAAGAAAATGGAATGCCTGCTTGTTTCGCAGAGTTCTGTGGGGGTGTTTCGTAATGACAAAACTTTGCAGGATTTGCTCATTGCTAATGGTGTGCATATTTTTATGCCGCGTACTAATGAGGAGTGGAACCCGGCTGCGCCCGATGCCACGCTGAAGGAGGTGAGCATCGAAGATCTGCTGCCGCGTGACGAAATAAGCATCGATCTTAAGAGCGTAGCCGACACGCTGCATGGCAAGTGTATCCTCGTGACGGGTTCGGCGGGCAGTATTGGTAGCGAGATTGTGAAGCAACTCTGCCTGTTCAATCCGCGCGAACTGGTGCTCATCGACAGTGCCGAGACTCCGCAGCACGACATACGCCTGATGATGGCGAAGCGCTATCCGCACATCAAGGCGGAAACCATCGTTACGTCTATCACCGGACAGCTGCGCATGGAGAACATCTTCTGCCGTTTCCGTCCCGACTACGTGTTCCATGCCGCTGCATACAAGCATGTGCCGATGATGGAGAACAATCCGACGGAGAGCGTTGAGAACAACATCTACGGCACGAAGGTGCTTGCTGACATGGCTGTGAAGTACGGCGTGAAGAAGTTTGTGATGATTTCCACGGACAAGGCGGTGAACCCTACAAACGTCATGGGATGCTCGAAGCGCATCTGCGAGATGTACGTGCAGAGCCTTAACAACGCCGTGCGAAGCGGAAAGGTGGAGGGCTGCACCCAGTTCGTCACCACGCGCTTCGGCAATGTGCTCGGTTCCAACGGTTCGGTCATTCCGCTCTTCAAGCAGCAGATTAAGGCAGGCGGACCAGTCACCGTGACCGACCCGAACATCATACGCTACTTCATGCTCATACCCGAGGCGTGCGAGCTGGTGCTCGAGGCTGGCGTAAAGGGCAACGGAGGCGAGATATTTGTCTTCGATATGGGCAAGCCCGTGAAGATTGCCGACCTCGCGCAGCGCATGATAAATCTGAGCGGTGCGAAGAACGTCGAGATAAAGTACACGGGTCTGCGTGCCGGCGAGAAACTCTACGAGGAGGTGCTCAACGACAAGGAGTCGACCAAGCCGTCGTTCCACGAGAAGATTCGCATCGCTAACGTGCGCGAGTACGACTACAGCGAGGTGGAGCGCGACATAGAGGAACTTATTGAGGTGAGCAAGCAGTACGACGACATGCTTACCGTGAAGAAGATGAAGGATATTGTGCCCGAATTCAAGAGCAACAACTCTGTGTATGAGGCATTGGATGCATCGACTGACGCCGCAAAAGCTTAGCAAAAGTCATCGTTCTGCGGACGCAATCGGTGCAGATGGCGAACGCAATCCAATCGGGTGGCGAACGGAATCTGATTGGGTGGCGTACGGAATCTGATCGGACGGCGTACGCGAACGGTCGGATAGTGTGAGCAAAAAAATGAAACAGATAGCGGTATTCAGTCGCGTATTAATAGGTATAAATGAATAAAGCCATAGGTTTAGGGTCTCTAAATCTATGGCTTTATTCGTTATGTGTAGTTCTGGGTTTACCTCTGTGTAGTGTTTAGAAACGCTTGAACTTCAAGCGCAGCGTCTTCGAGCGCAGTATCATCTGTCCGCCGTCGAGTTTCTCCTTTACGAACTCCTCCTCAAGGTTGTTTATGCCGTAGGGCGCCAGCAGCTTCGGGTCGTCGATGGGGTGGTCGCCGCCGTTGTCGCCCTTGTCCTGGTGCCAGTTGTCCTTGTAGGGCGTGTGCGTCACAATCTTGTCACTCGTCTGCTTGAAGCGCAGATAGTAGCCGTGCTGCTTGTCCTTGTCGACGTCGCGTACGCTGATGAGCTTGTACTGTACGCCCCAGAACACGCGCTTCTTCGAGAGGTCGAGAGTGCCGCCCGTAGCGAGTGTGTCTACGCGCTCTAAGTGCCAAAAACCGTCGAAGTCGCCGTTGTCGCTGGTCTCTATCTCGCAGGAGGCGAGGGCGACGAGGGCGAACGCAGCCAATATTGTTTTGAATAATCGTTTTGCTGTCATGTGTGTGGTGTTGTGATGTTGTGGTGTTGAGATGTTGAGATGGTGATGGGGTGGTGGGGGTGT
>ENA-OQHY01000659-OQHY01000659.1-human-gut-metagenome-genome-assembly--contig:-NODE-659-length-18672-cov-4.402157_pt1 | contig 18672 bp, 20 predicted proteins | sample MGYA00242570_ERZ504733 | MGnify/ENA primary metagenome ERZ504733 (study PRJEB26092, sample SAMD00036219) | human gut metagenome | host: Homo sapiens | study: EMG produced TPA metagenomics assembly of... | reverse complement strand
AGTAGAAGAAGTAAGAAAGGGTGTTGCAGAAGCAGGCGGATTTGGAGCAAGATATTATTGTACCGATATCTGTGATGGAGAAAGTCAGGGAACAGACGGAATTAACTTTTCTCTTGCAAGTCGTGAATAAAACATAAGCACCATAAGGAAAAGTATTAGAAGTCCATATTCTAGTCCGACTCGTATATATCCCATATCTAGTGCACTATACTGACCCTTTGCTGCATCATTATTAATATATAATTGTTGTCCAAATATAGACAAATCATAGCGTGATAGATATAAATTCGAAAAAGCTATGCGTGTAGAAGAAATGAGATTTAACACCTGCATAATCTTATTTCCGCTGTCATACGCGAAAGAGATTCCATAGGATCCTATAGCAAATATAACAGAACTGACTGAAAAAAATGAGCAATGATCTTCAACAAATGCCTTTATTTTTCTATTCTCAAGTATGATAGATAAAACTATTATGACTGTGCTCGCATATAATCCAGTCCTTCCAACACCAACGAGAACCTGAACTGCACAAATTGCTATTACTAAAAGATACATTCTTCGTGTATTCTTCTTATCATCTCTAAACCATGCAATAATCTCCGTAACTAAAACACCCATATTCATTCCAAACATATTGTAATGAATATATCCTAGTGTAACCTTTTCATTACCATAGACAACAATCGAATCATTTTTCAAGATACCTGTAAATGCACAGACTAAAACAAACAGATATAAAAGAGTTCTTGCCGGTATATCAATTCTCAAGAATTCACGATATTCAATATTGTCAACAGCGGCTAATGAAAACAATCCCCAAAACAAAACCGTCCACGAGTCTGCAGTAAAATACGCCATCAAAAAAATTGCGCCAACTAGGCTTCCAAGTTTAATGAATCTTATAGAAACGCTTCTCCGTAGAAAAATACAAATCAGTAATAATATAACAACAAAAGCTTTTATTCCTCTTGTAAAAGTACCACTACCAAGTATGTTTTTAAACTGGCTCTGCTCAAAAAGCACATAATTTATTATATATATTATCCAAGCACTATAAAATGTACATTTTTTTATTTGAACCTTCATAATTTCTTTCTCTCTTGTACAGTCACTTCTAGATATATTTTCTCAAAAAGCTCTATTTGCTTCTCAATATCAAACGCCTCAATATTGTTTACAATACTTTCATAGAAGTGATTGATATAATCTCGGTTTAAATACAGCTTCATTCGTTTCGTCAACTCTTCTATCTTATCACAATCGCACAAATCGCCGCCATGCGTCACTGCATGAATTTCGGGAATTCCACCGCAGTCGCCCGCAATCACCGGCATTCCATACATATTGCCCTCAATAAAAACGCGGCCAAACGGCTCCGGCCATACAGACGGGAACAGGAGGACGTCACAATCCTGATACTGTTTTGCAAGTTCTTCACTATTCAGTTTTCCGTGATAGATAATTCTGGAGTCTTTTTGTGCCTGTTCCTTTACATAATCCGCCATATCGCCTGTTCCGCAAATATGTAATTCACAGTTTTCATTCTCTATTCTAGAAAACGCTTCCAGCATCTGACGGATGCCCTTCAGATAAATCAATCTACCCGCGTACATAAATTTTACACATTGTGATGTTCTAGCTTTCCGTTCTTCCACCATGCGCTGAAGCAGATCGTAGTCAATCTGTACGCTATTGAAAACACATTCCTTGACCTTTGATTTATCAAAGGCCCCCGTAGCCAAAGAAGTTCTAAGGGTATACTCCGATGGTGCTGTTACCGCATCCACATATTTCGATACACTGCACATATATTTTTGATGTGCTTTTACCACAAGTGGGCTTACTTTATGTCCGTGCTGTACAGGAGAAAGAATCGCCGTATCACGAATTGTATGAACCACCGCAATTTCCTTTTTATGGGCAGCTTTCCATACGGAGCAAGGTATTCCATAAAGCGTATTGGTATGAATAACATCCGGTTTGAACCGATTACAGATTTCTTCAAAATCTTTCACACAATCCGGATTATAGTAGCACCTCAATTTTTGTGTCACTTTTTCGAGTGCACTAACACTATTTTTCTTATAACTATATTTATAGAGATCAAACTTCCCGGTTGTGCAACGATAAACTGTAATGCCATTGATTTCTTCGACTGTCTTTTGTCCCTCCTTCGCATCGGCACAGTAAATGGCCACAGTGTTGCCATGCCTCAGAAGATTTTCTGCAAGTAGTTTTACACTTTGCTCTGCGCCACCTTGCATATTAGGATAATAAAATGTATTTACAATAAGTACTCTCATCTAAATTCCTCTACGCCATCTTATTCGTTTTATTTTGTAATTGAGATATTATAATTCATATCTCCCCCGAAGAATTTTCGTCTTCAGAAGGAATGCTTTAATCCGTTGCTTTACACATTTGAATGGCAAACAACAAAATGTTGCATAGTTAAAACTTTTGCTGGGGTACTTCTCAAAAAACAAATCGTGTTTTTCGTTTTAAGAGAAGGCTCCCTTAGCTGATCGTTGACAGCTACCGCATGTTCCAAATTTACTGGGAACAGTTTCACATCCGACTTTTTTAGCAGCTGCTCACCTTTTTCTGTTTGGCACAGCATAATTGAAATTCCACGTCGCTGTTCATCTTCGGCTAGGTCGCTTTCCCATGAATCACCAATCGTGATGTCACTTCCCCGATTGATTCCTGCATATTTGCATTCATAGCAATTATCTGTATAATCCAGCCCACACAAGAATGCAAGTAAATAATTATCACACGACCCCGGTTGTGAAAATGGAGTTCGATCCTGTGCAAGGCCAAACACATCCTTATAGCGAAAAGAAATACTGCTTACTTCTTCCAAATTCACATTATGCAGTTCAAGGTAATCTCGCAGAAGTTTTGGGGATGGCGTTCCATGACAAATAAGATCCACTGTATACAAATTATCGTTTTCTTTAATAACCGTTTTCAATGCTCCTACCTGACACGGCAAGCCAATAAACAAAACCTCTTTCTTTTTCTTTAAAAGCTCCTGCACTTTTTTATATGTTCCACTCGGATTGCTCTTTACATATTTTGATCCTGTAAATTTTTCAAGCTCTTCAAAACTCGCCGCACATTCAAAACCAAATACTCCGTTTTTGAAGCAGCAACTGACAACCACGCCGCCCTCCGAAATAAATTGCCTAGAAATTGCTTTTGCAGCGCCACCAGAAGATGATTTTCTCCGCAATTTTTCATCTTCAATCCATCCCTGATACCATGTTTCTGGGTGTTTTAATGTAGTCTCTTTATTATTTTGGCAGACATTTGTACAAATACCGCAATGAATACATTTTTCTTCATCTATTACAGCATTATAAGCCTGCCTTGTATCTACAATCGTAATTGCACTTTTCGGGCACATATCAAAGCACGCCATGCATCCCACGCATTGATTCTTTGCACAAACCGTCTTTACATCATTTTCCATTCTTTCATTCCTCTTTACATAAATAGCGCCTGCTCTAAATATCGCTCTGAATCACATCGCGCTTTTTGAATTTTCTTATCTGAATTGTTCCAATCAATCTCAGCATCCAAATCCGCTTCTTTGTTATCAAAAAGAATTCGATTCTTTATTTCCGCAAGTTCCAACAAATCCGTCATTCGACTGATCTGGCTTTCTTTCACTTTTCCATTCGCACCAACTTTCGGAAAAACAAAAAACGGCCGATGGTACAGAATACTAAAAACAATACAATGAAACGAATCGCAAAAAACATATTCTGCGTGTCGAATCGCACTAATAAATTCTGCCGGATCTGCATCCCAGAGTTTATAATCTCCAAATTTTAAATCATACAGATCTATTTTTTCATAATCCAAAAATGGGATCGACACAATTTTCAGGTTCTTTTCTCTTGCGATATTTTCTATATATTTTCTCTGCGTGGCTGTTCCTCTTAACATATAGGCAAAAATATATTTTTCATTATAGATTTTATTTTCAGAGATTGTATCCCAAAAGCCTCTTTCAATAAGCATTGTTGGATCAAGAACAGCTTCACATTTTTTTTCATCAATAATTAGGTTAATTGTTCTTGCTCCAGAGCTCTCACGACAAGACACGGCTTTGAATGTGCTTAAATTTGCTTTGATTTGCTCTTTTTGCTTTTCTGAGACAGTACTGGCTCCAAAACTAGGCGCATACGCAATTTTATTTTTACCCTTTTCCACAAATGGAAGCCAATACATACTATCCGTTGGAACTAAATCCGGATTCCAAATCTGATCACTCCCACAAATATAGGTATCATAGTATTTATTACTATCCGCAATATCGTGTTCATTATATTGCGGATTTGATACTTTTAGGTTTTCGTCCACAAATTGTTGCATTTTTTTATTTCTTAAACGCAGTCCTTTGAATGCAACTTTCCAAAAAACTCTCTTGCATGTTTCTGCCAATCCAACACTTTTTATCTTGTCAAAAACATTGTCCACCGACGTAGCCTTTTTCCCAAATTGGCAAATGATTTCATACTGTAAATCATTATACTGATTTAATTTTTGTTGCAATGCAAGTGCCTGTAGAATCGACCCATAATTATTTCTCCACCAGGTAATGATTCCAACTTTCATATCATTATCTCTCCATCAAATTCTCATAATATCCTTCAATTTTCTTTGAAATCTCTGTTATATCGTATTTTGCGCATAGCATTGACTCAGTACGGTTTACTTCCTGCATTTTATTTTTGCAATTCACGATTGCCTTCGCCCAAAGCTGTCCACTTTCCTTCGTATCAATCGACAAATATTCAACATTCTGTGTTATCGCTGTTTCCTTTGGGACATTTTCTGAGCACACAACTGGAAGGCCACTCATCTGCGCCTCTATCATTACAATCCCAAACCCTTCAAAATGTGACGGAAATGCAAAAACATCAAACATGGAATAATAATCCTGTGGATTATTTACTGCATCAATCACCGTGACAAATGATTCAAGATGTTTATCCTTCACTTCCTTCAAAAAATCATTTTTTGTTTCTCCCGTTCCCACAAAGAAATAGCAGACATTGGGAATCTTTCTGCACACATCTTGAATGGTCTGCAACAAAAAAGCCTGATTTTTTTGGTAATTAAAGTGTCCGATATGCCCTACAATAAATTTATCTGTTAATAAATAGTATTTCCTTAATTTATTTCGTTTCTCCATATTATAAAGAAACTTGCGTTGATCTATTCCATTATAGATCACATGATAATTTTCCTTTCTTTCTATACCTGTACCAAACGTCCACTTTCCCGCTTCCTCTGAACACGCCAAATAAAGATCTGGTATGCTTCCAAACACCCCTATTGATATAATCCTCAGCAGCTTTTTCAGTGCCAGATTTCCTGCTCCAAAAGAATTATTGTGTGTGTGTATAACTACTCTTTTCACCCCTGCACGCTTCGAGACAGCCGCAAAAATCAACCCTATCGCATTGTTCACATGACAATGTACAATATCATATTTATTTTCCTTCAAATAGTTGTGCAGTCCTTTTACACAGTCTTTAAAACTGTATTCTCTGTTCTGATAGAGTGTAGTGAATTTTATTCCTCTTTTTTTCAAATCATCAACTGCAAATTCAGATTCAAGAAATGCCGTACAAATCTCATAAGTACATGTTCCCTCAAAATGAGTGACAATATCTAGCGCTGCATGCTCCATGCCTCCATTGTCCCAGCGAGGCAAAAAGTGAAGAATCTTAATGTTGTTTTCGCTATCCATTCATTCTTCTCCTTTTTTTGCATACTTAAAAATCAATTTCACAATCTTAATGTCATCCACAAAATATCGTTTAAACATTCTCTTTGGTTCCTGCAAAAAACGGTAAAACCATTCCAACCCATGCTCACTCATCCAACGAGGCGCACGTTTTACATTACCCGCAAGAAAGTCAACTGTAGCACCGGCACAAATTGATACCTTGGCATCATATTTTTCGATGTTCTCATATATCCATTTTTCCTGTTTAGGGCAACCAAAACAAGCAATCAGCAGATCTGGATGCATCTCTGAAATCATCTGATTGATTTTATTTAATTCGCCATCGTTTTTTTCAAACTCAAATGGTGGTGCATAGGTTCCAACAATTCTAATATTGGGATGTTTAACTTCAAGTTTCTGTTTGGCCTGTTCTGCAATACCATCCTTACCGCCAATAATAAAAATCTTATATCCTTTTTCAGCAGCCACTTCACAAAGCAAGGGGACTAAATCAGAACCAGAGATTTTTTCTTTCAGTGGTTTACCATGTAATTTTGAAATCCAAACTAAAGGTTTCCCATCAACTAAAACCATATCTGCATCATCCACAACTTTTTTCAGATATGAATCGTCTTCTATTTTCATCACAACATCGACGTTAATTGCGACCACATACGATTTTTTATTACCTTCAATCATCTGCTCAATATCCGCAATCGTTTCCGTCATTGTTACATTATTTATATATGTATTAAGCAGTGCCTGTTTTTTCATCACATCAGTTCTCCCCAAAAAATTCATCTTCTAGCATCAAACACAAGCAATGGTAAACTGGCAAATGCAATTCCTGAATCATATACGTTTCAGTCTGCGGAACCTTAATACATACATCGCTCATCTGCGTCAACTTACTATCTTTTGCACCGGTCAAACCTATTACTTTCATGCCTTTCGCATGTGCAGTAGTAGCAGCATACAATATATTTTTACTGTTACCACTCGTAGAAATGCCTAAAAACACATCTCCCGCTTTACCATAGCCATTTACCTGCTGTGCAAAACACAGAAGCGGTTCACAATCATTCATGTACGCAGTAGACAATGCAGGATGTCCATCTAATGCAATAGCAGGCAGCGCGCCTTGCAAGCTTTCTGCCAGAACAGTCCCAAGCTCTTCATTTTCACTAATAAGCTTATCTGTGAAATTTTCATTTAGTTTTCTAGGGAGTTTAAAACCTTTCATCAACTCTCCAACAATATGTTCTGCATCCGCAGCTGATCCACCGTTTCCAGCAATCAATAATTTGCCTTCATTCTTATATGACTCGACAAGCAAAAAATATGCTTCTACAATTTCATCTTTGACAGAGTTTAATACTGGGTATCTATTAACAAGCACTTCAATGTGTTTATAAATTTCTGTTTTCATTCTTCCCTCACAACTTCTTAATTATTGCTGGAACACCTACCGCAAGTGAATTTTTAGGTATACTATGTGTAACAACAGCGTTTGCACCAATAATAGAATCATCCCCAATTGTGATATTTCCTAGAATTACGGCACCCGCACCTATCATTACATTATTTCCAATGCGAGGTGCTTCACCCAAGCAACTTGCTTTAGACCATTTGCTTCCGATTGTTACACCCTGAAATATTTTACAATCTTCACCTATAACGGCTTTTGGATGTACCACACAACCAATCCCTCTATGGTAAAAAATTGTCCGATTACCTATTTCGGCATCAATAGATACTGAACAGGCACAAATCAGATGATTTATTAATTCAAGAATCCTTGATATTTTTCGTGGCACCCACCCCATTTTTGAAAGGTGATTTCCAATCCTCCATAATTTATTCATCTATGTTTTCTCCTCAAAACAAAGATTTTGTAAATTCATCCAGAGACTTCATCGTTTCTGTCTGACCATAGTTTTTATCATCATCACTCAAAAGCACCGTCTTGCATCCAGCATTGATACCAGCTATAACATCGTTTTCACCATCACCGATCATCCATGACTGTGACAAATCTATGTTAAACTCTTCTGCCGCTTTCAACAGCATTCCTGGCTTTGGCTTACGACACTTACATTCAATTTTCAGTTCCGGACGCTCCCCTTCATATCCCTTATGAGGGTGATGCGGGCAATAATAAATAGCATCCAAATATGCGCCTTCTTTTCCAAGGAGTGTTTCCATCTTATTATGAATTTCTTCAAGTTCATCAAAAGACACTTCTCCACGGGCAATAACTGGCTGATTTGTCACGACAATAGCTAGATAACCAGATTCATTAATCTTCTGGATTGCCGGTGCAACACCATCAATCAATTCAAAATCATCTATATTTCTAAGGAACCCAACATATTTGTTAATGGTTCCATCCCGGTCAAGGAATAATGCCTTTTGTTTGTTTCTTAGATTCTTTCCAGAGACTCTGCCCTCTTTATAATCCGAACAAACGGAATAATATCGATCTGGAGTGCCCATATCTTTGACATACTCTGGACTGTCATAGCAGAACATCTTTCCTGTTCCTGCTAACGGTTTTAACAACTGACGATCCAAATCAACTTTTACAGGCTTACCATCCTCGCCAATCTTCCCTACCGAATCGGCATCAATACCGGAAATCTCCAGTACTTTAGGATTAATAACATGTAAACCTGCATTCACACGATTTCTGTAGTACTGTGGCCGTGCATCCTCCTTGGCCAACCACTTTTCAACTGCGCCATTTTTATCCGCAACAATTAGTCCGCTATCGTAGGGATGACTATTCGGATGCGTAAAAAGTGTAACCAATCCGTCACGCTTCCGGTGAAAAGCAACAAATCGATTAAAGTCCACATCAAACATCGCATCTGCATTTAAGAGCAAAAAATCAGATGTCAGCTTATCCTTAATTTTAAACAGCGCACCGGCATTGCCGAGTGGCTCTTTTTCAAAATAGTACTCAATATGTACGCCAAACGGCTTTCCTGTTGCTGGAGAGTTTTCAGAACCGTCACCAAAGTAATTCATAATGATATTTCCCAGGTGACTTACCGTCATAATAATGTCATCAAATCCCTGATCTTTCAGACATTTGATTTCTCGTTCCAACACCGGAATGCCTTCAATTTTTATCATCGGCTTAGGAATATCACTCGCTACAGAGGAAATACGAGTGCCTTTTCCGCCTGCATAATCACTACTTTCATGTTTTTAATCCTTCGGTGTATAGTCTTCCGGTGTATGATGGATTACACGTGTTCCACCATCTTCAAATTTGAACGGAATATAGAGTAGGTCGCGCATCGCCAAACGAACTGCATCTTGATGTTCTGGCTGTACATAAAATACAAGGAACCCACCACCACCAGCGCCGAGAAGTTTTCCGCCCAACGCGCCGGCAGCAATACCTTTTGCGTAAAGTTCATCAATGCTATTTGTAGAAACAGCAGATCCCGTCTGACGCTTAAGTTTCCATGTGTGATCCAACAGTCTACCAAAATCATCAAGATTCTTTTCCTTATCCGTTAAAACTTTCTCTGCATCATCAACCAATGACAGCATTTCTCTTAACTGTGCTGTTTTATCAACCTTACCTGCTGCATTCGCTTTCTGAATCTCAGAAGAAAAACGAGTAAAACCAGTAAAAAACATCATTAAATTTTGATTTAGCTGCTTCTTTCTCTCAGGTGAAATGATCACAGGTAGGACTTCATATCCATCCGCATTAAAGTTGATACGATTAAATCCACCAAATGATGCTGCAATCTGATCTTGCCAGCCACCTGCTTCCTGACACAAATTTCGCTCCAGATAAATTGCTTCATCTGCCAATTTTTTCTTATCAGCATATTTTCCTTTTAGCGCATAAAAGGCATTCAGCATTCCTACTGCAAAAGAACTTGATGTTCCTAACCCAGAACGTGCAGGAAGATCTGCTTCATAGGTAAGTCGTATTTCATGCATGTCCAACATTTTCATTGCATTACGGATTGCCGGGTGCTGAATAGCATCAATATTTGTCACGCGCTCAGTCTTTGAGTAAGACAACTCAGTAGAGTAATCAAAAAAACGAGGCAGGTGTCTTACATTCACATAACAATACTTATCAAATGTGGTAGACAAAACAGAGCCACCATTTTCTCTAAAAAAGCTTTCCATATCTGTTCCGCCGCCAAAAAAAGACATACGAAACGGTGTCTGTGTAATAATCATAGTTTTTCCCACCCTGTTAATCTCTCTGAAAAATATCTCTGGTGTAAACCTTATCCTTCACATCATCTAGGCACTTGTCATAGCGGTTTGCGATAATGGCATTGCTCTTTTCCTTGAACTTAGCCAGATTATTAACCACTACTGATCCAAAGAAAGTCTCACCGTCTTTCAGAGTTGGCTCATAGATGATCACGGTTGCGCCCTTGGCCTTAATGCGCTTCATGACGCCCTGAATGGAGCTCTGGCGGAAGTTATCGCTGTTGCTCTTCATGGTCAGACGATACACACCGATGGTCACAGACTTTTCCTGCTTCTCATCGTATTCGTTGTCCTCGTCATAGCCGTAGTAGCCAGCCAGCTTCAGGACACGATCAGCAATAAAGTCTTTACGAGTTCTATTGCTCTCGACGATAGCTTCGATCAGGTTCTCCGGCACATCAGCGTAGTTCGCCAGCAGCTGCTTGGTGTCCTTGGGCAGGCAGTAGCCGCCATAACCAAAGGACGGGTTATTGTAATGGCTACCGATACGCGGATCAAGGCAGACACCATCGATAATCTGCTGGGTATTCAGCCCCTTGCTCTCTGCATAGGTGTCCAGCTCGTTGAAGTAAGCCACGCGCAGGGCCAGATATGTATTGGCGAACAGTTTAACAGCCTCTGCCTCGGTGAAGCCCATGAACAGAGTGTCGATGTTCTCCCTGATAGCACCTTCTTGCAGCAGACCAGCGAACTCGTGTGCCGCCTCTACCAATCGCTCATCGTTCAGATCAGTGCCAACAATGATACGGCTCGGATACAGGTTGTCATATAGAGCCTTGGACTCACGCAAGAACTCCGGGCTGAAGATGATGTTCTTACTGTTAAACTTCTCACGCACACTTGCGGTATATCCCACAGGAATAGTAGATTTGATGACCATGATGGCGTTCGGATTATATTTCATAACCAGCTTGATCACAACTTCAACTGCAGATGTGTCAAAGTGCTGAGTGTGGCTATCGTAGTTTGTAGGGGTCGCAATTACAACAAAGTCAGCATCAGAGTATGCAGCCTTTGCATCAAGTGTTGCGGTCAAATTCAGTTTCTTCTCTGCAAGGTACTTTTCAATATAATCATCGTGAATTGGAGACTTGTGATTGTTGATCATCTCAACCTTCTCTGGAACAATATCAACTGCAGTTACCTGATGATGCTGAGAAAGCAGTGTGGCAATTGACAAACCTACATAACCAGTGCCCGCAACGGCGATTTTGTAATTCTTCATGTTATTTACTCCTCCGACCCTCATCGGGCATATCCTCTAATTTTTTATGTACACATCAGCTATTCACAGATAGTATTTCTCTCTAATTTCAGCAGTGTAATAACCGCACGCGGCTAAGTGTTTTCTTATGCTGTCGTATCCAATTACCCCGACAATCATATTGCCCTTGATAAAATATCAGTTAAGTACACTCGTCTCTATTTCTCTATAGTCGAGGTGTTGCTTTATATAATCGAACCCCATATACCCTGCAAAGACATTTTTTCTAAGTGTTGGATTGTTGAATAGAACACTGTCAGTGTATGAATCTTGTTAAAACTGTATATATCATTCAATCCGGTTTTACAACTTCTTCAAAATCGGTAATATCACTTTGTCGGCTTACCTGCCACATGGCGGATAAAGTCGGGCACCCGACCCGCCTGCTAAAATTATGCCTTTCATATGTACCTCCCAAATCATCTTCCTTGTTTAGTAAGAACTACGATAATTGTTTTAAATATGATTTTCCAATCCACAAGAAAACTGCGTTCACGATATACTGTATATCCATCTCGACCCATTCATCAAAAGAAATGTCATTTCTGTTTGGCTGAATTTGCCAGTAACACGTAAGACCAGGTGTAATAAACAATCGCTGGGCTTGATAAGCAGAATATTGCTCAACCTCTCTGGGCAAAGCAGGACGAGGTCCCACAATGCTCATATCTCCTTTTAGAATATTAAAAAGCTGTGGAAGCTCATCAATACTTGTTTTTCTTATAAATTTTCCGACTCTTGTAATTCTCGGATCATCGGTAATTTTAAAAACAGGTCCATCCATTTCATTTTCTTTCAGTAGTTCCTTAAGCCTGTCTTCCGCATCAACAACCATTGAGCGAAATTTATACATTTTAAACTCTTTACCGTTTTTTCCCACTCTTATCTGCGAAAAAAACAGGACCTCCTTTGGGATCATCAATAATGATAGAAATAACTGTAATCAGCATAACGGGAGAAAGAACAATAATAGCTATCAAAGAGAATAAATATCCTGAAATCTTCGTAGCCATTCGGTAACCGTGTCTTGTTTTTAAGGTTGCATAATAAATATTATTTTCAGGCATAACATTTTTTTCGGAAATATTGTTTTTTCTTTCATTTGCATATATTCTTTTCGCCAAAACTACACCCCTCTAGCAAAAAATTAATAGCCGTATTCGCCGTAGTAACCGTATTTGTATCCTCCGCCGTATTTGCGTTTACCGACAGGCTCAACATCATTAAATATAACACCGATAATATTAGCTTCGGAGCGTTTGAGAATATCAATTGTTTTTTTGTAGTCCCTGATGTCGGTAACATTATCTCTGACTATAACAACAACACCGTCAGTTTGCTTTATTATAGGTAAAGCGTCAATTACTACGCCAATTGGCGGAGTATCAAATATAATATAATCATATTGTTTTGAAAGCTCTTTGATTAATTCTTTCATGTTGTCACTTGATAAAAGTTCCGACGGGTTCGGAGGAATAGTACCGCAACAGATAGCGTCAAGATTGTCCAATTTAGAAGTGTAAACTATATCAGATGCCTCACATTCAAAATTGAGGTAATTTGTAATTCCCTTGTCAACAGGTATTTCAAGCACCGATTGAATTCGAGGTCTTCTCAAATCACAATCAATAATCAGTACCCTGGTATCAACCTGCTGTGCAAGTGCAATAGCTATATTAACTGCAGTAATAGTCTTTCCTTCGGATTTTGAAGAGCTTGTAATAGACACCATTTTACAGCCTTTTTTTACAATTGAATAAGCAATATTTGTTCTTGCTTTTTTATAAGACTCTTTAATCTGAAAGCCGACAGCTTCAGCATTGAGTTTTACATCTTGAAAAGAGCCTCTTTTTGGATATTTTTTCATACTGACTCCCTCTTATCTTTTTTTTTGTTAGATTTATTTACTGCGTCAAATTTTGGAATAGCTGCAAGAATCGGAATATCTCCAATCATAGTCATTTCCTCGTTGTATCTCATCTTTTTATCAAGGAACGCTCTGAGCAATGAAATTCCGACAGATATAACAAGTCCTGCTATCATTGCAATTATTACGTTCTTTATTTCATTCGGAGATGAAGGAGCAGTAGGCAACTGAGCATAATCAACTATCTTTAGCGTTGCTTTGGATTTAAGTCTTGAAATAGCCTCAGGTGCAACCTTTCCAACCGCATCAGCTATAAGCTTTGAATCATTTGGAGAAGGAGTAGTAACCTTAGCGTCAAATATCTCCGTCTTTTCGTCACTGCTGAAAGAAACCATTTTGCTAAGCTGTTTAGCGGTATATTTGTTGTTTATATGCTCGGAAAGCTCTGTGTAAAAAGTATTAGTGTTCAGCATTTTAATATATGTAGCAACAAGATTCTGTGCATAGGTTTGCTCAGAAAGTATATTGAGGTTGTTTTTATTTTCATTATCATTTGACGTATCAACATATAACTGAATTGAAGACGTGTATGACTTTGGAATAAAATATCTTGTTATAAAAAAGCTTCCGATAGCACAAATAAGCGTAACTACGATAATAAAAGCTGCATTTTTCTTAATAATATTCCATACATCTGACAATGAAATAACAATTTCATCCTTTTCTTCCATAGAACTACCTCCGTTTTACATATTCATTCGTTTTCTGCATTATTGATTACTATTATAAACCAATATCCAATTTATTTCAACAACAATATTTTACTTTTTTCCACTATTGACAAAATTTGTGTGACTAATTTATTATTGTACACTAAGATATCAAGAAATTAGTAATTATCACCATAAACACATAAAGGCTTTTCTGAGAGAAAGTAATGTAAGTACAGTTGTCTTGCTTTTTGTTCCTTTTGAATGCGGTGCTTTGTCGGGCTTTACTGTCCATATTTCGGCACCGACCTTTGCCTGAGCTGTTTCATCAATATCGCTTAAATCCATAAACATAAACCGAGCCGAGAACAAACCATATTGAAACAAGCTGTGTTGTAAAGCCTTTGCATAGCAACATAAATATTGTGCAAAGCCTATCCACACTATCGGCATATGAGGATTTTTGTATTTATATTCCGTTATGCCATTCCGATTTTATGTAAAAAGTGCATAAAAACACCGACAAGTATTAGCATAGAACACCATTACTTGTCGGCAATAATTTTAATATCACATTTCTTGTTCAAAAATATAGCGGCAATACCGTCAAGTCTGTTTGAAGTATCGATAACACCGATTACTTTACTGCCAATTCCGTTTACAACAGGTGTAACAGCCTCTGCGACCGCATAGATAATTACCATCTGCATTGCCCGTGCCATAAGCTGAAATTGCTGTGTTAGATATGCCGACACTTTATCTTATGCAGGCTTTTAATGATATGGGCTATTACAAGGGCAACGGCTTTTTCTGTTTATTCAGACGCAACTTTTAAGGTTTTATCTGACAAAGTACTGTCTTTTGTTGCAACTGACGATGTTGAATCCTATAAATCGGAATTTCCTGAACAACAAGCAAATAATGTTGCTGCCATTGCAAGTGTGAGGAACGCACATAGATTTTTTGTCCGGGCATTGTCAATAAAAGTTTGTAAGTTTTAAAGAAGATTGAACTTTTTATTGTTCAATCCTCTTTGTTGTTTATTACAGACTGCATATCTTCGGGAATCTCGGCAGTAACCGTAATGTATTCATTTTTTATCGGGTGATAAAATTCAAGTCTTGCACAATGAAGTGCCTGCCTTGAAATTTTATCAAGCTTTCCGCCGTACAAGTCATCGCCCATAAGCGGATGCCCTAAATAAGCCATATGACAGCGAATTTGATGTGTTCTGCCGGTTTCAAGCCACAATTCAAGCAATGTAAAATCTTTTGTTGCAACAAGCGGTTTGTAGTGCGTAACTGCTTTCATTCCGTCATCACGGACAATTCGCACCATTTGGAATCATCACGCAAATCCATTGGCTTATCAACTACACCTTCAATATTTATTTCACCCTCGCATAAAGCGTAATAGACTTTATGCGTTTTATTTTTTACGGCATTTGCTGTAAAACGGTTTTTGGCTATGAGAACAAGTCCTGAGGTATCCTTGTCAAGTCGATTAATTGCCCGAAATACAAACGGCTTGCCGTTTTGACTGCAATAGTACGAAACAATATTTGCAAGCGTATCGCTTTGGTGCTGCTTTACAGGATGAACAGGCATGGAATGCGGTTTGTTTACCACAAGAAAATGTTCATCCTCATATCTTATATCAAGTGTCCCCTTTGTCGGTTCAATTTCACATTTTTCATCGGGAATTGCAATTGAAACGGTTTTTCCGCTTTGCACACAGTCAATTGTTCTTAAAATTTTCCCGTCCATCAAAATACCGTCTTTTTCTCTTTTCAGTCGTGTTATTATTCTTGCAGAAAGCCCGCATTTATCACGCAGAAATCTTTGAGCAAGCATATTGTCACATTCGTCAGGTACGGAAAAATACAGTCTGTCAGACATAAATCATCCTCCAAACAAAAAACAGAATTATCAGCTGAATAATAAATATTATCGGTATGCCGAGCATAAATTTAATGTGTCTTGTTTTGTGTCTGATTAATTGCATTGTAATGTACATTGCAACACTTCCTCCGAGTGCGGAAAGAATCAGCAATGTGCTTTCTCGTACTCTCCATTTGCGGTGAATTGCAAAGTATTTGTCACAGACTGTTACAATAATTGATATCAGACTGATGATGCAAATGTATATGATGAAAATTTCCATGAGAACTCCAAAGGATGATTTGATTGAAAAACAAAAAGATTGTTCCGATTATTGTATCTGTAATAGCTATGTTAAGCGTTATCTGCATAAGCTCATTTACAAGAGAAAAAACGCCGAAAAAGCAGAATGATATCAACAACATTGCCGCCTTATCATCAAAGGCAACCGCCGACACACCCGAAAGTGATGAAGAAATGCGTGGTGTGTGGGTATCGTATATGGAGCTTTCTATGGAAAATGAAAGCTCAAAAACACAAAAAGCGTTTGAAGATAAATTTACCGAAATAGCACAAAAATGCCGTGAAAGCGGTTTCAACACGCTTATTGTACAGGTACGCCCCTTTTGTGACGCATTATATAAGTCAAGCTATTTTCCGTGGTCACACATTCTCACGGGTACGCAAGGGGAAAATCCTCAATATGACGCACTGCAAATTATGTGTGATATATGCAAAGAAAACAATTTGAAAATTCATGCGTGGATTAATCCATACAGAGTCAGTTCAAATGAAACTCCGAAAAAACTTTCAGACAACAATCCTTACATAAAGAATTCCGAAATAGGTATAAAAACCGATAACGGAATTTTTCTTGATCCGTCAAATGAAACTGCACAACAGCTGGTTTGTGACGGTGTAAAGGAAATTGCGGAAAATTATGATGTTGACGGGATACAGTTTGACGACTACTTCTACCCTACTGAGGATGAAAGTTTTGATAAAAAGCAGTATGAGGCTTATATTGAAAAATACGGTAAAGAAAACTCTATGAGTCTTGATAATTGGCGAATGCAAAATGTAAATACGCTGATTTGTAAGGTTTACAGAACAATAAAAAGTGTGGGTTCGTCAGTTGAGTTCGGCATATCACCGCAAGGCAATATAGGTAACAATGACGGATTGTATGCCGATGTAAAATCGTGGTGTACCTGTAAAGGCTTTGCAGATTACATCTGTCCGCAAATTTACTTTAGCCTTGAAAATCCTGCTCTTAATTTTGAAGATTGCCTTGACAGCTGGACATCTCTTGATTTTGACGAAAATGTAAAACTGTATGTTGGTCTTGGCGGTTATAAGGCAGGTAACGGCGAATATGACGAAGAAACATGGCTTTTAAGTGACAGTATTCTTGCCGATGAATACGATGTTTTGCGTAACAATAAATCTGTCAGGGGCTTTATGCTTTACAGCTATAGTTGCCTTGAGGATGATACTGCAAAAAAAGAGATCAATAATCTGATTAACGCTTTAAACTAATTCAGCATCGCAGTAGTCATCAAATGATTTTGTAATTTTCACATCAATAATTTTACCGCAAAGACTTGTATCTTCGGAATTAATATGAACAGGCGTATAGTTCTTTGTGTAACCCTCAAGATAACCGTGACGAAGTCTTTCAACGAGAACAGATGCACAAAGGCCAACCTGTTCTTTAAGAAATTCCCTTCTGGTTTCATCGCAGACCTGCTCCATAATTTTGGCTCTCTGCTCTTTAATTTGCGGATCAATTTGATTTGGTGCTTTATCGGCAACAGTACCTTTACGGCGTGAATACGGGAAGATATGCACCTTTGCAAAGCCGATTGACTTAACAAAATTAAGAGATGCGTTGAAATCTTCCTCTGTTTCACCTGCAAATCCAACCATTACATCGGTTGTCATAGAACTGTTTTCAAAAGCGTTTCTGAGATTTGTAACAATTTCAGCGTATTCTGAACAATTGTAGTGACGGTTCATTGCTTTGAGTGTGTTATCGCAACCGCTCTGCAGTGAAAGATGAAACTGCGGACAGAACTTTGGCTGTGCGGCAAGACGGGCAATCATTTCTTTATCCATTCTTTCCGGTTCGATTGACCCGAGTCTTACACGGTCGATTCCGTCAACGGAACAAGCACATTCTACAGCATCTGCAAGATCAAAATCTTCGTCAAGGCCGTAGGCGGAAAGGTTAATACCAACGAGAACAACCTCACGGTAACCGTTTGCGGCAACCTGAATAAGCTCTGCCTTTAAATCTTCAAGAGATTTTGAACGCACTCTGCCCCTTGCATACGGAATAATGCAGTAAGAACAAAATCTGTTGCAACCGTCCTCAATTTTAATGAAAGCTCTTGTGTGCTCTCCGAGTGACGATACGGAAAGGTTTTCGTATTTTTCGCCTTTTCCGATATGCTCTGTTATATGAACAAATTTCTGTTTTTCTTCGAGAAACTTGTAAATTGAAGGAACGAGTTCGGCTCTCTTTGCGTTGCCGAGTACGATATCGCAATTTGAAAAGTTCTCGCTTTCTTCGGGGAAAGCCTGTGGCATACAGCCGGTTAAAATAACAATTCCGTCAGGATTTTCACGGCGGACACGGTTGAGAATCTTGCGGTTTTTTGCGTCACTTACGGATGTTACCGTACAGCTGTTAACGATTGTTATGTCTGCCCTGTCCCTGTCATCCGAGAGAAGAAATCCGTTCTTCAGCATATCCTCACGCATTGCCTGTGATTCATACTGATTAACCTTGCAGCCGAGTGTAATTATATTAAAATTCATTCACTAACCATCCTTTTTTGGGTAAATAGTTGAAATTGCAAAAATTCATTAATTCGTTGTTGATTTAGACAAAAATTAATGATAAAATATAGACAAGATGAACAATTGGAGGTGAGATCTTG
>ENA-OQHY01000656-OQHY01000656.1-human-gut-metagenome-genome-assembly--contig:-NODE-656-length-18695-cov-2.459177_pt1 | contig 18695 bp, 30 predicted proteins | sample MGYA00242570_ERZ504733 | MGnify/ENA primary metagenome ERZ504733 (study PRJEB26092, sample SAMD00036219) | human gut metagenome | host: Homo sapiens | study: EMG produced TPA metagenomics assembly of... | reverse complement strand
CGATCAAGCAGATCGCCGAGAACGCGGCGTGTCCGGTGACGTGGTCATCAACACCGTCCGCTCCCTGCCTGATGGCGAAGGCTTCAACGCCGCCACCGACACCTACGAAGACCTGCTGGCCGCCGGTGTGACCGACCCGGTCAAGGTGACCCGCTCCGCTCTGCAGAACGCCGCCTCCATCGCTGGTCTGTTCCTGACCACCGAGGCCGTCGTTGCCAACAAGCCGGAGCCGAAGTCTGCTGCCCCGGCCGCCGGTGCCGACATGGGCTACTGATCCGCAAACGATCGCTAGCTGATTGAGCTGAAAGGGGACTCCTTCGGGAGTCCCTTTTTTGTATTCTGGCTCCCCTCTTTGAGGGGAGCCAAGAAACTAGCTGGCAAACAGGCGCGAAGCTTGGATTTCGGCGTCAGCGTACACGGTGGAGGCTTGCGTCAGCGAGCGTTGGATGGACTCGAGTGAGGCCTCCATCTGCTGTTGGGCCGCACGCCACTGTTCGGCTACCGCGGTGAACTGGGTGGCCGCCGAACCTCGCCATGCGTCCTGCAAGGCATTGAGATTGGTGTACATGCCGCCCACGGCCTGCCTGATTTGCGAGATCGAAGTGGCCACTGCGGCCGAGGATGATTGGATTCGCTCGGAATCTACCTGATATTGGGGCATCGTTGCTCCTTTTCTAGAGGGTTAATGGTATGTATGGCGGCCGATTGCCAATACCGGCCGTTAAGGTGGAGGATATGTCAACAACGAATCGGGAAGACGGAAAAACAACTATTGTGGTCCTAGCTTCGGAGCCGTCCTATTCGGCCTTCGGGAATATGGTCCGAAAATGGCTTGTTTGCGCCATTTGCGCCCTTGCTGCAGTAGCGATGAACGCAATGTGGATAACTGCAAATGCCTATGGGGATAACTCGAGCGACAGCTCTGACAGCTCCAGCAGCAGCACCGACAGCGGCGTGACCATCACCGAGAACATCACGGATACGGAAAATCTCCTGGGCTCCCATGCGGCCGAAGTCACGGATGCCATCGCCAAAACCGAGAAGGAAACCGGTGTACACGTGCATCTGCTGTATCTTTCCAGTTTCAATAGTCAACAGAAACCGGGAGACTGGGCGGCAACCGTGATGGAGTCCATGAATCCCAAGCCGAACACAGTGATGCTTGCCGTGCCTCGAATGACGGCAACCTGGTGGTCGTCGTGTCCAAGAACTCCGATAAGTGGCTTCTCGATAACAAAACCGTCGATAAGCTATCCGAAGCCGCACAGCAGCCGTTACTGGAAAACCCGCCGAGCTGGTCTGGCGCGGCAACGGCAATGATGGATCAAATCGTGAAATCCAAAAAAGCCTCCACCTCATCGTCCACGGTGATCGTAGGCATAATCATCATGGGTGTGGTATTGGTGGCGCTGGTCATCATCATCGTGGTCATGGTGGTGATTCATCGGCGCAAGGAGATCAAGAAGGATTCCAAGGCCGAACTCCAAGATGACATTCAGGAAACGCCCAGAAGAGCGCGACACTCTAGGAAGCATGAGTAAGCCTATTGAAGCATCGATTGTTGTTGTCGACGACGAGCCGTCCATCCGAGAACTGCTGGTCGCTTCCCTGCACTTCGCCGGATTCGAGGTAAACACCGCCGCTTCCGGTTCCGAAGCCATTGAGGTTATCGAAAAAGTGCAGCCTGACCTCATCGTGTTGGACGTCATGCTGCCTGACATCGATGGATTCACCGTCACCCGTCGCATCCGCCAGGAAGGCATTAACGCCCCTGTGCTGTTTCTCACCGCTCGTGACGACACCCAAGACAAGATCATGGGCCTGACCGTCGGCGGTGACGATTACGTCACCAAGCCGTTCAGCCTCGAGGAAGTCGTGGCTCGCATCCGCGCCATTCTGCGCCGTACCCGCGAACAGGTGGAAGACGATCCGATTATTCGCGTCGCCGACTTGGAAATCAACGAGGACTCCCACGACGTGACCCGTGCAGGGCAGCCGGTTGACCTGAGCCCTACCGAATACAAGCTGCTGCGCTACCTGATGGACAACGAGGGCCGAGTACTGTCCAAGGCACAGATTCTCGACCATGTCTGGCAATACGACTGGGGCGGCGACGCAGCCATCGTCGAATCGTACATCTCCTACCTGCGCAAGAAAGTCGACGGCATCGAGGTCGACGACGGCGAAGGCGGCAAGCGCAAGGTGACTCCGCTGATCGAAACCAAGCGCGGCATCGGATACATGATTCGCGAACCGAAGAACTAATCGCCTCCATCCATAACGTATCGCAATCTCATGAGTATCCCCGATAAGCAGTCAGGCGGCGTACCGCCGAGCAGCACGCCGAACGCCGCCCCGAACACGAATCCCATGCCTGCAATGTCGCCGTTCGCCGCCCATTTCCAAGAGCAGCGCGAGCGTAAGAAAAACATGCTGATGCGGCATATCGACCGTATCTCGTTGAGCAGCAAGCTGGTGGCCTGCACCATCGCCGTGCTGCTCATCGGCGTGTCGGTGATTTCCTTCTCCATCCGCGCGTTGGTGAACAACTACATGCTGCAGAAAACCGACACCCAGTTAAGCTCGCAAAGCCAACTGGTGGTCAACAATATCGATCTGCTGTCAAAAAATGACTCATCGGGGCCGAACTCGTACTTTCTGCAGATTCAATACACCGACGGAACCAAAGACAAAGAAGGCAATCCTCTGGTCGTGACCCCGCTGATGCCGCAGATGCAGGACGGTATCGTATCGGTGCCGATTCTGCCTACCTATGGCGATACCAATGGCATCACGCTCGGTCAGGCATTCACTACGCAGGCGGTGGCCAAGCAGATCATCACGGTGCAGTCCGACAGTGCGGACAGCCAGAACGATCCGGCCAACGGAAACTCCAATTCCTCTGACACCATCACCAAGGTACTGGCCAACCCCACTGCCAATGCCAACCATGCCGCCATCGTCACGGCGAGGGCACCATGGCGTATTCTGCCGGTGACCTTCCAGCAAAACGGCAAGGACCGTGCCGTGGTGTACATCGGCTTGTCGCTGGCCGACCAAATCGACACCGTCAACACACTCACCCGATACTGCATTGTGGTCGGCATCGCCGTGGTGCTGCTCGGCGGCTCCCTGTCCACGCTGATCATCCAGCACACGATGACGCCGCTGAAGCGCATCGAGAAGACCGCCGCGAAAATTGCAGCCGGCGACCTGAGCCAACGTATTCCTTCCGCGCCGGAAAACACCGAGGTCGGCTCTCTGGCCGCCTCGCTGAATTCCATGCTCACCCGAATAGAATCCAGTTTCCATGAGCAGGAGGAGACCACCGACAAGATGAAACGGTTCGTCTCCGACGCCAGCCATGAGCTGCGCACCCCGTTGGCCGCCATCCATGGCTATGCGGAGCTGTATAAGATGCAGCGCGATATGCCTGGTGCCTTGGAGCGTGCGGACGAGTCCATCGAACATATCGAACGGTCCAGCCAGCGCATGACTGTTCTTGTTGAGGATCTGCTGTCTTTGGCCCGTCTCGATGAGGGCGCGGCATCGATATGACCGGCACGGTGAAACTCTCGTCGCTGGTCACCGACGCGTCGACGATTTGCATGCGCTCGACCCGGACCGTGCCGTTCGCCGCATGCAGATTTCCCTCGAACCGGCGCGCGATTTGAACCATCCCGCCGAATTCAGCCTTGCCGAAGGCGATTGGCCTGAGGTCGTACTGCCCGGTGATGCCTCTCGACTGCGCCAGGTGGTGACCAACATCGTGGGCAACATCCACCGCTACACGCCTGCCGATTCGCCCGCTGAAGCCGCGCTCGGTGTGATGCCGGCCGCCATCGATCCAAGACAGCTCGCCCGCATGCCCGCCAGCGACGCTCAATGCGGCGGTTCATCGACGCTGCCGAAGTAGGTGCCTCGATGCAGACCGGCTATCGATATGCCGTATTGCGTTTCGTGGACCATGGCCCCGGCGTGCCGCCTGAATCGCGCTCGAAGATTTTCGAACGCTTCTACACCGCGGACCCATCCCGTGCCCGCGAAAAGGGCGGTACTGGTTTGGGCATGGCCATCGCGCAATCCGTGGTCAAAGCACATCACGGCTTTATCTGCGCCACCGGCACCGATGGGGGAGGCCTGACCTTCACCGTGGTGCTGCCGATTGAGCAGATCGCCGCTCCTGAGCCCAAGCAGTCCACCGGCAAAACCAAGGACGCCAAACAGAAGACTTCTTGGTTCAGCTCTGAGCGTAAGACTCAGGCGACTCAGCCCAAAGCGTGAGGTCAAGCCCTGTGAGGTAAACTGTACCTTCGGTTTATTATTTCCATTGAGGATTAAGGAAGGTTCGCAATGCCCACCGGTCGAGTTCGTTGGTTTGACGCAGCCAAGGGTTATGGCTTCATCACCAGTGAGGAAGGCAAGGACGTGTTCCTGCCGGCTCAGGCCCTACCCACTGGCGTCACCACGTTGCGCAAGGGGGCCAAGGTGGAGTATTCCGTGGTGGACGGCCGTCGTGGGCCGCAGGCCATGGATGTTCGCCTGATCGCCTCCGCTCCCAGCTTGGTCAAGGCACCCGCCCGAAGGCGGATGACATGGCCGCCATCTGCGAGGACCTCATCAAGATGCTTGATGCGGCCGGCAATACGTTGCGCCGTCACCGTTACCCATCTGCTGCCGACAGCAAAAAGCTGGCCACGTTGCTGCGTGCGGTGGCGGATCAATTCGATGTACAGGACTGATCTGATCTATGACTGATACCACCGAAACCATCGTGACACCGGACCCTCACGCCATCGCGCGCGCCGTGCTGCTCGAAGTGGCCGACGAGAGCGATCAGGTGGGGGATTTCGTTACCTCATATGATCTTGAGGATCACGTCACTGACTTCCGCTTCGCCGCGAATATCCGTGGCTACGAAGGATGCAATGGTCGGTGACGCTGTATCACGACGAGGAGATCGACTCCTGGACCGTCAACGAATCCTCCTTGATCTCCACTGAGGACGCGTTGATGCCGCCCAAGTGGATTCCTTGGAAGGATCGCCTTGAGCCCACGGATCTGGTCCCACCGATTCGATCGGTACCGATCCGGATGACGAGCGCATCGAGGAAGGCGAAGTCGAGGAATCCTCGCTGCAGGATGTCAACGACGCCGTCGAGACCTTCCGACTGACCCGCCGTCACGTGCTGACCTCGCTGGGCCGCGCGCAGGCTGCCAAGCGCTGGTATGAAGGTCCGCGAGGCCCCAAAGCGTTGAGCACCAAAACCGCCGAAGGTAACCTGTGCTCCACCTGTGGTTTCTTCGTGCCGCTCGCGGGCGAGCTCGACCGTATGTTCGGCGTGTGCGCCAACAAGTGGAGTCCGGATGACGGCCGCGTGGTTTCCTTGGACCACGGCTGCGGCGAGCATTCCGAAATCGAACCTCCCGAGCCAAGCCAGCTGTGGGTGCAGTCCAAGCCTGCTTTCGACGATCTGCATATCGACGTGGTGGCCAACCGTCCGCGCAAGCAGGAGCCGGCTGCCCAGGACGAGGCCGAAGGCGAAACCGACAAGACAGGCGAGCCTGCCGGTGATGATATCGAAGCACAGAAGACTGTTGACGGGAACGCCGTCGATACTGAGCCCGCTGAGGAGGCGGCAGGCGACGGGACCTCGCAATCCCAGTCTGCCGGTGATGAGTCCGTTGCACAGAACGTATCTGATTCCGTTGTGGATGTTGATGCAGCTGATTCCAGCGACGATTCCAAGTCTGATGCTGACGACGAGGCCACCGAAGAGGATATCCTCAACAACACCGTTGCCGATGATGATGAGGATGATGAGATGGACGACGAAGAGGATAACGTTCGTCCTTCAGACGATGTGACTCCTGAACTCGAAACCGTCATCGATCTCATTGAGCAGCTGCGCCAGAACAGGGCGGACGAGGAATAAACTCCGAATTCCGCGAAAAGTAGATGGTGATGGGGTTGCAGGAATAAAGAATTCCTCCCTGCAAGCCCATCACCGAGGCGTGCGTTAGCACTCCATGCCGATTTTGGTGAATCAGTGCACCACGGTCACCGTGCATTCGGCGAAGTTCACGATCTGGCGGGACACCGATCCCAGGAAGTGCGCGTCCAGCCCGGGCAGGCCACGCGAGCCGACCACCAGATGGCTGGCGTACCGCGAGGCCGCGATCAGACCTTTGGATGCGGGAATATGGAAGGCGTTTGTGCTGACCTTGACGCCATCGGGAATCCGGGCCTTGGCCATCAGCTCAGAGAGAATCTCCTCGGCGCGGCGCTGACCGACCTTCACCGGTGCCACGGCGTTCTCATAGCCGGAATAACGCCCAAATCCTTGAGCTGCCAGCAGAACATCACATGCAGCGGCGCGTCGTGCAGTCGTGCTTCTTCCAGTGCGAAATCGAACGCACGGCGGGAAGTCTCGGAACCATCCACACCAACCACCACCGGGCGGCGAGCCCTCCTCAACCACCCGGCTGAGGCTGCGTGTAGTGAACGGGCTTGTCTCCCGGAGTCAGGGCGTGGCAATGGCCTCGGTCACGGTCTCATCCTCGCTGCCGGCGATGCGCACCACGGTCACCGGCACTTCGGCGGCCTCGGCCAGCGAAGCGGACAGGGACCCCATGAACCAGCGGGCCATACGGCTCAGCGAGCGGCGGCCGACCACGATCTGCTGCGAATCATGGCCGATCTGCAGCAGGGCCGAAGTACCGGAGGCCTTCACCGAGGTGAGCTTCAGATTCGCCGGATCGAAGTCGATGCCTGCAGCGGCCTTGTCGACCCACACACGCAGCTCGTTGGCAATATCGTGGCGGACCTTGGCCCAGGCCTCGTCGCTGTCCGGTTCGGACCCCATATCCCAGGAATGCGTCCAGCCAAACACGGCGTTGACGCTCTGACCGGTTAACGAGGCCTCCTCAAGCGCCCACTTCAGCGCGGCAAAGGATTCATCGGAACCATCCACACCGACAACGATGTCGGGCTTGGTTGCAGCTTCACTCATTTCGAGCCTCCTTGTAATCGACTACGGGTGAATCTAGAACCAGCATATCGTTTTCTTCTCCTCTCACGGCGCAATTCGTGGAATCCGATGAATAAACGTCATCGTGAATCGGTAGAGTAAGACGGAATGTCAATTGAGGAAGGACAAGCATGTTCGAACGGTTTACCGACCGTGCACGGCGCGTGATCGTGTTGGCGCAGGAAGAGGCGAGGGCCCTTCAGCACAACTACATCGGCACCGAACACCTGCTGCTCGGCCTGATCCGCGAAGGTGAGGGTGTAGCCGCCAAGCACTCGCCTCGAAGGGCGTGGAGCTGGATGCCACCCGCAAGCAGGTTGAAGAAATGATCGGCAAGGGCAACGCGGCTCCGAACGGCACATCCCCTTTACTCCGCACGCCAAGCAGGTGTTGGAGTTTTCGCTGCGTGAAGCCCTGCAGCTGGGCCACAGCTACATCGGCACCGAGCACATCCTGCTCGGCCTGATTCGCGAAGGCGAAGGCGTGGGCACCCAGGTGCTCATCAAGATGGACGTCGATCTGGGCGAGTTGCGTAGCGCGACCATCGATATGATTCGCGGCAACTCCGGCACCGGCACCGGTGACGGCAAGGGCGACTTGGCCAACGCCGGCGGCGTGACGGACAAGCAGAACAAGTCCGGTTCCGCCATCCTCGATCAGTTCGGCCGCAACCTGACCGCCGAAGCCGCTGAAGGCAAGCTGGACCCGGTCATCGGCCGTACCAACGAGATTGAGCGCGTTATGGTCGTGCTTTCCCGCCGCACCAAGAACAACCCGGTGCTGATCGGCGAGCCCGGCGTGGGCAAGACCGCTGTGGTCGAAGGCTTGGCCCAGAAGATCCAAGCCGGCGACGTGCCGGAAACCTGAAGGCAAGCAGGTCTACTCGCTGGACCTCGGTTCCATGGTGGCCGGCTCCCGCTACCGTGGTGATTTCGAGGAGCGCCTGAAGAAGGTGCTGAAGGAAATCAAGACTCGTGGCGACATCGTGCTGTTCATCGACGAGATTCACACCATCGTGGGCGCCGGCTCGGCTGACGGCGCGCTGGTGCCTCCGACATGTTGAAGCCGATGCTGGCCCGTGGCGAGCTCCAGACCATTGGTGCCACCACCACCGACGAGTACCGCAAGTACATCGAGAAGGACGCGGCTCTGGAACGCCGTTTCCAGCCGATTCAGGTGCACGAGCCGACCATCGCCGAGACCATCGAGATCCTGAAGGGCCTGCGTTCCCGTTACGAGAACCACCACCACGTGACCATCACCGATGCGCGCTGCAGTCTGCCGCAGAGCTGTCCAGCCGGTACATCCAGGACCGTAACCTGCCTGACAAGGCCATCGACCTGATCGATGAGGCCGGTGCACGCCTGCGCATCAAGCGCCTGACCGCCCCGCCTGAGCTCAAGGAACTCGACGAGAAGATCGCCAAGATCGCCGCCGACAAGGACGAGGCCATCAAGGGCCAGGACTTCGAGAAGGCCGCCGAACTGCGCGACAAGCAGGAGAAGCTGGAAGCCGATCGCAAGCAGAAGGAAGACTCCTGGCGCGAAGGCGAGTCCGACGTCAAGATGGTCGTGGACGAGGACGTGATCGCCGAGGTCATCAGCTCCACCACCGGTATCCCGGTGTTCAAGCTGACTCAGGCCGAGTCCAAGAAACTGCTCAACATGGAAGCCGAACTGCACAAGCGCATCATCGGCCAGGACGAGGCGGTTTCCGCCCTGTCCCGCTCTATCCGCCGTACTCGCGTGGGTCTGAAGGACCCGAAGCGCCCGTCCGGTTCGTTCATCTTCGCCGGCCCCACCGGCGTCGGCAAGACCGAGCTGGCCAAGACGCTCGCCGAATTCCTGTTCGACGATGAGGACGCGCTGATTCGCGTGGATATGTCCGAGTTCTCCGAGAAGTACGCGGCTTCGCGACTCTTCGGTGCGCCTCCGGGATACGTCGGCTACGAGGAAGGCGGCGAGCTCACCGAAAAGGTGCGCCGCAAGCCGTTCTCCGTGGTGCTGTTCGACGAGATCGAAAAGGCTCATCCGGACATCTTCAACACGTTGCTGCAGGTGCTCGATGACGGCCACCTGACCGACGGTCAGGGCCGCAAGGTGGACTTTAAGAACACCATCATCATCCTGACCACCAACCTCGGTACGCGAGACATCGCCAAGCCGCCAACACGGGCTTCAACCTAGGTGCCAACAACGAGTCCAGCTACCAGCGCATGAAGGACCAGGTCAGCTCCGAATTGAAGCAGCAGTTCCGCCCGGAGTTCCTGAACCGTCTGGACGACATCATCGTCTTCAAGCAGCTCACCGAGCCGCAGGTGCGCCAGATCGTGGATCTGGACGTCAAGCAGCTCAACGACCGCCTGTTCGACCGTCATATGTCGCTCGAACTCACCGACGCGCCAAGGACCTGCTCGCGCAGAAGGCTTCGACCCGCTGCTCGGTGCCCGTCCGCTGCGCCGCGTGATTCAGCGCGACATCGAGGACGCCATCTCCGAGAAGATCCTGATGGGCGATCTCGAAGACGGTCAGCGCGTGATTGTGGATGCGGAAGGCGAGGGTATCCTCGGCGAATTCACCTTCAAGGGTGAGGAGTTCGAGGAGCCGGCCGCCGCCGATAAGCCCGCCGAAGACGGTGCCGCCACTGATGGCGAGACTCCAGCCGACGCCACTCCGGCCACTGAGCCGGCCGAATCCGCTCCCGCCGATTCCGGTGACGCTCCGCAGGAGTAGTCCGTTTCGATAGCGTAGCTAGCGCATACCAGCAAAGCTCCCCTTGACGGAGCTGTCAGCGAAGCTGACTGAGGGGTAGACCTGCGCACACATGATGTGCACGTTTGTGGTCTACCCCTCAGTTGCCTCTGGCGACAGCTCCTGTCAAGGGGAGCTACTGTTTGTGTCGGATTATTACAGCAGGGCGAGTCCGGTGTCGATGGTCTCCTCGCGGGTAAACAGCGTGCGGCCGGCGCGCACCGAACGCAATACCGAGCAGCGCTCATACACGGCGTTGAACACGCTATCGGCGTCCAGCACAATGAAGTTTGCTGGCTTGCCCGTTTCCAAGCCGTACATATCGCGCAGGCCCAACGTAGTGGCACCGTTGACGGTCAGGAACTTCAACGCATCGTCGATTTCTTCAAAGCTCATCATCTGTGCCAAATGCAGCACATAATCAAGAATGAGCATCATATTGCCATTGCCCAACGGGTACCACGGGTCCTGCATTGAATCCTGGCCCAATGACACATTGACACCCGCCTCAGTGAGCTCCTTGACTCGCGTGATGCCACGGCGCTTGGGGAAGGTATCCTGACGGCCCTGCAAATACAGGTTCTCGGTGGGGGCGCAGGCGAAGTTGATATGCGCCGCCTTAAGCAGCTTGGTCAGGTGGAAGAAGTAGGCGTTGTCCGCCGATCCCAGCGAACAGGTGTGGCTGGCGGTGACCTTCGGGCCAATGCCAGCCTTATATGCCAGCGCCGAAAGCAGCTCCACGTAACGGGAATTCGGATCATCCGTCTCATCGCAATGCACGTCGATGAGCTTGTCGTATTTCGAAGCCAACTCAACTACCGTGTGCATGGAATGCTCGCCAAACTCACGGCACTGTTCGAAATGGGGGATGCCGCCCACGCAGTCGGCACCCATCTTGAGTCCTTCCTCCACCAGCTCGGCACCCGATTCGCCATGCGGGCCCTCGTAGGAGTACATGCCCTCCTGCGGGAAGCTGACGATCTGGAGAGTGACCGTATCCTTCAATTCCTCCTTAAGCTCCAGCAGCGCCTTTAACGAGGTCAGGTTCGGGTCGGTCACATCGGCATGGGATCGAATGAGCTGCACGCCATGCAGCATTTCTTTCTTAATGCCGATTTTCGCGCGCTGCTTGATCTCGTCGACCGTCAAGTCGGACTTGGTCTCACTCCATCGCTGGATGCCCTCAAACAAGGTTCCGCTTTCATTCACCGCACCGGGCTTGCGGGCCGTGAATACGTAATCAAGGTGCAGATGCGTATCGCAGAACGGTGGGCAGACAAGTTTGCCGCCCAGATCGACCACCTCAATGGCCGCCAGATCACCACCCTGAGCCTCATATTGTTGCGCGAGTCCGGGGCCGAATGCGGTGAACACACCATCCGTGACGAGAATGTCCTGCAATGGCAGGGTGCTTGCAGCCGTGCTTCCGGGTTCTCCGGTGGCGATATGTGCGTTGGTGAACAGTGTGGTAGTCATCGTCGCTCCTTCAACTGGTGTGTTGCCGAACGGTTACGTGAACCGACTGCCCGCGTAACCAACTGAGGTTATTGTCAACAGCACGCTTTGCGGTGAGGTTAACCGGAACGACCGGTGTTCCGCGGGGGAATGGACAGATTGTATGACTGTATCGATTCGCAGTGTGCTTCATAACACGCAGTTCAAACGAGCCGATCCTGTGGTGGAGGTCGAAGGCAAAGACCTCGATACGCCAGTGCGATGGGTGTTCACCAACGAGCGAGAGGATGTCTCCAGCTTCCTTTCGGGCGGTGAGATGCTGATTATCGAGGGCAACGCTCTGCTCGCCGCCGATTGGCACGGCACGCTAGGACAATATGTAGCAAGCCTGGCACAGGCTGGTGTCGCCGCTTTGGTGGTCGAACTGGTGGAGGGTGTGGTGCGGATGCCGGACGAACTGGTGTCTGCGGCCAGGCTGCATGGGTTGACGTTGATTGGTTTGAAATCTCGCGTACCTTTTGTCGACATCTGTCAGAGCGTCAATACCGCTATCGTGCACGAACAGATGCACTTGCAATTGGAGGTGGACACAATGTCCACTTCATTACGTGAGGGATTGTCCCGTACCGGCAATATCGAGGCTGTGGCCGAAACCATTGCGTCGCTGTTCGGCGAAAGCGTCGCCATTTTCGATGGTGACGGTCTGTTGGCCGCTCGAGCGGGTCGTGCGTTCGATGCCGGCAACGAATCGAGCGCCGTCATCGCCCTTGAAAGTCGCTCCCGGCCGGTGGGAGCATTGGAGATCACGCAACGCACCATGACTTCCGACGCCACGATGCGTCGGGCCATCGCCACCATCGTGTCTCCGGTGGCTGCCCTTTATATTGACGGCGGTGCGCGCATGGGCATGATGCATCATCTGAGTATGGGTCCGGCCGACGGCGTGCACGTCAATACATTTGAGGCGCAGGAAGCGCATGCGATGCTCGAAGCGCTGGGTTTTGCCGGATCATGCATCTATATGCCATTCGCTTTTCGGTTCAGATCGGTGGTGGAAGGCATCAACCATGTATCGACGATGGTCGAACGGTTCGAAGAACGGTCGGGATGCGCCGTCTCCTGCATGCTGGAAGGTGACTTGATGGTCGGATGGTGCTCCACCACCGATTCCTCAGACGGTGCGGCCGCATTCGGACGCATTGCATGGATGCGCTTGCCGTACTGGAAGGCGACGGTATATACGTGGTGCATGGCCGAGTGGCATTGGACACGGTGACGCTGGTCGACGGGTTCGCGGTATTGCGTGACATCGCCAATCATGAACCGGCATACGGGCGAGTCGTAAGTACATGTCCGCACTCGTCGACCGTTTCGTCGCATCCTCTGATATGGACAAGGCGATGCGCATGCTCGTGGTGCAGACCATCGGATTCGAGGTCGCCGCCTCCCCGCTGTTGCTGGACACACTGTGCGCCTGCTTCGACAACCTCGACAGCAAAACCGGCGCGTGCGAGCAATTGGGTATCAGACGGCAAACCCTGTACAACCGACTGGACAAAGTGACACAAATGGTCGGCGTCGACTATAACGACAAACCGAACTGGGTGATGCTGCTATTCGCCGCCAAACTCACGAAATCATGGCAAGAACAGCATGGTGAATAATACGGCAGTGCCACTGGGCAACCTGTCCACTTCTACGCCGAACTGGTTAATCGACGATTCACGTTTCAGCAAATACTCAAGGGCATAGTCGAGGCTATCGCGGCGCTGGTCGACCTGCTGCGAAACGGATTCCCACTTGAATCTCATTCAGTCACACGAACAGCACATCCTTGAAAGGACGGTGACATCATGAGTTCCGCAACGATTACTACATCTGCACGACTGATGAATTCCACCCCGCAAACTGAAGAACAGGCCATGGTCAGAAAAGTCGCGGTATCTTCCTTCCTCGGCAACTTCATCGAGTGGTTCGACTACGCCTCCTATTCGTACTTCGCCACCACTATCGCCTGGTGTTCTTCCCAACCGACAATCACACCGTCGCCATGCTGCAGACCTTCGGCGTGTTCGCGCTATCCTTCATCCTGCGTCCAATCGGCGCACTGTTCTGGGGTAGCTATGGAGATAAGAAAGGCCGTAAAGCCGCACTGGCCCACTCGATTATGTTCATGTCCGGTGCGAGCTTCCTGATCGGCTGCCTGCCGTCTTACTCGGTGATTGGCGTTGGCGCGCCGATTCTGCTTCTACTGCTGCGCATGGTGCAGGGCTTCTCCGCCTCCGGTGAATATGCCGGTGCGGCCACGTTCCTCGGCGAATATGCGCCCACTTCAAAGCGCGGCATCTACTGCTCGCTGATTCCGGCTTCCACCGCTATCGGTCTGCTCGCCGGTTCTACTCTGGCCACGCTGATGACCGCCAACATGAACTCTAGCGCGATGGTCGGTTGGGGATGGCGTGTGCCGTTCCTGCTGGCCGGCCCGCTCGGTCTGATTGTGCTGTACATCCGCGCCAAGCTCGCTGATTCCCCCGTCTACCAGTCGATGAACGATGCGCTTGAGTCCAAGGGCGCCGCCTCCGCCGACGGTCAAATCGCTGCCAAGAGCGGCATGTTCGCCCCGCTCGCCGAGTTGTTCCACAACCATCTCAAGGCTCTGATCATCAGCTTCGGAGCCTGCGTGCTGAACGCGGTCGGCTTCTACACCGTGCTCACCTACCTGCGACCTATCTGTCTGACACCGTCGGCATGGACGCCCCCCAGTCCGGCACCATCACCACCATCTGCCTGGTCGCCTACGTGTTCATGGTGTTCGGCATGGGCCACATCTCCGACAAATTCGGCCGCAAGAAGGTGCTCATCGGCGCTTGCGTGGCGTTCATCGTCCTCACCGTTCCTGCCTTCCTCATCCTCAACACCTCCCAGTTCTGGCCCGTGCTGCTGGTTGAGCTGGCAATGTGCGCCACCCTGACCGCCAACGACGGTACCCTGTCCAGCTACCTGACCGAGACGTTCCCCACCTCCGTGCGCTTCACCGGATTCGCGTTCAGCTTCAATCTGGCCAACGCCATCTTCGGTGGTACGGCCTCGTTCATCGCCACTGGCTGATTGCCCTGACCGGTTCGTCCATCGCCCCGGCCTGGTACATGGTGGGCGTTGCGGCCATCGCCTTGGTCGCGATGATCCTCTCCCACGAAAACACCGACAAGGATCTGAATCACATCTGATCTCCTCAGCTCCGGCTCCTTCCCCGAGGGAGCCGGGCGTATTCATCGACCATCCAATCCACCACCAACCTAAAGGAGTACTGCAATGGGTAGCAACCGCCGTATGGACCACATGACCTGGCCGGAATTCAAGGAGGCGAAGACTCGTCCCGTCATCGTGCCGATCGGTTCGACCGAACAGCACGGCCAGCATCTGCCCATCGGCACCGACGCGGTACTCGCCACGCGGGTCGCCGAAGATCTGGCGGAACGCATCGACGGCACCGTGCTGCCCACCTGAGCTACGGATACAAGTCCAAGCCGCTCTCCGGTGGCGGGCCGCTGTTCCCGGGCACTATCGACATGAACGGCGTGACAGTGATCAACCAAATGCACGACGTGCTGAGCGAACTCATCGCCGATGGCTTCACCAAGATCGTCGTCATGAACGCGCATTTTGAAAACGAGGCGTTCATCGTCGAGGCCATCGACCTGGTCACCCGCGAAACCGGGGGAGTGGCCACCATCGTGGAAACCAATTGGTGGGACCCGGTTCCGCAGTCGGTTATCGACAAGGTATTCGATGGATTGGTGTTCCCCGGCTGGGCATTGGAGCATGCGCCGTCACCGAACTTCGTTGATGCTCCACTATGCGCCGGAACTGGTGCACATGGACCGTATGGTCGAGGAAGCCGGTGCCACGGCGAAATCCTATGTCCGCTACCCTGTGCGCCAAGGTGACGTTCCCGCTCACGGCGGACTCGCCAATCCGGCCGGCTCGAGCGCCGAACGCGGCCGTCTGATTGCCGAGGCGTGCGTGGATGCGGTAGCTGAGATCTGCGCCGAGGAATTTGGCGAGTAATCTCCTCTTGCTGACGCATTCGCAGTGACTCGGGTTGCAAAGGCCTGACCCTGATAGTATGGGGTCAGGCCTTTCCCATCCCAAGACGCCGCTAAGAATTCACCTGAGAGTCGCCTTCCTAGGCATGGCCATTCAATCGACGATTCTAGCGTGACTGGTGTGAGCAGGAATATGAAGAACCGGCGGTGGGCCGGCAAGCGATCGGGGATCGCTTTTGGTGCAGTAGCGCTTATCCTTACGGCTCTGGTGGTTCCTTATGCTTGTGCGGGAACCACGGGAGCCGTTCCTTTTTTCGGCGATAATCCATCTTCCGGCACCCGTACGGTGACCATCGCCGACATCACTGATTTTCACGGGCATATCGAACGTGGTGCAGACAACGCCACCGCCTTCACCGTGGCCGACAGCCATAATCCCGGCAATATGATTCCGGTATCGACCGGCGATTTGGTGGGAGGCTCCCCGTATGAGTCGGCGGTGGAGAAGGACCAACCACGCTGGATATGGCCAAAGCGTGGGGATTGACGATTTCGGCGATAGGCAACCATGAGTTCGACCGCGGTGTCGCCGATTTCAACAATCGTATCGCTGATCCCAGCAACGGCATCGACTGGCTGTGCGCCAACGCGTCTGCCGCCAATAAGTCGCCTGACGGACTGCTGAGCCACGTACGTGACTCTACGATTCGAACGGTGAACGGCAAGCGGATCGGTTTCGTGGGCGCCCTTACTGATGCGCTCGGCTCGGTGGCCACTCCGCAGATCACTCGTGATGCCGACCTTGACGAACGGGCGGTGGACGCGATCAATCGTGTGGCCCGTGAACTCAAGCGCTCCGGAAAGGTGGATGCGGTGGTGGCCTTGCTGCATGCCGATGTTCAGCCGCCGCCGATATTGGGCGAGATGTTGATGTGGTATACACCGGTCACAGTCACGCGATCAAGCACGGTACAACCGCGGGTGGCGCGCCTATTTACGAGGCGGGCAGCTTCGGGCGGAACATGGCCGTGCAGGATTTGATCATCACCGGTGCCGGGCGTCGCGCCACGGTGCGAGTGGCCGACGTTGACCTCGGCAATGGCACCAGCCATACGGCGGTTGACGGCGTGCTGGGCGTGGATGGCTTAATGCGCATCGGCGCAAGCCGCTTGGATGTCTGCCGGTGCTGAGGAGAACGATGAGGTATCGCGCGCGCAGCATATTTACCAGGCGTCGGCAACATATGCGAACCATACCGGCAGCGCGGTGATTGGCACCTTGGCCTCCGGCGTGAATTTCGACAAACAAGGTTCGGACAAGCACGGGAATACGGTCGGTGTGCTGGTGGCGGACGCGAACCGAGAGTCAATCATGAAGCATGTGTATGCCGGGAATCGCTTGCCGGTAATCGGATTTTCGAATAATGCAGTCTGCGGACTCCACGGCTTGATATGAATGGCGATGGCAAAGTCACCGTGCGCGAGGTGGATAGTCTCATGGCCTTGCAGTTCAAGGCCGCGCATGAGACGCTCACCGGGCGCGATGTGAAGAGAGTGCTCGCCGAGCAATTTCGCCGTGACGATGGGCGACTGGAGCGGCGCTGGCTCGGCATCTCCTCGAACGTGACGTATCGGTATGCCGAATGCGGTACGGCTGGTGAGAGCGGCAATGCCGATGCCGGCGTTGATACTGATTCCGGCGCTGATACCAACGCTGACGCTGACGAGTGTGCTGCCGACGAACATGCGGCGGTTCGTATCGCGAACCTCGCCGTTGACGGCCGACCGATTGCGGACGATGACCTGGTGATTATCGCGTCCAATTCATATCTGCTTCAGGGCGGCGACAGTTACCCCGCCTTCCGTGCCGGAACCAATTACGGCGAGCTGGATATGCCATACAGCCAGCCGTTGCATGAATATCTGGCCGCACATCAAGGGCTCACGGCAGTTGTTGCAGTACCGGTAGGGACTCAGGCGTAAGACACCAATTGCTGGGTGACTGAGGAACTATGGGGTGAAGTTATGAGTATAGGGCAGGAGAAAACGGCATAAATATGACGAAGCTCCCCTCGCTGAGGGGAGCTGTCGCCGTAGACGACTGAGGGGAGCTTGCGGTATAACCGTAAACTCCCCTCAGTCAGCCTTGCTGCCAGCTCCCCTCTCTGAGGGGCACCTGGCGAGACCCTTACTTGATGGCGTTCAGCACTGCTCCTTAGTGCCTTCTCGGCTTCGAGCTTGGCCTTCTTCTTCGGGTCGGATTCGGCCGCGATCTTGGCGTCGAGCTCGGCGAGCTGGGCGTTGAGCTGCTCCTCGAAGCTGGACTTGCGGGCGTCGGCCTCCGGATCGGTCTGCTTCCAAGCGGCATCCTCGATGGCCTTGATCTGCTTGTTCAACGGCGTCGAGACGGTTCTCGATGCGGCGCATATCGTCACGCGGCACGTAACCGATCTGATCCCACTCTTCCTGAATCTTGGCCAGCTCCTGGCGGGCCTTCTTGGCCTCGGCGTCGGTCTTCACCGGCACCAGAGCCTCGGCCTTGACCAGCAGAGCCTCCTTGGCAGCCAGATTCTCCTTCTCGGAGGAGTTGATCTGATCGCGATCGGCCTGACGAGCGTTGAAGAAGGTGTCGGCGGCTTCGCGGAACTTGGCCCACAGCTCGTCGTCCTCGTTACGGCCAGCGCGGCCGGCCTTCTTCCAACGGTCCATCAGATCGTTGAACTTGCGGGAAGTCTCACCCCAAGCGGTGGAATCCTTGAGCTCATTGGCCTCGGCGATAATCGCTTCCTTGGCTTCCTTGGCGGCTGTACGCTCGTTGTCGCGAGCCTGAGCCACTTGCGGCGAGCTGGTTGAAGGTGGTACGGGCGACGGAGAAGCGCTTCCACAGCGCCTCGGCCTCCGGCTTGTCGATGCGCACGGTGGTGCGCTGGTGGTTCTGCCACTCGTCGAACAGGTTACGGAACTTGTCGGCGGTGGAGCGCCAGTTGGTGTTGTCGCCCAGAGAAGCGGCCAGTGCTTCAGCCTTCTCGACAATGGCGGTGCGCTCGGCAACGGCCTTGGCCTGGGCGGCCTTGCGTGCCTCGGCGATTTCGGTCTTCTTGGCCTCGCCGGCAGCCTTCAGCTCCTCGTACTGGGTCTTGAGTGCGGCAAGATCGCCCACGACGGCTGGCTCGGAGGTTTCTTCACCCAAGAGCTTCACGGATTCGTCGATTTCACGGGCCTTGATGTTCGGGGAAGCCAGGCGGGTGCCAGCAGATCGAGCTTGGCCTTGAGATCCAGGAAACGACGGGCGTACAGTGCCAACGCCTCTTCCTTGGAGACATCCGGGAACTGGCCTACCTCGCGCTCGGCGTCGCCATCCTTGACGAAGACGGTGCCGTTGTCATCCACGCGGCCGAAGGCTCGGCGGCCTTG
>ENA-OQHY01000654-OQHY01000654.1-human-gut-metagenome-genome-assembly--contig:-NODE-654-length-18746-cov-1.345937_pt1 | contig 18746 bp, 30 predicted proteins | sample MGYA00242570_ERZ504733 | MGnify/ENA primary metagenome ERZ504733 (study PRJEB26092, sample SAMD00036219) | human gut metagenome | host: Homo sapiens | study: EMG produced TPA metagenomics assembly of... | reverse complement strand
ATATTTTTGAGGATAAGCTGAAACTGATCCAGGAAAAAATCCACGATGCGGTTTGTGCCGAATTATGAGAAAATGCAGCTTTCGGTCAGCATCGGCGGAGCTATATTCCGCGAAGGCAATATTGAAGATGCTGTTGCCAGTGCTGACAGACAGATGTATATAGCTAAAAATTATAAAAATATGGTTGTCACAGAATGGGATGAAAATGGAAAGAAAAAGGAAGAAAATTCTGCATCAGAAAAACTGAAACAACAGATCCTTATCGTGGATGATTCGGAAATAAACCGCGAGATTCTGAAAGAGATCCTGAAAGAGGACTACCGGATCCTGGAGGTGGCTAATGGAGAAGAATGTCTGGAACAACTGGAACGGTATGGAACAGGGATTTCACTGGTGCTGCTCGATATTGTGATGCCGGAAATAGATGGATTTGAAGTCCTTGCTGCGATGAACCAGAATCATTGGATTGAAGATATTCCGGTAATCATGATTTCCAGTGAAGATTCAGATAGCTATATCAGACGGGCATATGAGATGGGCGTTTCAGATTACATCAGCCGCCCGTTTGATGCGAAAATCGTATATCAACGCGTCCTGAACATGATCAAGCTATATGCAAAACAGAGGAGACTGATCCGTCTGGTGACCAGGCAGATTTACGAAAAAGAGAGAAATAACCGAATGCTGATCGGTATCCTGAGTCAGATTGTTGAGTTCAGAAACGGAGAAAGTGGTCGGCATGTGATCCATATCAATCTGATCACACAGCTTTTACTGGAACAACTGGTGAAAAAGACAGGAAAATATCAGCTCTCATGGGAAGATAGATTTTTGATTGCAACAGCATCGGCTTTGCATGATATCGGAAAGATTGGAATTGACGAGAGAATTCTGAACAAACCGGGAAAGCTTACCAAAGAGGAATTTGAGATTATGAAGGCACATACCTTGATCGGTGCACAAATGCTGGATAATCTGGATATGTACCGGAATGAAAAGCTGCTCAAGCTTGCATATGAGATTTGCCGCTGGCATCATGAAAGATATGATGGAAAGGGATATCCGGACGGACTTGTCGGAGAAGAAATTCCGATTTCGGCACAAGTAGTATCGCTGGCGGATGTGTACGATGCCCTGGTGAGTGAACGTGTTTACAAGAAGGCATTTTCGCATGAAAAAGCACTGGAAATGATCAGGAATGGTGAATGCGGTACATTTAACCCACTGTTACTCCAGTGTATGACCGAAGCGCAGGATAAATTAAAGACAATGATGGAAGTGGCAGAAGAATAAAAAGGAGTAGAAAAGACAGAATGAAGGCACTTGTAATTGCAGAAAAACCTTCTGTTGCGCGTGATATTGCGCGCGTACTTAAATGTGGGAAAAAGATAAATGGAGCAATTGAAGGAGAGTGTTATATTGTAACCTGGGGACTTGGTCATCTGGTTACGCTGGCAGATCCGGAAGATTACGATAAAAAATATAAAGAGTGGAAAATGGATGTGCTTCCGATGAAGCCGGCTCCATTTAAGCTTGAAGTAATAAAGCAGACCGGAAAACAGTTCGCAGCGGTGAAAACACAGATTCACCGCAAGGATGTGAATGAGATTATCATTGCTACGGATGCAGGACGAGAAGGAGAGTTAGTAGCAAGGCTGATTCTGGAAAAAGCAGGAAGCAAAAAGCCGATCAAGAGGTTGTGGATCTCATCTGTAACGGATAAGGCAATCAGAGAAGGTTTTGCAAAGTTGAAGAACGGGCATGAGTATGATTCGCTTTACGATGCTGCAATGTGCCGTGCCGAGGCAGACTGGCTGGTTGGAATCAATGCAACAAGGGCACTGACCTGTAAATATAATGCGCAGCTTTCCTGTGGACGTGTGCAGACACCAACGCTTGCAATGATTGCAAAGAGAGAAGAAAAGATCCGTAGTTTTGTTCCGGAAGGTTATTATGGAATGATCGCAAAAGGACAAAATATTATGCTGACATGGCAGGATCAGAAGTCAAAGAGTTATCGCTCATTCGATAAAGAGAAAATGACCGGACTGATGAAAAAGCTGGATGGACAGAAAGCGGTAGTGGAAGAGATTAAAAAAACACCGAAAAAAACGTATGCACCGCCTTTATATGATCTGACAGAGCTGCAGAGAGAAGCCAATCAGCGGTTTGGATATTCGGCGAAAGAGACGCTGAATATCATGCAGAGACTGTATGAGAATCATAAGGTGCTGACCTATCCAAAAACGGATTCCAGATATCTGAGCAAAGACATTGTTCCGACGATCAAGGACCGTCTGGAGGCGTGTGGTACAGGACCGTACCGTAAGCTTGCAATGACAGCGCAGAAAAAGGATCTGAGCGGAAAGCTCGCTTTTGTAAATGATGCAAAGGTATCGGATCATCATGCGATCATCCCAACGGAGCAGTTTGTGGATCTGAGTCATATGACAAATGAAGAGCGGAAAATTTATGATCTGGTTGTACGGCGTTTTCTTGCTGTGCTTTATCCGTCATTTGAGTATGAGCAGACACAGATTATGGTGAAGGTTGGCGGTGAAACTTTCTTTGCGTCTGGAAAGATTGTGAAAGCGCAGGGATGGCGGGCTGTTTATGAAGAGGAAATCTATTCGGCTGAGGATGAAGAAGAGGAAGAAGCATATGAGTCTGGAAAGGGTTTGAAAGGACAGACACTGCCGGAACTGGAAAAAGGACAGGAGATTAAAGGACTTGTGTTGTCATTGACAGAAGGTAAAACGAAGCCACCGGCACATTTTAATGAAGCAACACTTCTGTCGGCAATGGAGAACCCGACGGCTTATATGGAAAGCCATGACAAAGCGATGGCGAAAACGCTTGGCGAGACAGGAGGATTGGGAACGGTTGCGACAAGAGCGGATATTATTGAAAAAACTTTTTTTAAAAAGCTTTTTTGCTGGAAAAGCGTGGAAAAAGATATCTATCTTACAATCGAAAGCGAAGCAGCTTCTGGAACTTGTGCCGGAAGAGTTAAAACAGCCGGAACTTACAGCAGACTGGGAAATGCGTCTGTCGCAATTGCGAAGGGAAGCTTTCACGGAAGGATTTTATGAAGGATATTGATAAATACACGGATCAGGTGGTTTCTGAGATTAAGACAGGAGCTGGAACGTTCCGGCATGATAATCTGACGAATAGTAAATGTCCGCGATGTGGTAAGAGAATGCTTGCAGTGAAAGGAAAGAACAGTGAGATGCTGGTTTGTCAGGACAGAGAGTGCGGATACCGCGAAACAGTATCACGGACAACGAATGCGAGATGTCCTGTGTGTCACAAGAAGATGCAGCTGAAAGGAAGAGGGGATGGACAGATTTTTGTGTGTGTCTGCGGACATAAGGAGAAGCTGACATCGTTCCAGGAGAGACGGAAGAAAGAAGGTGCGGGAGTCAGCAAGAAGGATGTGCAGAAATATTTAAGACAGCAGAAGGATGAGCCGGTGAATAATCCATTTGCGGATGCGCTGGCTAAGATTAAGTTGTAGGTGGCGAATGGGATGGCGTGTGGAAGGTTTGGCTTTCTGGTACGTCTCATTGACTTGATGGCTGTAGTACAAAACGGAACCGGAAAGTCAAACCTTCCACACGCCTGTGCATTGGCAGACGAGGATGTTGTGGCGAAGTGGGAAAAACAGAGTTTATTTTTACTTATTTATTGCTTTTGGATGAACATAGGCTTAAATTCATGATATTTTTCAAAATGGGACTCATCTACACGTATGAAAGCAGATCCGATTTTGGCATGAAGATAAGGGATAATATCGCTGTCGTAATTGCAGATGGTGTTGAGTGCAAGATATGATGATTATCCGGATTGTCCATATATTCGTCATCTTCATTGCCAGCCATGAATCTCCAGCCACTGTCCGGATTCCCTTCTGTTGGCTCTTCGCGGAGCATGTAGCCGACTTTATAGCCTTCTTTTGTGATCTTATCGGAAACGATACAACCTTCCCCATTCGGCTCGTCCCATTCGATCAGATTTTCAATCGGAATTTCGATAAATCCCTGCTCTTTTTCTGCCATTTTTTTCCAGTATTCTTTTTAAAATTATGAAGTAAACGATTTTGCATCTTTCTGTTTCTGTGGAAGAATTGTATTCCTTCATCTCACTAAAGGTTCCGGATTCACTGACGATTCCAAGAAGCCATTTTCCAAAGAAAGATTTCTTGAATTTAAAGATCATACATTTGATCCCATCCTCATCCTCAAAAGAAGCCGTATACTCAATCTTCGCCGGTTTCCGCCCCAGCTCAGCCGGATCAGCCAACCAGTTTTCAAGTTCCTCCATAGCATTCACAATTTCATTATTCATAACTTTGCACCTCACTACTTATAATAATTCCATGTTGATTGATTTTTCTGTAAAGCCATATTTTTTGTACATTTCATATGCAGCAACATTTTTAGCGTTTACCTGTAATTCAATGCCATCAAAATGTTTCTCTTTTTTTAAGTCCTTTAGCATTTCAAAAAATGATGTCCGATACCCATACCTCTGTAATTTTCATCAACCGCCATTGTATCGATATAAATTACATCACGGGTAAGCATCGAAGGAAATTCAATATGCCGGTATGTAAGCTCTAGAATTCCAATAATCTTGTGCTCTGATTCGGCAACATAAAAAACTTCTTTATCCAAAGCATCTAAAGAGAAAAAATCCTTACTTCTTTGTAAATATCAGGCCGCCAGTTCACATGCAAAGCCTGAACCTGATTCAGGATATGTACTACACTGTCAAAATCACTGGTTTCCGCAGGTCTGATAATTATATCCATATATATCCTCCTTCGTAAAGCATGAAAAAATATATACCTATAATTCAGTATACCATAAACCCAATTATTTCAATATAGAATATGTCCTTTTATAATTTAAAAGATTTGCTACTCATAGCAAATTATATGGTAATCAAAAAACTAGTAAAGTAATTTCCACACAACAAATATCATCTTTTCATAAAAACATTTTAATAAATAACCTTTTCATCAACAAATTTCAACCGCACATTTGCCAAGCCACAGGACAACGTCCGCCTGCGCCCGTCCTGAATAACACTCAATTTCGCGAGTAGAGTTCCGGGCGCCCTCCCGTCTTGAAGCACGCAGATTTTCGGGCAATCCTGTTTCCAGGGCATATGCAGGAACGTTACAGGGAGTTAGGAGAAGAAAGCGGCAAGAGGTGGACACCAGCCGTGCCTCCCGCACGACTGGTGAGGACAGCCTGAGCCGCGAAATCATCAGATTTCGGGGCGAATCTGTCCGGTGCCGCCACTTGCCGCTTCCTTCCCCGTTACCTCTCTGTTACATTCCGAATCCGCCCCGGAAACAGGATTACCCGAAAATCGTCCCTCTTCCCACACCCACCCCCAGGAACCCCACTCCCCCATACCGCATACACTAAAGCATAGAAAAAAGAAATGGAAGTGCCAGACATGGACCTGAGATTGCCTTATTATATGATGTATCCGATTCCATACGCATTTGACGAAGACAAAATCCAGAAGCGCGACCGGGAATACCTGCAAAGTATGTATCCGGCAACAGCAAAAAAGATTTTTCCATATATACAGGAAGAATGCGACCGCCAGGAATATGAAGGAAGCATGATCTATGATGAGTACCCGGATAAGCTCCAGCTGTGCCTGATGTGTCGTAGGGCGTATGAACAGGTCATGAAACAGGAAAAATGGGAAAAAGAGACCTATACTCCGGAACAGATCCGGGAGATCGTAGAAATCCTGATGTACCAGGAATTGATGGAAAGAAGAGGAAAAGGCAGGCGGCAACAGGAAAAAACAGTTGCTTCATGCACAGGACTTGTGCTATAATATCGTCCGATATAAAAATGACAGCATCTGAAACACAGTTTCGGTAAGGAGTGGGCCAGGGTACATATGAAGAATATTATATTTATCGGAATGCCGGCAGTTGGAAAAAGTACCGTCGGAGTGGTAGTCGCAAAGCGGCTTGGATACGAGTTTGTTGATACAGATCTGCTGATTCAGAAGCAGGAGAACAGACTTTTGCGGGAGATTATCGCAGAAGAAGGTCTGGACGGATTCTTAAGTATTGAGAATCAGGTCAATCGTGATGTGGAAGCGGAACATGCGGTGATTTCCCCGGGAGGAAGCGTAGTTTACTGTGAAGAAGCAATGAAGCATTACAAAGAGATCGGAACCATTGTTTATCTGCATGCGTCATTTGAGGTTATCAATTCCAGACTGAAGAATGCAAAGAAAAGGGGAGTTGCACTTCGGGACGGCAGACGCTGAAGGATCTATATGACGAAAGAGTAGTATTATTTGAAAAATATGCAGATATTACTGTTTCAGAGGATGGACTGGAGCTGGAAGAAACCATTGAAAATGTAATGGAAATTTTGGAAAATCAATAAATTTTTTAAAGAAATTATTACAAAAGTTTTACGAAAATGAAGAAAGCAAGATAAATAATTTTGCAATGAATATAGAAATATGCTATACTGATATGTGATATAGAGGATTATTACAAAAAGCTTCATACAAATCCTGAGAGATCTGGAAAGAATAAAAAGTATGGAGGTTTTATTCATGAAATAATAAAGAGTATGAATAGAGTGTTTGACAGAAGTATAGAACAGGATATATTTCAGAGGGAAAGAAATCGTTAATTGAGGTGCGAAATGGAACAGTATATTATTAAGGGTGGCAATCCGCTGGTCGGCGAAGTCGAGATCGGTGGAGCAAAGAATGCAGCACTGGCAATTCTGGCAGCTGCGATTATGACAGATGAGACAGTTACTATCGATAATCTTCCGGATGTCAACGATATCAACGTTCTGCTGGAAGCAATCAGTGGAATTGGTGCCGAGGTTGACCGTATTGACCGGCACACAGTCAGAATCAACGGAAGCAACATTGAAAATTTTGATATAGAATATGATTACATCAAGAAGATCCGTGCATCTTATTACTTGCTCGGAGCACTTCTTGGTAAGTATAAAAGAGCAGAAGTCGCTCTTCCGGGAGGATGCAATATCGGAAGCCGTCCGATCGACCAGCATCTGAAAGGTTTCGTGCGCTTGGTGCTTATGTGGATATTGAGCATGGCAAGATTATCGCAGAAGCAGAGCGTCTGATCGGAAAGCACATTTATTTTGATGTGGTAAGCGTAGGAGCTACGATCAACGTTATGATGGCGGCATCGATGGCAGAAGGACTTACGATCCTTGAGAATGTGGCAAAAGAGCCTCATGTTGTCGATGTGGCAAACTTCCTGAACAGTATGGGAGCGAACATTCGTGGAGCAGGTACGGACGTGATTAAGATCCGCGGTGTATCCCGCCTTTATAAGACAGATTATTCTATCATTCCGGATCAGATCGAAGCCGGCACATTTATGTTTGCGGCAGCAGCAACCAGAGGTGATGTGACTGTTATGAATGTCATTCCGAAGCATCTGGAAGCTACGATTGCAAAGCTTGTTGAGATCGGATGTGAAGTAGAAGAATTTGATGATGCAGTGCGTGTTGTGTCCAAAGGAGATCTTCATAATACACAGGTGAAGACTCTTCCATATCCGGGATTCCCGACAGATATGCAGCCGCAGATTGGTGTTACACTTGCTCTTTGTAAAGGGACAAGCACGATTACAGAAAGTATTTTCGAGAATCGTTTCAAATATCTTTCAGAACTTGCAAGAATGGGTGCAAATGTCAAGGTTGAAGGCAATGCAGCGACTATCGAAGGCGTAGATAAATTCTCGGGAGCAAGGGTCAGTGCACCGGATCTTCGTGCAGGAGCAGCACTTGTGATTGCAGGAATGGCCGCAGATGGCATTACGATCGTAGATGACATCGTATATATCCAGAGGGGATACGAACGTTTTGAAGAGAAGCTCAGAAGTCTCGGCGCAGTGATCGAGAGAGTTTCTACAGAACGTGAGATCCAGAAATTCAAGTTAAAAGTAGGTTAAGACAGGAATTCCTGTTTTGATAGAACATATTTCCCAAAATGTATATTGACGGAAGCTATGGACAGTGCTATGATGTGTAACGGTAACAATTAAATACGCTTTCTCTTATTCAGAGTGGTGGAGGTACAAAGGACCTGCGAAGCCACGGCAACCCCGGTAAGCCGGAAGGTGCCAACCTGAGCGAGCAATCGAACAATAAGAGGATTGATGATGAGATATCAGGTCAGTCCTTTGGGGCTGACCTTTAAATTTGCATAGACAGAAGAGAAATTCTGTTTGTCGATTTTCATTATTCCAGAGATAAGAGAGGCAGATACAAAGAAGAAAAGAAAGGAAAAAAGATGGAGAGATTATTATTTACTTCTGAATCAGTAACTGAAGGACATCCGGATAAGATGTGCGACCAGATTTCCGATGCGATCCTGGATGCACTTATGGAGCAGGATCCAATGAGCGTGTAGCTTGCGAGACATGCGCGACTACAGGAATTGTTATGGTAATGGGAGAAATTACTACAAATGCATATGTAGATATTCAGAAAATCGTTCGTGATACTGTTCGTGAAATTGGTTATACAAGAGGAAAGTACGGATTTGATGCTGACACATGTGGCGTTCTGACAGCAATTGACGAACAGTCAAGCGATATTGCCATGGGTGTTGATAAAGCTCTTGAAGCAAAGGAACACAAGATGTCAGATGAAGAATTGGAAGCAATCGGTGCAGGAGACCAGGGAATGATGTTCGGATATGCATCTGATGAGACAGAAGAATATATGCCTTATCCGATCGCTCTTGCACACAAACTTGCAAGACGTCTTACAGAAGTAAGAAAGAACGGAACACTTCCATATCTTCGTCCGGATGGAAAAACACAGGTAACAGTAGAATATGATGAAAATGGAGTTCCGGCCCGCTTGATGCAGTAGTACTTTCTACACAGCATGATCCGGATGTTTCACAGGAACAGATCCATGAAGACGTGAAAAAATACATTTTGATGAAATCCTTCCGGCAGATATGTAGATGAGAATACAAAATTCTTCATCAATCCGACCGGACGTTTTGTGATCGGTGGACCACATGGGGACAGCGGCCTTACCGGACGTAAGATCATCGTAGATACTTATGGGGGAATGGCGCGTCACGGCGGTGGAGCTTTCTCAGGAAAAGACTGTACAAAGGTAGACCGTTCAGCAGCTTATGCAGCACGTTATGTTGCTAAGAATATCGTAGCAGCAGGAATTGCCAAAAAATGCGAGATCCAGCTTTCTTATGCAATCGGTGTTGCACAGCCGACATCTGTATGGTAGATACTTTCGGAACAGGAAAGATTGCAGATGATAAGCTTGTGGAAATCGTTCGAGAGAACTTTGACCTTCGTCCGGCTGGAATTATCAAGATGCTTGATCTGAGACGTCCGATCTACAAACAGACAGCAGCTTACGGACACTTTGGACGTAACGACCTGGATCTTCCATGGGAGAAGTTGGATAAAGTGGATACTTTGAAGAAATATCTTTAATAACAGGTTCTGAATTTGATCGTTTTAGAAAAAATTTAGAAAATTTTACGGGTGCTTTGATGTGAAGCACCCGTTTTTATGATATGCTATTAGTTATCAGGCAGACTTGCGTGAGCGCCATACGGACCTCATAACCGGGCGTGCACGATGAATGGAGGATGAATATAGCATGAAACTAAGGACGAAACTGGTGATTTCTTTTGTGACGATGATCATGATACCGACTATCCTGACAACGGCATTTATATTTGGAATTGCGCGTTATCAGATCGGAGTCATTGAGCATACTTATGGAATTACCGGTGAGGAATATAAAGATTTTGCAAAATCCATCAGAGTGCTGGGAGATATGCCGGAGATCCAGCAGTTTATTATAAGCGCATGTATCGCAGTAGTCCTGATTCTGGCATTTACAGCGATGATCATGATGGTGTGGATTTATGGAAGTATCATCAGTCCGATTCACAAGTTGCAGGAAGCAGCGCAGAACGTAGAAGAAGGCAATCTGAATTTTGAGATCAAGCCGGAAAAAGATGAGAGATGGGACGGCTGATGCAGGCATTTGAAAAGATGCGGATCCGTCTGAGAGATAATGCAGAGGAGAAGCTGAAGAGTGACCGGGAAAGCAAAGAACTGATCAGCAATATTTCCCATGACTTAAAGACGCCGATCACAGCGATCAAGGGCTATGTAGAAGGAATCCGTGACGGGGTTGCAGATACGCCGGAGAAGATGGAAAAATATATCGGAACCATTTATAATAAGGCGAATGAGATGGATACGCTGATCAACGAACTGACCTTATATGCGAAAATCGATACAAACCGGATCCCGTACAACTTTGCACCGCTTTCAGTCAACGATTATTTCAATGACTGTGCCGAAGATATTGAGATGGAGCTGGATTCAAAGAATGTAGAGTTTGGTTATTTCAATTATGTAGAGGGTGATCAGAAGATCATTGCAGATCCGGAACAGTTAAAGAGAGTGATCAACAACATTGTCAGCAATTCTTTGAAATACATGGAACGAGAGCACGGGCTGATCAATCTGCGGGTAAAAGACGTAGGTGATTTTATTCAGGTAGAGCTTGAGGATAACGGAAAGGAATCGCAGCGAAAGATCTGCCGAATATATTTGACCGGTTCTACCGAACGGATGCTTCAAGGAATTCATCCAAGGGCGGAAGCGGAATCGGTCTTTCGATCGTGAAGAAGATCATTGAAGATCACGGTGGCAAATACTGGGCGACCAGCGGGAAGGTGTTGGCACAGTGATGTATTTTGTAATCAGAAAATATCAGGAGGTACCGATAAATGAGTAAGATTTTAATTGTAGAAGACGAAGAGAGTATTGCAGATCTGGAGAAAGATTATCTGGAGCTGAGTGGATTTGAAGTAGAGGTTGCAAATGATGGACAGACAGGGCTTGATAAGGCGCTTTTCGGTGATTTTGATCTGGTGATCCTGGATCTGATGCTTCCGGGTGTGGATGGCTTTGAGATTTGTCGTAAGGTTCGTGCGGAAAAGAATACACCGATCATCATGGTATCTGCGAAAAAAGATGATATCGACAAGATCAGAGGACTCGGACTTGGGGCTGATGACTATATGACCAAGCCGTTTAGTCCAAGCGAGCTGGTGGCAAGGGTAAAAGCACATCTGGCACGTTATGAGCGGCTGATCGGAAGTGCCGTGGAAGAGAATAAGGTGATCGAGATCCGTGGACTTAAGATTGATACCACTGCACGCCGAGTGTGGGTAAACGGAGTGGAGAAGAATTTTACAACAAAAGAGTTTGATCTTCTGACCTTCCTTGCCAGTCATCCGAACCATGTATATACCAAGGATGAACTTTTCAGCGAGATCTGGGATATGGAATCCATCGGAGATATCGCAACGGTAACTGTGCACATCAAGAAAATCCGTGAGAAAATTGAATATGATACCTCAAACCCACAGTATATTGAGACAATCTGGGGTGTGGGATATCGTTTCAAGATGTAATGAAAAAGAATAAAAGGAAAGAGATTACAGTATGATAACCAGTACAGGAAATGCCAGGGTAAAACAGCTTGTTACATGGCAGAAAAAGAGAAAGGCACGTGATGAAGAAGGAGTCTATATCGTAGAAGGGATCCGGATGTACCGGGAAGCTCCGCGTGCGCAGGTGAGAGAGGTTTATGTATCGGAGCAGTTTTACAGCCGATATGGAGAAGAGCTGGGACTTTCGGCATGGGGAAGACAGCTGGAAATCCTGTCAGATCATGTATTTTCCCACGTGTCAGATACAAAGACACCACAGGGGATCCTGCTTGTGATGGAGCAGAGGAGCTGTGAGATATGTGAGATGCTGGATCTGGACGCGCAGGGAAGGAAACCGCTTCTGATGGTGCTGGATAATCTGCAGGATCCGGGAAACCTGGGAACCATTCTCCGTGCAGGGGAAGCGGCAGGCGTAACCGGCGTGATCATGAGTCACGACTGTGTGGATATTTACAATCCCAAGGTGATCCGTTCAACGATGGATCGGTTTACCGAATGCCGTTTGTGTATGTAGAGCATTTGCCAGAAACTCTGGAAGTACTTGCAGAAGCCGGGATTCATTCCTATGCGGCACATCTGAAAGGAAAGAACAGCTACGATCAGGAGGATTACACAAGAGGGACAGCATTTTTAATTGGAAATGAGGGTAACGGACTTCGGGATGAAGTGGCAGATGTAGCAGAGTGTTATATCAAGATTCCGATGTGTGGAGAGGTAGAATCACTGAATGCGGCGGTTGCATCTTCGGTTCTGATGTTCGAGGCGGCAAGACAGCGACGGTAGTGATGAGGGGAAATCAAGCGCAAAGGAGAGTGTGATTTGATGAAACCAATAATCGATTTAAATAAAGAATATGGATTGGTATTCGATGGAGGAGGAGCCAGAGGTGCGTATCAGATCGGTGCGTGGCGGGCTCTTTCGGAAGCTGGTGTGAAGGTCAGTGCAGTAGCGGGTACTTCTGTGGGCGCCCTGAATGGCGCCCTTGTTTGTATGGGAAATCTGGAGAAAGCAGGACATATCTGGAAAGAGATGGCATTTTCCCGTGTTATGGATGTGATGATGAGTTGATGGAACAGTTCTTTGATGGAGAGGCATCCATAAGAGAGATTTTGAAAGGTCTCTGGAAGAAGCTTGCAGATGGTGGAATTGATATTACACCGCTTAAGGAATTGATCCATGAGGTTGTAGACGAAGAAAAGATCAGGAAATGCGGAAAAGAATTCTGCCTTTTGACATTTTCTGTATCGGATATGAAGGAACTGGATCTGAGTATTGAAGATATACCGGAAGGTCTTCTGGAGGATTTTCTTCTTGCCAGCGCATATCTGCTTGGATTTAAAAATGAACCGCTGCACGGCAAGACATATATTGATGGTGGTGCGGTCAATAATGTGCCGACCGCGTCTCTTCTAAAAAGGGGATATAAGGATCTGATCCAGGTAAGGATCTTTGGTCCGGGAAGAGTGCCGAAGACGACGATTCCGGAAGACGGCTCTCTGCTGGAGATCGAACCGAGAGTAGGTCTTGGTAGTATTCTCGAATTTTCAGCAAAGCGGAGCAGACAGAATCTGAAAATCGGTTATTATGATGCAAAAAGAGCGCTTTACGGGCTCACTGGATCGATTTACTATATTGAAGAAACACGAGAAGAGTGTTATTATGTAGAAATAATGAAGCTTTTGAGCGAACTTGAAAAGACGGAATATCGTTTCAAACTCAAGTTGCGATCGGCTGTTCAGACAGAGAGTTGTTCTATGGAATGCTGGAGGCAAGTGCGAAGCTCATGAAGAATTCCAAAATATAATATTTATACAGCAGATGAACTGTGGAATGAGACGAGCAGAAAGTACGAGACTCGTACAGATGAGGGAAAAGAAAAACTGCCGAAATTTCGTCCATGCGATTGCAAAGCTGAGAAAGGACTACAAGATGAATTTAAAAGGAAGAAAGTTTTTTGAAACTGGAAGATTATACACCGGCAGAGATTGAATATCTCGTTGACCTGGCAGGTGAATTAAAGGCAAAGAAAAAAGCAGGAATTAAAGGACACTGCCTGGAAGGGAAGAACATTGCCCTTATTTTCGAAAAGCGTCTACAAGAACCAGATGTGCATTTACCGTAGGAGCACAGGATGAAGGTGGAATCCCGACATACCTTGCAGGTAATGAGATCCAGTTAGGTGATAAAGAGAGTATCGAAGATACAGCACGTGTACTTGGAAGAATGTTCGATGGAATCGAATTCCGTGGATTTGAACAAAGATACGCAGATGTACTTGCAGAGTACAGTGGAGTTCCGGTATGGAATGGTCTGACAGATACCACACATCCGACACAGTGTCTGGCTATGCTCCTTACCATGAAAGAAGAATTCGGACATCTGAAAGGTCTGAAGGTTGCATATCTTGGAGATGGACGTAACAACGTTGCGAACAGCCTTCTGGTAGGATGCGCCAAAATCGGAGTAGATGTAACAATCGTTGCACCGAAGCCACTCTGGACTTCGGAATCTCTGTGGAAGAGATGTGACGAATATGCAAAAGAATCCGGAGCAACTATCGAGATCACCGATGACCTTGATGGTGTAAAGGGAGCAGATGTCATTTACACAGACGTATGGATTTCCATGGGTGAAGAAAAGAAAGAGCAGGAAAGAGAGCGTCTCGGAAAGCCATATCAGGTAAATGCAGCTCTGATGGAACGTACAGGAAAAGATACTACAATCTTCTCACACTGCCTGCCGGCGATCAAAGAAAAAGAAGTTACCGAAGAAGTATTTGAAGGACCACAGTCAAGAGTATTTGATGAAGCTGAGAACCGTCTGCATACAATTAAGGCAGTTATGGTTGCAACTTTAGGAGAGAACGAATAATAAGCATGAAAGCGGAGATATTAAAAATGCTCCGGCAGAGCGATGGGTATCTGTCGGGGCAGCAGCTCTGTGACCACTTTCAGGTGTCCAGGACTGCTGTGTGGAAAGCAATCAATCAGTTAAAAGAAGAAGGCTATGAGATTGAAGCTGTGAGAAACAAAGGTTATCGCATTGTGGATATTCCGGATCGGATTACCGCGGATGCGATAAAAAGCTGTCTGGAGACAAAATGGATGGCGAAAAATCTGGAGTATTATGACGAGATCGATTCGACCAATAACCGGGCCAAAGCACTTGGCGAGGCCGGAGGTGCAGATGGAACTCTTTTTGTTGCAGAGACGCAGACGGCGGGAAAAGGAAGACGCGGCAGATGCTGGCAATCACCGGCGGCAGCAGTATTTCCATGTCGATTCTGTTAAGACCTGTGATGAATCCGTCAGATGCACCGATGCTGACACTTGTCATGGCATATGCGGCAACGAAAGCTTTGCGTGAAAAGGCCGAGTTGGATATAGGAATCAAATGGCCGAATGATCTGGTCGTGAGTGGAAAGAAGATCAGTGGGATACTGACGGAGATGAGCGCAGAGATCGATTACATCAATCATGTAGTGATCGGAATCGGAATCAATGTCAATATGGAGTCCTTTCCGGAAGATATCGCAAAGACAGCGACTTCACTGCGGATCGAAGCGGGCAAAGAATTTCGCAGGTTTGAGCTGATCGCTGCGATTATGGAGCATTTTGAAAAAGCCTACGAAGCGGTCTGCGAGGCGGGAAGTCTGGAGCCGATCATGGAAGATTATAACTGTCTGCTGGTAAACTGTGGGCGTCGGGTGCGTGTACTGGAACCGGAACATGAATATGATGCACTGGCACTGGGGATTGACAAGACCGGGGAATTGCAGGTAGAATGTGAAGACGGCAGCAGAAAGTCTGTCTTTGCCGGAGAAGTTTCGGTACGTGGAATTTATGGGTATGTATAGAAGGAGAATTTATGTATCAGGATAAGATCGTATTATGCGGAGCCAACTCTTACGAAGAAAAATTTTATATGAATCCAGATTTTGATAATCTGCCACAGCACATCAAAGATGAATTGAAGATCATGTGTGTGCTGTATGTACATGATGTCGGGGGAATCCTACACTTGTATTTGAGGAGAATGGGGAGCTGGAATTTGAAGTGACTTCTGCAGAGGGAGATCCGATGTTTGACGAGATTGGAAGCCGTCTGAAGATCAAGGAGATTCAGACAGACGAGAAGAAGCAGGAGCTTCTGACACAGCTTCAGCTTTACTACAAAGTATTTTTTCTGGGGGAAGAGATTGAATGATAAAGACACTGACGATAGGAAATGTAGAGCTTCCGAACCGTTATGTGCTGGCACCGATGGCAGGGGTAACAGACCTGCCATTTCGTCTGTTATGCAAGGAACAGGGAGCAGGGCTTCTGTGCATGGAAATGATCAGTGCAAAGGCGCTCCGGTATAAGAATAAGAATACCAAGGCGCTACTTGCGATCGATCCAAGAGAATACCCGGTATCACTTCAGCTTTTTGGGGAAGATCCGGACATCATTTCCGAGCAGGCAAAGCGGATCGAAGAACTTCCATTTCAGATCCTGGATATCAATATGGGCTGTCCGGTTCCAAAGGTCGTGCGCAATGGAGAAGGTTCGGCGTTGATGAAGGATCCGAAGCGAATCTATGATATTGTATATAAGACAGCGAGAGCGATCAAGAAACCGGTGACGATAAAGATCCGCAAAGGATTTGACGATACCTGTATCAATGCACCGGAGATTGCGAAGGTTGCAGAAGAAGCAGGTGCAGCGGCAATCGCAGTACATGGAAGGACCAGAGAACAGTATTACTCCGGAAATGCAGACTGGGAGATTATCCGTAAGGTGAAAGAAGCAGTGAAGATTCCTGTAATCGGAAATGGGGATGTGACAAGCGGACAGAAGGCACTGGATATGTTTGAGCAGACCGGCTGTGATGGTGTGATGATCGGAAGAGGCTGCCAGGGAAATCCATGGATCTTCAGGGAATTACTGGCATATGAAGAGACCGGATCCATTCCGGAAAGACCGGGCACAGACCAGATCCGGGAAACAATGCTGCGTCATGCAAGACTGCAGATCGAGTTCAAGGGAGATTATATCGGAATCCGTGAAATGCGCAAGCATGTGGCATGGTATACCAAGGGAATGCAGGGGTCTGCGAAGCTCAGAGATGAGATCAATCAGGTGGAAAGTTATGAAGAACTGGAGAACCTTTTAATGGAAAAAATCGGATAGACATAAAACGTGTTCTTTCGCATGAGAGAATGCGTTTTGCATATATTAAACCAGCAAAGAATTGTTGACACAGCTGCCGGAAATATGTATAATAATGAAATTGTGAAAGTAGCTTTAAATGCGGATAAAATCAGTATCTGCGGCTTGAATAGAAAATGATTTGTCGGTAAGTAAGGAGAATTATAATGGAAGCAAAGAAAACATTACTCACCTATACAGGACTTAAGGAACTGGAAGATGAGCTTGAAAATTTAAAAGTTGTGAAAAGAAAAGAAGTAGCAGGAAAGATCAAAGAAGCCAGAGAACAGGGAGACCTTTCAGAGAACGCTGAGTACGATGCAGCAAAGGACGAGCAGCGTGATATCGAGGCACGTATCGAAGAACTTGAGAAAATCCTCAAGAATGCAGAAGTTGTAGTAGAAGATGACGTGGATCTTGATACCATCAACATCGGATGTACAGTAGATGTATATGATAAAGAATTTGAAGAGGAAATCGTATTTCAGCTGGTAGGTTCTACAGAAGCAAACAGCCTGGAAGGTAAGATTTCAAATGAATCTCCGGTAGGAAAAGCCCTGATCGGTAAGAAAGTCGGAGACGTAGTAGCAGTTGAGACACAGGCAGGAGTTATTGAGTACGAAGTACTGAAGATCAATCGTTCAGTATAAGATGGTATACAGCAGAGAGAAGGAGTGAAAAAAGTGGCAACACAGCAGAACAATGGACAGGAACAGGATTTGAATCATTTAAGAAAGGTACGCCGTGAGAAACTTGCAGAACTGCAGGCAAACGGACAGAATCCTTTTGAGATCACAAAATATGACGTAACACATCACAGCCAGGAAGTGAAAGACAACTTTGATGAACTGGAAGGAAAACACGTTGTACTCGCAGGACGTATGATGTCCAAACGTGTGATGGGAAAAGCATCTTTCTGTAATGTGCAGGATTTACAGGGAAATATCCAGTCTTATGTAGCAAGAGACAGTATCGGAGAAGAAGAATATAAAACATTCAAGAAGATGGATATCGGTGATATCGTAGGTCTTGAAGGAGAAGTATTCAAAACAAAGACAGGGGAGATTTCCATTCATGCATCTGCTGTAAAGCTTCTCTCAAAGAGTCTGCAGATCCTTCCGGAGAAGTTCCACGGACTGACAAATACGGATACCCGTTATCGTCAGAGATATGTGGATCTGATCATGAACCCGGAAGTAAAGGATACTTTTATTAAACGTTCCAAGATCCTTACCGCAATCCGTAAATATCTTGGAAATGAAGGCTTTATGGAAGTAGAGACTCCGATGCTTGTACAGAATGCCGGAGGAGCAGCTGCAAGACCGTTCGAGACACATTTCAATGCCCTGAACGAAGACCTGAAGCTCCGTATCTCTCTGGAACTTTATCTGAAGAGACTGATCGTTGGTGGTCTGGAAAGAGTATATGAGATTGGACGTGTATTCCGTAACGAAGGTCTTGATACAAGACATAACCCGGAGTTCACTCTGATGGAGCTTTACCAGGCATACACAGACTATCATGGCATGATGGATCTGACAGAGAACCTGTACCGTTTTGTTGCACAGGAAGTTCTTGGAACTACTCAGATTGTATATAAAGGAATCGAGATGGATCTCGGAAAGCCGTTCGAGCGTATCACAATGGTTGATGCTGTTAAGAAATATGCAGGTGTTGACTGGAACGAAGTAGAAACTCTTGAACAGGCAAGAGAACTTGCGAAAGCACACAATCTTGAATTTGAAGAAAGACATAAAAAAGGTGATATTCTGAATCTGTCTTCGAAGAATATGTAGAAGAACACCTTCTTCAGCCGACATTCGTTATGGATCATCCGGTTGAGATTTCACCACTTACAAAGAAGAAACCGGAAAATCCGGACTATGTAGAACGTTTCGAGTTCTTCATGAACGGATGGGAAATGGCAAATGCATACTCAGAGCTGAATGACCCGATCGATCAGAGAGAACGTTTCAAAGCACAGGAAGAACTGCTT
>ENA-OQHY01000653-OQHY01000653.1-human-gut-metagenome-genome-assembly--contig:-NODE-653-length-18758-cov-5.613977_pt1 | contig 18758 bp, 19 predicted proteins | sample MGYA00242570_ERZ504733 | MGnify/ENA primary metagenome ERZ504733 (study PRJEB26092, sample SAMD00036219) | human gut metagenome | host: Homo sapiens | study: EMG produced TPA metagenomics assembly of... | reverse complement strand
CATATCCGGACTGCCAAAAGGATGCCCAGTAAGCCCCTGGAGCAACGTATCCGGATCAATCCCGCAATACCACTCTCATCCCACTTCGTCTGCTTATCACAAAGTCTCTGCATCAGAGAATAACCCCCGGCCCGGAAACACACTCTCAGCTCATTAAACGCAAACTGCTCTCCAAACTCAGCCCAAAGCCTGGACAACTCATCCGTAGAAACATCACGGAACAGCTTATCACCCGCATGATAATAACAAGGATCACCCGCGTCCAGTTTAAAGCCATCCACACCCATATCCGTCAGAACATCCAGCTGATCCTTCAGCCACTTCATCGCATCCGGATTCGTCAGATCCAAAGCTGCAGAATACCCATTCCACCACTCCAGGATACGAGGTTTTCCCTCCGGAGTTTCAATCAGAAAATGCTTATCCCTAGCCTCCCGGAACTCCAACGTATCCGGAGTAATAAACGGACAGATCCACAGCATCACAGAAAATCCCATCTCATGCAATTCTTTGAGCATCGCCTTCGCATCCTTGAAATTATCCCCCCTGAACTGCCACCTTCCATAATAAGGAGACCAGCCATCATCGATCATCAGAACACCGGATGGAAAACCATTTTCCAGAATACCTTTTGCATATTTCAGGATATTCTTCTGGGTCTGATAATAGGTAAGTTCGATCCAGGAATTGTATACCGGTACTTTGAAAAACCTGTCTGAAAGTTTGATCTCATGAAATGGAAAATGCGCTTTCATGGCTGCCAGGTATGCACCTCGCAGATCATTGAAGCCATCTTTCAGAATGATAGGTTCCGGACCTTCCGCCAGGATCTCACCATTTCTGAAAGAAATGTGAAAACCTGCATCGCTCCAGATGTAGCGGCCTTTCGAGGAAAGGAATAAAGGCATGATCTGATTGTGGGTTGGGTTTTCGCGGAAATCCCAGTCCACAATGTCGTCTGCACCTACGGGCTGGCGGTAGCCTTCATAGACTGCACCACCGTACCAGAATTCGTTTTTTAATATAGTTGTTTTCATGTTGAGGCTCCTCCTTTTATATGTAAATCTATTTTTTTAATGTTGAGGTTATTTTTGGGGGTATTAGTGTAAATTTATCCGCTTTTCAAAGCGGAGGAAATCTGCGAGGGGGAAAGCACTCAGAGTTGCGAAGCCCGCTTTTCCCCCTCGCGCTCCCCCTTTCCGGGCACGCTATATTGTCGTACGCTGTGGAAATGTGTTAATGTATTGGCACGGCGATGTATTCTACGGTATTGATAATGCTACGCTACACCGATGTATTCATCCTGCTCCGCTGTGTTCCTCTATATTCCTATGTATTGATATCTCATCCCGGCGCCACTGCATTGCCACAACAACTCACCTCCAAGTCGACAGCGAAACGCCTCGACCCATTCTTCCCCGGCAGACCACAGGGAAACTCTGCCTTTCGTCCCAGTCATCCAGCGTAGCGCTGATGACTCATCCAACTCCCGGGAAAACACCACCATTCCCACTCTGAACCAAATCCCCTCTCCGCCAGCCACATTTTCTCCATCCCCTTCCCTCCTCACCTGTAATCCCTCCCGCCATCGCCACTCTATCCCTTCCGCCCTGAAAAGCCAGCCCGTGAGGCGTGTGCTGTCTGTCACCGGACTCTGCAGGAGGGGAGCTGCTTCTTAGGCGGCGGAAATCTGCGTTGCTTCAAAAATTCTCGCTGTCTGAGCGGCTTCAGACGCGAGTTCGAGAATTTTTGAAGCGGTTTTAGCAGAATTCCGGCGCCTTAGAAGCCAGCCCCCGACGAAGCCCCGGTGACAGACAGCACACGCCTCACGGGCGTCCCCTTTCCCCCTTTCCCATTGCCCTCCCCACCCCAATATTGTATAATCATCTCATACAACATCCACCCCATTTTGTAACCCAAAATTACATTTAGTTTTTGCTGCATAACAAAAAACAGGAGGCCCAACCAAATGAAAAAAGAACCCAACCCACAGCACACCCTCTCCGTCTACTTCTGCGGCCAGGAAGACTGCGGTCCGAACCACTCCTTCGGCCCGGCCATGCGCCCACACTACCTTCTCCACGTGATCTTCCACGGCAAAGGCATCTACCAGTGCAGCGGCCACACCTACCATCTGAAAGCAGGCGACGCCTTTCTCATCCGCCCCATGGACTCCATCTACTACCGCGCTGACAGCTCCGAACCCTGGAGTTATGCCTGGGCAGGCTTTGACGGCTCCGCCTGCAAAGAAATCCTGAAACAAACCGTATTTTCCGACACCCCAATCTTCACCCCGGAAACACCCTCCCGGCAAAACAGCTCCTCACCCACATGCAAAGCCTCCTTGACACCTTTTCCGAAAACAACGGAAACGACCTTGCCTCCACAGGAAACCTCCTCCTGATACTATCCGACATGCAAAAAAAGCCCTCCGAAAGCAGGACCGACATCTCAAACCTGTACTTTCAGAAAGCCTCCGAATACATCAGAAACAACTATGCCTACCCCATCCAGATCTCAGACGTGGCACACTACGTAGGAATCGACCGTTCCTATCTTTACCGAATCTTCATGGAACATGAAAACACCTCCCCAAAACAATATCTCCTGAAACACCGCCTCCAGATGGCAGCCCAGCTTCTCTGCTCCTCCTCCTGCACCATCACAGAAGCAGCTCTCTCCTGCGGCTTCCGGGACGCTCCCTCCTTCTGCAACTACTTCCGCCAGGGAACCGGCTACACCCCAAAGGAATTCCGCAAAGCCTACAGCGGAACCATCTACACCTGACCAGACACCCGCACTCCGTCCTTTACCAGCCGGTCGGAAGATGATGGCTCCTAATCGCAGTTATAACAGCAGACCGAAACAATTCCATAACAGCAAAAAAAGACGGAAACCATCCCGCAGACTCTGCAAATGATCTCCGTCTTTTATTTTTTTCCTGAAAAGAAATGCTTGATAACACATACAAAACAATAATAAAAGCAAACACATAACCAAAGGCGCCCAACGCCGGAATCCCCCACAGCTTTGGTTTCATATCCGTAGTACAGATAATACTGGAACTGATCAGAAGTGCCATCACCCACAGCCCCATCACAATATTCCGCACCAGCCGCCGCAAAAGCCACGCCAGATCATCCGAGGCATGAAGATCCAGATTGATCTTCGTCTGCCCTTTCATACAGCCCTGAAGGAAATCCGCCGCCAGAGAAGGAATATCCACTGCACGTTTCAGCGACCAGGCAAGATTTTTTCCTTCTTTTTTGATCTCACGCTTCCAGTTCCCATTGCTGAACAGCTGCTCCTTGAGCCTTGCCGCAGCAATCTGTGTCATATTGATGTCCGGACATATCTCAGCCAGAACCCCCTCCACATGAGTCAGCCCCCTTGCAAGCATAGTCAGTCCGTGAGGCATCATGATCTTATTTTCTTTCATGACCTCCATCAGGTCCACCATCACTTCAGCCACATCAATGTTCCCCATATCCGCAGTACCGTATTTCTCCATAAGTCCGCGGAGATCCTCATAAAGCTTGCTGGAATCCGGTTTGCCTTTAAACTCCCCAAGAGCCAGGACCGCATCCTGGATCTTGCCGATGTTGTTCATGGCAACCCCTTCAATAGCTTCTGCGATCAGCTGACGATCGTGCTCTGTAAGCCGTCCCATCATTCCCATATCGATCCAGACGATCTTTCCATCCTGGATCCGCACGTTTCCCGGATGGGGATCCGCATGGAAAAAGCCATCCTCCATCACCTGTTTGATGAAATTATCCACATATTTCGTTCCGACCTCATTAAGATCATAACCATTGGCCAGAAGCGCAGCCTTGTCATTGACGGCAAAACCGTCAATATATTCCATCACAAGAATATGCGGCGAAATATACTCACGGTAGAGAATCGGTACTTTCACAAAAGCCACATCTTTGTTCTTTTTTGCAAATTCTGCCATATTTGCAGCTTCTGTCAGGAAATTCATTTCCTCCTGGGTCACAGTCCACAGTTCACTTAAAACCATGTTCAGATCCACCATGCCCTTAATGCTCACCGGCGGCATCAGGCGCACTGCTTTATGCATCAGGCCGATATCCCTGGCCATGGTCTCATAGATTCCCTTTCGCTGAACCTTGATCACAACCTCGTCACCTGTTTTCAGCGTGGCCCGATGCACCTGGGCAATCGATGCTGCTCCCAGAGGTTTCTGCTCAATATGCTGAAATTCTGCCTGCCACGGACAGCCCATGGACTCTTCCAGTACCTCGATCACCTGGGAAAAAGGCATCGGTGGTACATCAGAGCAGAGCTTCATCAGCTCGTCACAGTAGCGTTTCGGCAGAATATCGGAACGAAGAGACATGATCTGACCCAACTTAATATAAGTTGGGCCCAGATCTTCCAGTATGAGCCGGAGCTTCTCAGGAGAAACACCCCGGGTAATGGCATGTTTTTTCAGAACGGCTGTGATCTCTCTCAGCCGTTCTCCATATCCGCCTTTCTCTTTTTTCTCCTTTTCTTCTCTGCCCATAAACTTCTCCATTTACTGCTTCGTCTGCGTTGTCGTTTAGTCAAGCGGATATTTGCGATCCGCAGTCGGTTACTCTGCTGCCTGTTCTTCGCTCCCGGTATCTTCTGCATTTTCTGTTTCCGCAGAAGCTTCCTGTACAGATTCCTCTGCCGGTTCTTCTGCTGTCTCGGCTTTCTCCTCAGCAGCCTCGGCCTGCATGTGCTCGATCTGCGCCTTCACAGCAGCCAGCTGCTCCGGTGTCAGCCTGGAAATCGTTGCCTTCAGTTCTTCCTGATCATTCTTTCTGGCTGCAGATTCCTTTACAGAATCAGCAGCTGTCTTAACTGTTGATTTGATGTTATGCTTCAGCTCCTGATTAAGAACCTTACCCTGTTCAACCGTAAGCTCACCCTTTTTTACCAGTTCATCCAGGATTTCTTTGGATTTCTCTGCTGTCACTGCTGCTGTACCAATACCCACCAATAAAATTTTCTTCAGTCCTTCACCTAATTCCATAATATTTTCTCCTTTCCTGAAACCGGCAGCTGCCGGACCATCACACCACAGTCCGACACCAGACCCTATCCTGAAACAAAAGTTTTCTGTTCCTGTCATATTCCCAGAAAAACAAGTCCCTTGGGAACAAAAATGATCAGTCCGACGATCGCTGCCATGATCGCTGCGATCAGTACTGCTCCGGCCGCTGTGTCCTTGGCGATCTTTGCCAGTGGGTGACGTTCCTCCGTAACCAGATCCACAACAGCTTCCACTGCCGTATTCACCAGTTCCAGCGCCATCACCATTCCGAACAGCCCCAGGCAGATGCACCACTCTGTCACGGAAATCCCAAGGATCAGTCCTGCGATCACCACAAGCGCTGCCACCATACAGTGGATCTTCATATTTCTTTCCTTGCGGATGCAGGTAAAAATCCCCTGAAACGCATATCCGAAGCTTTTATACAGCGGATCCTTCTTTCTGCCTGCCATGTTCCTCACCTGATTTCCTGTTTGAATTATTCCTCCAACGGGAAGTATGGGATTATTATAACAAGTTTGTAGTAATATTTCCAGTATTCCGGAAAATTTATGAATATTTAAGGAGTATATGTGGTTATTCACAGACAACTGTTCAAGCGGATAAAAGCATCCGCATTCAGTTAAACCACACATACTCCTGATCCTGTTGCATATTCTGTAAAATTTCCGGATATCCTGAATTATTTTTCCGGATATATATACAGATGTCACATATTATTCCACATTTTTCAGTGCTTCATCCATGGGCACTTGACGGATTCTCCGGAATTCCAGCACTGCTACCACTGCATAGGCTACGATTCCGATCGCTGTCATTTTCACATAGATCATGGGATCCACCCACATGGTGATCCATCCCGAAATACTGGAAAGCATCATCTCGCGGAACAGCACTTCCATGATCTGCCGTTCAACCGGAAGGCTTAACAGCAGGCAGAACACCACCACAAGTGATGTGGAAAGTATATACAAACGGCTGATCTCACCATTTGTATAGCCCAGGATCTTGGTCATAGAAATCGACTGGGCATTTTTTTCGATGATGACCTTGGAAAGCAGATAGATCACCACCAAGAAAATGATCACGGAAAATCCATACATCATTCCCATCATATCTCCCATGGAGACATCCAGCTGCCTGGATATTTTTGTAAGAGCTTCCAGATCAATGACAGAGCCGATATATTTTGAAGGGATGTCCCGGATCTCTGTATCAGAGAAATATCCTCCAAAATAATCATCTCCAAGATCAAACGCCTCATTCAGTTTATCTCTTTCCATAAATACACAGAGGCTTGCCGCATAATCATAGATTCCATCTACTTTAAAGGAATACTCATCCTTCTCGTATTTTTCCTTCAAAGTTATGGTATCGCCCTCCTTGATCCGGAATTTATCTGCATAAGCACTGGAAATATAAACACCCTCTCCCGAAAGATCTGCACGGATATACTTGCTATCCGGCTCCACACCATAGAGAGTGATCTCCTCACTTTTATATTTACCAGGCATGGTATTCAGAGAATATGCAGAAAATTTTTCCGCATCCTTATTATCCGTTCTGGTATCCATATAATATTCCATAAGAGAACTCATGGCATCCGCTTTATTTCCTGAATAGCACTTGCCGGAACCGAAAGCATGTACTGATATTTCGCCAGCATATTCTCCTGGATCTCAAGCTGATAATGATCCAGCGTAGACGGAAGAAGCATTCCGAAAAACAGCAGCAGATTTGCGAAAACAACTCCCACAAACAGCACCAGATAACTGCTGACATTCTGAAAGATCACCCGGAGGCGAAACCTGGAAAAAATTCCTATCTTCGGACTTAAATACACTGCACGTTTCTGTTTTTTACCGGAAAAATCCCTTCGCAGAAGCTTCAGAGGAGAAAGCTGCAGGCGGTACCTAAGCACCGCATGATCGATCAGTATCATAATGATGACCGGAACTACGGTTGTCAGAAGAAAGGCATCTGCATTCCATACGGTCACATAAGTCGGCAGACTATAGCTCCCGTAATACATGTCTGCACATACACCCTTAAATACGGTATATCCAAGAATATTTCCGATCAGGCACCGGCCAACGTGACCAGAACCGGAAGCGTCATATAATGAAGGATCAGCTCCCGTCTGGTATAACCGGATGCACGTAACGTACCGATAACACTGGCTTCCTTTCGGATCGTATTGCTGATGGTAATTCCAAACACAAAAGCCATGATCACGATCACAATATAAAGAAGCGTGATGACCATTGCCCTGTCTCCGCCCATATCATCGCCGGTGAAAATGATCGCCTGGTTAAGATAACGTGGGACAAAGGTTTCCAGAGCTACCACTTTGCCAATGTCTTCCATGAGATTTTCGGAAACTTTCTTCTCCTCTTTTTCGTTCTTTGGCTGATGATCATACATCCATGCATAATTGTACCGGAGCTTTTCCTGATCCAGGTTTTCAAATTCCTCCGGGGCTACGATCGCCACACCAAACTTTACAGAATCAAACATGGAATCATTATTATTCTGAAACAGGGCACTGTAATCCGAAAGTGCCACCAGACCTGTGATCTTCCAGGATTTTTCACATCTGATCAGGGTATCTCCTACCTTAAGACTGTTGTTATCCGCATACATACGGTCAATGGCGATCTCACCCTGCCCTGACGGCATTTCTCCCTTCATCAGGCAGACCTTATTCACCTTCTCACGGTTTTTAAAAAAACGCATGGTACTTCCGTTATCCAGATCTTCTTCTATATAGTAGTTCTCATAAAGCTTAACACCGGCAGCTTCAATATCCTTCCACTGAGAACTGTAAATCTTTTCCGCAGTACGAAATTTCCGTTTTCGATGTTATATTTATCAAAGCTCTCATTATAAGCCTTCAGCATGCTTCCATCGGCTACCAGAAAGCCGGACACAAACCCGATGGTCAGTACCATCAGCAGGAAAACCACCAGATATTTTCCAAATTCCCCCTTCAGTTCCCTGGGGATACGTTTACGTAAAGGATTCTTCATAATGCCCCCTTACCATTCCAGGTCAGCAGCCGGAATCTTCTGCTCATTCTGATAGTTTCTGCGGATCATCCCGTCACGAAGCTTTACCACACGGTCTGCCATATCCTTGATGGCATCGTTATGAGTAACCATGACTATAGTATTTCCGTATTTGTGATTGACTGTTTCGATCAGCTTCAGGATTTCCTTGGAGGTGTTGTAGTCCAGAGCGCCGGTAGGCTCATCACAAAGCAGGATATCCGGATTTTTTACAATGGCACGTCCAATAGCAGTTCTCTGCTGCTGACCTCCCGAAAGCTGGTTCGGAAGCTTCCGCTGATGTTCATAAAGTCCCAGTGTCTCCAGCAGTTCATCCACATCCAGCGGTCTGTCACTTAAATAAGCACCAACTTCAATATTCTCCCTCACAGTCAGATTGGGGATCAGATTATACATCTGAAAAATATATCCCAGATGTTTTCTGCGGTAGAGGGAAAGCTTCTTTTCCTTCATATCCTCCAGCTGTTCTCCCTGAATGGTAATGCTTCCTGCATCTGCTCCGTCAATGCCGCCAATAATGTTTAGCAGCGTGGATTTCCCGGAACCGGACGGCCCCAGAAGCACACAAAATTCTCCCTTTTCAATCTCAAGATCGATCCCCTTCAGAACGTCTACATGGCTCTCTCCTGCCCCGAAGGATTTTTTGATTCCTTTTATCTCCAGAAACATAAACCGCTCCTTCCATTCCTATACAGTTCTTCTTTATATATGAATATACATATATGTTAGTCTGAGCTTACTCTTTTGTCAAGAAGCAGACTTATTTTCGTATTTTTTCCATATATCTATATGCGCTGTACTGGTCCGGCTCTTGCCAAAATCCAGTAAAACGTATATAATGTGGGAGTATCTGTATATTTTTAACCAAATAATCTTATTTTTAAAGGAGTGAATATTGAAAGTGGACCCCAGCGACACTTACCAGATAATCATATTACTTATTCTGCTGGCATTGTCAGCCTTTTTCTCATCTAACGAAACCGCGCTGATGTCGGTAAACAAGATCCGTCTCCGCTCTCTTGCAGACGAGGGAAACAAGCGTGCAGCCATGGCTCTCGATATCCTGGAGAACCAGACGCCCAAGCTTCTCAGTGCGATTCTCATCGGAAACAACATTGTGAACATTTCAGCTTCTTCCTTGCAACCACACTTGCATACAGCTTTGGCGGCTATATGGTCAGCATCGTGACGGTGATCCTGACAGTTCTGATCCTGATCTTCGGTGAGATCACCCCCAAGAACTACGCAACCATTAACTCTGAAAAGATCACCCTCCGCTATATCCCGGTCTTTAAATTTCTTATGACTATCATGACACCGGTGATCTTCATCATCAATCTCTTTTCAAGAGGTGTGATGCGCCTGATGCGTGTGGATCCGGATGCAGCCAGCAAGGCCATGACCGAGGAGGAGCTTCGTACTATCGTGGACGTCAGCCATGAGGACGGTGTCATTGAATCCGACGAAAAAGAAATGATCTACAATGTGTTTGATCTTGGAGATGCCACAGCCAAGGATATCATGGTTCCAAGAGTACATGTTACCTTTGCAGATGTGGAATCCACCTATGATGAGCTGATCGATATTTTCCGCGAGGATAAGTTCACGCGTCTGCCGGTTTATAAGGACAGCCAGAACAACATTGTGGGAATCATCAACATGAAGGATCTTCTTCTTTACGACAAAAATGAGGAATTTGTTATCGATCATTTCCTCCGAAAGCCGCATTTCACTTACGAAACAAAAAGCATTTCCGATCTTCTTGTGGAAATGAAGGACTCCACCTTCAACATTGCCATTGTACTGGATGAATACGGTGATATGGCCGGACTGATCACACTGGAGGATATCCTGGAGGAGATCGTGGGTGAGATCCATGACGAATACGATGAGAAAGAGGACGAGCTTGTCCAGAAGATTTCCGACCGGGAATATATCATCGAAGGTTCCATGCATCTGGATGACGTAAATGATCATCTGGATACGGAACTGGATTCCGAGGATTATGATTCCTTGGGTGGATTTATCATCGAACATCTGGATCGTCTGCCTGTTGCCGGTGACGAAGTGATCACAGAGGACGGAATCCGTCTGATCGTAGAAAAGCTGGATAAAAACCGTATCGAGAAAGTGCATGTCTACCTTCCGGAAAAAGATCCTGAAACACTGGATAATACCGAATCCTGAGTAAGCAGGCTCCAGCTCCGTAACAAGGAACAGCTGATGTACTGAAAAAATATTTAATACTTAATATCATCCATATCGGAACTGTTATCGTAATCCCCGGCTCACCCGTTGAGCCATCAGGATTTTTGATTGACAGTTCCGATATTTTATATTATAATGATAGAAAATTTTTATCCATATTTACTAAATGCAATGACAGGGAGTAGTACACAGTCTCCGGATGCACAGAGAGAAGATGGCCGGTGAAAATCTTCGTGACTGAACTGTGGAAGTAGCCCTCGAGCAGTGGACTGAACCATGGATCTTCATGCAGTAGGCTTCATCGTCATTCCCACGTTACAGGGAGGCAGTATAATTTTGTACTGGCAGAGAGCAGAGTTTTACCTCTGAAAACAGGTGGTACCGCGGAATCATCCGTCCTGAGCATATTTTATCCGATATGCCGGGACTTTTTTATTGGAAAAATTTCTCGCGGCAGCCTTATCTGCTTAACTTTTCACATCATCAAAGGAGGGAACCAATTCATGAAACAGATTTCCGGAAACAAATTGCTTGTAAAAGCCTTAAAAGAAGAAGGCGTTGATGTTCTGTTCGGCTATCCTGGTGCCTGCACCATCGATATCAGCGATGAATTATATAAACAGAGCGGCATTGACATCATCCTGCCACGTCACGAGCAGGCCCTTGTACATGAAGCAGATGCCTATGCCAGAACTACCGGAAAGGTTGGCGTATGTCTCGTTACCAGCGGTCCCGGAGCTACCAACCTTGTTACAGGTCTTGCAACTGCCAACTATGACAGCGTTCCGCTTGTATGCTTTACCGGACAGGTTGCCCGTCACCTCATCGGAAACGATGCGTTCCAGGAGGTTGATATTGTCGGGATCACCAGAAGCATCACAAAATACGGTGTTACCGTCCGCAACCGTGAGGATCTTGGACGTATCATCAAGGAAGCCTTCTATATCGCACGCACCGGACGCCCAGGCCCGGTTCTCATCGACCTTCCAAAGGATGTAATGGCCGAGCTGGGAAGTGCTGAGTATCCGAAGACTGTCAATATCCGTGGCTACAAGCCTAACACCAGCGTGCATATCGGACAGCTGAAGCGTGCCCTCAAAATGCTGCAGAAGGCCAAAAAACCTCTGTTTCTTGCTGGCGGCGGTGTGATCATTTCCCGCGCGCAGGAGATTTTTACCCAGGTTGTTGAGAAAACTCAGATCCCGGTTGTCACAACCGTCATGGGACGTGGCGCCATTTCCACAAAGAACCCTCTGTTTATCGGAAATCTTGGTATGCACGGCGCTTATGCCGCAAACATGGCTGTGAATGAATGCGATCTTCTGTTTTCCATCGGAACCCGTTTTAACGACCGTATCACAGGCAAGCTCCATGAATTTGCCCCACATGCACAGATCGTCCACATCGATATTGACACCGCTTCCATTTCCAGAAATATTCATGTAGATATCCCCATCGTTGCCGATGCAAAAGAGGCCATCACAAAAATGGATGAATATGTACAGGAGTGCAACACTGAAAAATGGCTGAAACAGATCCAGGAATGGAAAGAAGATCATCCTCTTACCATGAAAGACCGTGGTATGATGGGACCTCTGGATATCATCGGTGAGATCAACCGCCAGTTTGACAAAGCCATTCTTGTTACCGATGTAGGACAGCATCAGATGCTGGTAAGCCAGTATGCAGACATCACTGAGAACCGTCAGCTGATCATGTCCGGCGGACTTGGAACCATGGGTTACGGCCTTCCGGGTGCCATCGGTGCCAAGATCGGCAATCCGGACACACCGGTCATCTCCGTTTCCGGTGACGGCGGCATGCAGATGAACATTCAGGAGCTGGCTACCGCAGTTCTGGAGGAACTTCCGATCATCTGCTGTATCTTTAATAATGAATATCTTGGAATGGTCCGCCAGTGGCAGAAGCTTTTCTACGGAAAACGCTACGCATGACAAACTTAAAAGCCGGTGCACTCTCCCGCCGTACAGACGGACAGGAATATCCGGAATACACACCGGATTTCATCCGTCTCGCAGAGAGCTATGGGGCAAAAGGTATCCGCGTAACTGAAAAGGATCAGATCGCGGCTGCTTTCGAAGAGGCTAAGAAGAATACAAAAACTCCTACGATCATCGAATTTATCATTGATCCGGAGGAAATGGTTTACCCGATGGTTAAGCCGGGCGGTACTCTGGCTGATCTGATCATGGATTGTTAGGAGGAATGAATGATGGATAAAGGAATGAAAAAAGATGGATCTCTCTCTACGTTGAAAACCAGGTCGGTGTTCTTTCCAAGATTTCCGGTCTTTTCTCCGGAAAGTCCTATAACCTGGACAGTCTTACTGTTGGAACCACCGAGGACCCCACAGTTTCCAGAATGACCATCGCCACAGTCAGCGATGATGAGACTTTTGAACAGATCAAAAAACAGCTGAACCGTATGATCGAAGTTATCAAGGTCATTGATTTTACAGATGTATTTGTTCGAATGAAGGAGATCCTTTACATCAAGGTAAAAGGCTGCTCCCCGGAAGACAAAGTGGAACTTTTCCAGATCGCTGAGACCTTCAAAGCCCGTGTCATCGACTACGGAAAAGACAGCCTTCTCCTGGAATTTGTCCAGACCGCAACCAAAAACGACGCAGTTATCAAACTGATCAAAGAAGAGTTCAAACACATCGAAGTTGTCCGCGGCGGAAGTGTTGGAATTGAATCGATCAGTATGATGGAAAGATAAAAGCGGAATAATACTCCGACAGAAAAACACGGGGCTGATGCTTTAACGATTAATAAATCGTGATTTTTACAGCCCCGAGTTTGTTCATATACATTCATTATTTCTGCATAAATTCAAGCACTGCCTCTTTCGTCGAATCGCAGGGATTCCGCCTCTCTTTTGCACACACAATCCAGCAACTGCATTTCCCAAAACAGCACACTTTTTGATTTCTTCCCATTCCATTTTTTCAACATTCTTATTCATAGAAAGGATACTGCATAATACGCCTCCCCAGAATGAATCACCTGCCCCAGTCGTGTCGACCGCATGTGTCTGAAATGCTTTGATGATTTCTTTTCTGCTTTTTGTTGCCATAAGAACGCCCTGTTCTCCCAATGTAATAGCAACCAGCTTTGGTCCCATGGCAAGGAGTTGATCTGCAGCCTGCTCATAACTCTTCGCCTCTGTCAACAGAGTACTCTCTTCATCTGATACCTTCATGACATCTACCAATTCTATGACAGATCTCATTTTTTTCACTGCATACTCTTTGCTCTTCCAAAGAGACGAGCGATAATTTGGATCATAGGAAGCAATTCTCCCAATGCCACGATATCAACTTTTTCTTCCATTTTTTAGTTCCTCTACAATCTCGTTATAACGTTTTTTATTTAACCGGTAGAAAAATAATACAACCGCAGTCACAATCCACAGTACACCCGGAATCGTCGTAAATGCATGCTTCATAATTGAAAGTACAATTGCATTTTGTGTCTGATTTGCAATATAACCATATTTTCCAAGTAATCCTGCTAAAAGTGCTGTTCCAACTGCCATTCCGATTTTATTTCCAAGTGAAATAAATGCATACTGAAAACCGTCATTTCTAAGTCCGGTTTTCCACTCCCCATATTCCACACAGTCTGGAATAATTGCATAGATTGCGGTATTAAATCCAGAGAAAAAAAACTGTGTGAGACCAGATAATGCATAAAAAATAGCTGATGATTCTTTGGCATTGAAGAAAAACATAGACAACATGGAAATTCCTGTAAACAAAGCAAAGAGAGATGCTGTTCTTCCTTTATTATTCAGCTTGCGGAATAATGGTTGAAAACAGGCTGCCCCGATGATAGAAGGAATAATGATGCACATCGAATAAGTTGTGTAGTAGGAGGCATTCCCTTCCACATATGTAAAATAATACAGAATATCTGCGTTTCTACCATATAATGTAAATCCAAATAATATCTGTCCTACCAATGCAAGAAGATATGGTCTATTCTGCATGACTGCTTTCAACTGAACCTTTACAGAAATTTTTTCTTTTTCCGGAGTGATCACTGCCTCTTTCGTCTTCGCAAAGCAGAAGAAATGACAGGCTGTAAAAATACATCCATATATGACCGCAACCGTCAGATATCCTGTCTTTGCACTGTGACTGCCGAATTTGCTGAGCAGCGGAACTGTGATAATATTTAACACACCAATTGCAATCATCGCTGCAACCGAACGGGATGTATTTATTTTTGCACGTTCATCAATATCCTGTGTCATAGCACCACACAAGGTTCCATATGGAATATTCACACAGGTATACCCCAAAACCAGCAGACAATATGTAATTACCATATAAATGATCTTTCCATTCTGCGGCCAGTCAGGTCTTGCCCAGAATGTCATAACAAGAAGAATCGCTGTAATTGGTGCCGCTACTAACAGCCATGGACGGTACCGTCCCCATCTCGATTTTGTTTTATCCGTAAGTCCCCCGACGATTGGATCATTGATCGCATCCCAGAATCTTGAAAAAAGCATAAGTGCTGACACAGCCGCCATACTGATTCCGAACACGTCTGTATAAAATATCATCAGAAAATTACTGACGAACATCCAGCTGAAATTACATCCGACATCACCAAAACCATATGCAATCTTACTGATCAGCGGTACTTTTCCATTTTTGTTTTCGCTTCCCATATGTCCCTCCTATTTTTATCAGAGTTTCTGACAGAACTCTATTCTTTCCTCATTTGGGCCCTTGATCATAAAAAACTTCACACCATTTTCCCAAAATGGCAGTTCTTCGATTCCGTCTGTAATAATTGTGTATTTTTCATTGCAGATTTTCTGATACATACTTTCAATGTCTTCCACATCAAGTGCAACATGTTGGTATGCACCGTCTGACATTGCCGCCTGCCCATTTTCAAAAGTCTCTATACAGTAATTTTTTATCTGTAAAAATGCCACTTTTTCCCCTGCTTTTTCATTATAAGACTGCATAATTACTTCAAATCCAAGACTCTTATAAAACTCAACTGTTTTCTGCAAATCGTTTGTCGGAAGCCCGATATGAGCAACTCCGACAATTCCATATTTATTTTCCATACGAACTCCTTACTTTTCACTGACGTTGATAATTACTTTCATCGTTGTCTCGCGGTTATCATCAATATACTGGTACGCCTTCAGATAATCTTTAAAAGCAAATGTCTTTGAGATGAGCGGTTTCAAATGAACTTTGCCCTCATTTACCAGTCTGATTCCATCTATGTAATCATCATGGCGGTACATCATCGTGCTCTTAATGTCAAGTTCGTGGTCATTTGCCACTGCAAGATCTACTTCTGCCATTCCTGCAAAAACAGCCACCAGTACGATCGTGCTTCCTTTTCTTGCATATTTAATTGCCTGTCCCATTGTAATATTGTTTCCGGCACAGTCGTAGATCACATCCGCCTTATCCGGTCCAAATGCTTCGATCATTGCCTCACCGAAGTCTTTATTTTTGGTATTCACACACACATCAATTCCACATTCTTTTGCCTTTGCCAGTCTAAGATCACTGATATCTGTGATCATCACTTTCGCTGCCCCCATTCCTTTTGCTGCCTGTGCCACGAGATTTCCGATCGGTCCTGCGCCAAGGACTACAATATTCATGCCAGCCACATCGCCCATCTGTTTTACACCATGAACTGCCACCGCAAGAGGTTCGATCATAGCTCCTTCTTCATAGGACATATCTTCTGGAATAGGTGTTACTTTAGATGCATCCACTGCAAAATACTCAGATGCTGTTCCTGTCGTCTGAAATCCCATTACTTTTAATTCCTCACAGAGATTATACTTTCCATGACGACATGGATAGCAATGTCCACAATATACCTGAGGCTCTATCGTCACCTTCTGTCCCACATGAAACTCTGTGACATTTTTTCCAAGTTCTGTAATCTCACCAGAAACCTCATGTCCCTGTGTTACCGGATATTTTGTAAACGGATGTTTTCCATGATAAACATGAATATCTGATCCACAAACACCAATATTCATAATCTTTACCAACACCTGATTTTCCTTTACCTCCGGAACCGGAACCTCTCTGAAAATAATTTCTCCTGGATTTGTCATTACCTGCTGTAACATAATTGTTTCCTCCTTATTTATATTGTTTTATTTGATCTTTTATAAATTGTTTTATTAAAGTAATTACATTATTATCCTGTAAACACGATTTGTCAATATGTTTTTCATAATTTTATATATTTCATAATTTTAAAATACATTTTTTGTGTATTTTTCACAATCAACACGAAAAACGAAAGGAAACCGTAGTTACTGTTTTCTTTCCGTTTTTTACTATAATATCTTTTTCTAATTTTACACAACTTCTTGTTTTTCACACATATAAAGAGGACATCCTCATTCGCTTTGCAACCTGTCAGTGGGAGCTTTTAACTCCAACAGAGTGAACATCCCCTTCCCCAACGCTTAATGCCCTGCGCACCAGATGCGGTGTACTGCTTATCTGCGTTCAAAAAATTTACAATTCTGCCATATGTTTTGTAAAAAAAGTATTTCGCAGCTCCAACAGCCGACGCTTCTTTCTTATACGAACAATTTTTTAAGTATGAAACATCATGCTCAAAGCCATTATATGCCATCACTTTTTCTCCCAGTGGTATCATATAATCTGACAATACACCTCCCACATCACCTCCGAGTATAATATCCATATCATATGCCATCCGCAGATTTGATATCAAAACAGCAAGATGATCCAGATACTCATTCCATGTCTGCAAATTTTTTTCATCACCACTTTCAATTTTTTCCATAAATGCATCCAGTGACTGCCTGTTATCTTGTGTCAGTACACTTGCAGCACAATATGCATCTGCACATCCTGATTTACCACAATAACACTTTCTTCCACCGGGAACGAGTATCATGTGACCAAACTCACCTGCTTTCTGGTTCTGCCCTCGAAACAGCTTTCCATCTATGCAGAATGCGCCTCCTAAGGTGTGGTTCAAAGACAGATATATCGCATTTGGATACATTTGTTTTTTTTCTGCAAGCATTGCAGCATTAGCATCGTTTTCAAAATATACTGGAATTTCCAAAGCCTGCTCTAAAAAGCGCAGACTATAATTCTCTATACCTAAAGCATGGGATTTTAAAACGATCCGTTCTTTCTGATCAATAATTCCCGGAATCGCCACTCCAATCCCAAGTAGCGTATCCTTCGCTAATTCGCCTTCAAGAAAAGTTTTGACCTTTTGTGCCACTTCTGTACAATAGGATAATTCTGCCGTAAATTTTAAACGGATGCGATCTTTTTTTATAATCTCATCTCCAAGATTTACTAATACCATTTCTATATGATTCGCTGTAATCAAAATTCCCATTGCATGACAGTATGACTTATTAATCCCTATACTTTTTGCCTTTCTTCCACCGGTCGAAGCATATTCCCCAGTTTCTTCCAACACCATTTTTTCTAACAAGTCATTCACATTTGCTAACACAGTCGGCATACTCAAGTTTAACTCTTTTGCGATTTCCGCCTTGGATGTAACATGCTTGTTTAGCACATAATTAATTATTTTTTTTCTTGTTGTATTTTTTTTATCTTTATTTTCCGTTTTCTTACCCTCTTTTATTAAATATATTATAAAAGAATTATATGCTTTTTTATTCTTCTTGTAAAGTAATGTTTTATAATAAATCTCCGACAGAATTTATCTTATAAACAGCCAAAAGCTCCCGAAGGAGTTTTCCACGCTTTAGATCTACACCAATTCTTTTAACACAAGTTTTTCTGCCATATTACGAATACCATTTACCAATCTGACCCATTCCATCTGATCACGAGCTTTCAACTCAGCACTGGTTGCATCCAACTTCTAAATCTAAGTCGATCTCTATCGTGTCATCTGGCTTTTGTTGGGACAAAAGAACTACCGTCTCACAGAACATATTTTATCGCAAGGCTTTTAAAAATGGAATAGATTTTACCAAACGACAGTTTTCAAAAAACTTATAAGGGATTTTTCCCTTGAACCCATCATTTATGATATATGGTGGTGCTTTTCGCCCCCCAATCGTGAAAGTGGGGGCACTTTCTGTCCCCACTCAGGAAATGTTGCTAAAATACTGTTTAGATTTATCATACATACAAAATGGAAGTTATCTATTTCTCCTCTTCATTAAGACCTAGTTCATTACATATTACTTGCTATCCCTGATACCTTATTCTTTCTACCAGCGTTTCCTTTTTCAGATTACTGCTTAAAATACAGGAAAGCACAATTTGTAGAATACCAACCAGAAGAATCATAACAAGAATCGGGATAAGAGGAACGTGATAAACGTTCATTCCAAAAATCCCATTATGCTTCGCATAGGAAAACAGTGCATAGCCA
>ENA-OQHY01000652-OQHY01000652.1-human-gut-metagenome-genome-assembly--contig:-NODE-652-length-18760-cov-5.273440_pt1 | contig 18760 bp, 23 predicted proteins | sample MGYA00242570_ERZ504733 | MGnify/ENA primary metagenome ERZ504733 (study PRJEB26092, sample SAMD00036219) | human gut metagenome | host: Homo sapiens | study: EMG produced TPA metagenomics assembly of... | reverse complement strand
ATCATTGATTTTTTGGTATTTACAATCGGTCCTTTGATTTTAATCCTTAATTATGAGTTTCTTTGATTGGCCACTTACTACAGCGCCAACTTTTCGTGGGCTTGGAAACTTATATTGACATGTTTACAAAAGATAAACAGTTTTGGAAATCCTTGGTAATCAGTTTAAAATATGCAGCGATTTTTGTACCGCTTAATATGGTTATCGCATTGTTCCTTGCAATGCTGATTACACAGCCGGTAAGAGGCGTAAAAGTATTCCGTACAATTTTCTATATTCCGGCCGTTATTTCCGGTGTAGCAGTTTCTATTATCTGGGGCTGGATTTTAAATGGAGATTACGGTGTACTGAATTATCTGTTATCACTGATTGGGATTAAAGGACCAAAATGGCTGGTTGACCCGGCTTGGGCATTGCTTGCGGTTATCATAGCGAGTGCCTTTGGTGTAGGAACAATGATGCTTATTTTCTATACCGATATCAAAAATATTCCGGTAGACGTATATGAAGCAGCCTCCATTGACGGGGCAGGTCCTGCAAGAAAATTTTTCAGTATTACTCTTCCGATTATTACACCGACGATTTTATTTAACCTGATTACATCGATTATTAATTCTTTCCAGCAGGTAACGCTGGTCATGCTGTTGACAGGCGGCGGACCACTGAAGTCAACGTACTTCTATGGATTATACACTTATAATAATGCGTTCAAACATCATAAGCTTGGATATGCCAGTGCAAATGCATGGGTTATGTTCATCATTATTTTGATTTTGACTGCATTCGTATTTAAATCATCTTCCGCATGGGTATTCTATGAAACCGAAGCAAGAAATGGCGGAGCTAAGAAAGCAAAAAAGAAAAAAGGGGGTAGCAAGTAATGAAGATGTCGAAAAAATCAAAAGCAGTGATTTATATCTTACTCGGGCTTGTGGCACTTTACTTTCTTGCACCGTTTATCTATATGTTGTTTTCAGCATTTAAGACAGAGGGTGAAGCGATTGCATATCCACCAAAGCTGTTTCCGTCCGAATGGCATTTTGAAAATTTTGCAAATGCATGGAAATCACAGCCGTTTGGTACCTATCTTTTAAATTCGGTGCTGGTAACAGCTTTGACAACGATTGGTCAGGTACTTTCTTGTTCTTTGGTTGCCTATGGATTTGCAAGATTTAATTTTAAAGGAAAAAACGTACTTTTTATGATTTTGCTTTCAACAATGATGATTCCATGGGACGTTACCATGATTCCGCAGTATATGGAATTTAAGTTGTTTGGATGGATCAACACATTGAAACCGTTGATTGTACCGGCATGGTTTGGTTCGGCTTATTATGTATTCCTGATGAGACAGTTTTTAATGGGAATTCCGAAAGACTTTGAAGAAGCCGCACGCATTGATGGAGCAAATCAGTTCCAGATTTATTGGAAAATTTTTATGCCGATTATGAAACCATCATTGATTTTGGTTGGTGTATTAAACATGCTGACGGTATGGAATGACTACCTTGGTCCACTCATTTTCTTACAGGATCGAAGCAAATATACACTGGCACTTGGACTTGCTTCCTTTAAGGGAGTTCACAGTACACAGATTATTCCGATGCTTTGTATTACAATCATTATGATTATTCCGCCGATTATTATTTTTATTATCGCACAGAAATATATTGTTGAAGGAACCAGTGGCTCTATTAAATAAGACAGACTTATAAAGCGGTCAGGCAGACTGGAACTGTCTGGCCGTTATTGTCGGTAAAAGAAGAGCTGAGAGGAGAAGATTATGGCAAGAAAAACAGTAAAAAGATGGGAAGACCATCGGATTACCGGAATTGGGAGAAGAGAAGCAAGAACTGCTTTTTATAGAGATTCGCAAAAAAGAATCTGTTTAAATGGAGAATGGAAGTTTAAATATGTCGAGGCTCCGGAACTTTCACCGGAAGGATTTGAGCAGCCTGGTATTTGCGAAGAATGGGATACAATTGATGTTCCATCGGTATGGCAGCTTCGAGGCTATGACAAAATGCATTATACGGATGTGCTTTATCCTTTTCCGGTAAATCCACCGTATGTACCGGATGAAAATCCTACCGGAATTTACAAAAAGACAGTAATTTTAGAGGAACAGTGGTTACAAAAAGATACCATTTTAAAATTTCATGGTGTCGATAGTGCATTTGATGTCTGGGTAAACGGAACGCATGTAGGATTTAGTAAAGTAAGCCGTCTGCCATCGGAATTTGAAATCACCGACTTTGTAAAATACGGTGAAAATGACATCACAGTACGAGTTTACAAATGGTCGGATGGCACGTATCTGGAAGATCAGGATATGTGGTGGTTATCCGGAATCTATAGAGATGTCGAATTAATTAACGAAGAAAAAAATGCGATTTTAGATTTACAGGTAAACGGTACCTTAGATGATAGTTATAGAGATGGTATATTTACTGCAAAAAATTGCAATGAAGCAGGCAGCACAAGCCTTAAATGGAAACTTTCCTATAAAGGAGAAGTGGTGCTTGAAGAAAAGCTTACTTCGGAAGCGAAAGAAGCTTGTATAGAAGCAAAACTTCCGGAAGTTTATAAATGGACCGTAGAGACCCCGAATCTATATGACTTTACGGTGGAGAGTGCGACACAGGAAGTGACGGTTCGATGTGGCTTCCGTAGAATTGAGATAAAAGACAAAAAATTTCCGTGTAAATAATCAGGTCATTTTATTAAACGGAGTTAATCATCATGATTATAATCCAAAAGAAGGAAGAGTTGTAACCAGAGAGCTGATGGAAGCGGATATTCGTCTGATGAAACAGTACAATATCAATGCAGTGCGTTGTTCTCATTATCCGGCAAATGAATATTTTTATGATTTGTGTGACGAGTATGACTTTATGTCATTGATGAAGCAGATTTGGAATGCCATGGCTTTGAGTGGGTAGAAAATTATACCTGGATTACAGACGATGAAAGTTGGAAAGCAGCTTATGTGGATCGTAGCGTGCGTATGGTGAAACGAGATCGAAATCATCCATCCATTCTTATGTGGTCTATGGGAAATGAGTCTGCATTTGGATGTAATTTCCGTAGCGCAGCAGGAGCCATTCGTAAGCTGGATGATACCAGATTGGTTCATTATGAAGGGGATTTTGAAGCAGAAGTAACCGACGTATATTCCACCATGTATACTCGATTAAAAGGCTTAAAAGAAATTGCCGAATATCAGGTAAAAGGTGACAAACCACATGTGATGTGCGAGTACGGGCATGCGATGGGCAATGGACCGGGTGGATTAAAGGCATATCAGGATTTATATCGCAAATATAAGCGTCTTCAAGGTGGATTTTTGTGGGAGTGGTACGATCATGGAATTTATACCGAAGAGAGGGACAAAAGTATTATAAATATGGCGGAAATTATGGGGATTTTCCGACAAACGGAAACTTCTGTATTGATGGAATTTTAATGCCGGATCGTACTCCGTCTCCAGGAATGGAGGAATATAAGCAGATTATTGCGCCGGTTGAAATTGCAGCAGTAGAAGGAAGTATGACAAAAATTCAGCTTACAAATTATTATGATTTCCTGAATTTGGAAACGGTGGTACTTGATTGGAAACTTCAAGCAGAAAACCAGATTGTACAAGAAGGAGTCGTAGAAAACCTTTTTGTGGCTCCGCATGAGAAAAAGACAATTACGTTGCCGATTAATGAATTTGAAGTGCAGGCAAATACCGATTATTATCTGACTTTGACCGTGTGCCAGAAAGCAGATACCAGATATGCTTTGGCAGGTCATGAAATCAAAAAAGTTCAGATTCCGTTACAAATCAGAAAAGATGAGTTTGCAGTCAGAAAAGCTGTAGACAAACTTCAGGTGTCAAAGTCTCAGGGCGTGCTTACCGTAGAAAATAGCTGTATTACAGCAAAATTTAGCACGGTATTTGGAAAGCTGCTCTCTTTTGAAGCAAATGGAAAAGAATATCTGAGTGAAGGTCCGAGAATGAACGTATATCGTGCGACCATCGACAATGATATGTATAAAAAAGAAGACTGGATGAATAAATATTTTATTCAAAAACCGGTAGAAGAGACCGAATCTGTACATTGGCAGGAAGAAGCAGATAAAGTGACTGTGCAAATCAAAACATTCTTTAGCTGCTATAACCAGTCATGGGGATTTGAATGTGATTATACTTATGAAATCTATTCTTGCGGACAGATGAAAGTAGAGCTTCAGGGAAAAGCCGTTCAAAGAGGCAAGCTGGAACCGCCATTTTTACCACGCATTGGAATTACAATGAAAGGAAACAAAGAATTCCAAAAGACAATGTGGTATGGAATGGGTCCGGGAGAAAGCTATATTGACAGCAAGGCAGCTTCGGTTATGGGTATCTATGAAAGTACGGTAGATCAAATGATGACAGATTATGTATTTCCACAGGAAACGGTCATCGTGAGCAGGTTAAATGGTTTAGAATCGGCAATGAAAAAGATGGTTTGTTATGCAAGATAGAAAATAAATTGGGCTTAAATCTTGCAAATTATACAGATGAAAATTTGGAAAAAGCACAGCATCCGTTTGAAATTGAAAAAGCGGAGCATGTCATTATCCATTTGGATTATCTGCATTCCGGGCTTGGAAGTAACAGCTGTGGTGAAGAACAGTTAGAAGAAAATAAAAGTGAAGCTTCAGGACTTTGCAATGGCTTTTACACTTCAGCAAGTAAGCTGTGGAACAGAGATAGAAGAAGCAAGAAAACAGTATATCGATTAAACTGCAAAAAGGGGAAAGTCATACATGAATAGAGAAAAAATTTCAGAAAATCTAAAAAGCAAATTACATGATGAGGAATGGCTTATCTGGCAGGAGCAGTATGAAGCAAAAGAAAATCTCAAATATGAGAGTCTGTTTGCACTTTCCAATGGCTACCTCGGAATCAGAGGCAGCATGAAGAAGGCACAAAATCACACTGCCATATCTTTATATCAATGGAGTATTTGATAAGTCAGAGACATTTATGAGAGAACTTGCGACCCTTCCGAACTGGCTTGGAATCAAGCTTTATGTAGAAAAAGAGTTAATTGGAATTGAAGACTGTGAAATTGTAGAGTTTGCAAGAGTACTCGATATGAAAGGGGCATTCTTAGGAAAGAGAGTACACTTAAGAGATTCAAAAGGCAGAGAAACGCTTATTGAAGGAATCCGTTTTGTCAGCAGAAATAATGTGCATCGTATGGGAATCAAACTGCATGTAACACCGCTTAACTATAGCGGAATCATTGAAGTGGAAAGTATTATTGATGGCAGTATCATTAATTTCTATGATGCACCGCGATTTAAAGTAAAACATACTTATATGACCGCAAATGAAAAATTGGCAAAAGATGGATGTTATGTTGAAGTGGCAACCAGAGAAAATCATTTGCATGTAGCTGTGGCTGCCGAATCGGAGCGTATGCAGACGGTAAACCGGTGCTTGGAAATCGTATGACGAGTAGATTTGGCGAACAATGCGTGGAGTTTGGAGATATTCATGTTGAAGAAGGCAAAGAAGTAGAAATTGTAAAATATGTTTCTATGTATACCGAAAGAGAATGTCCGGCCTATGCGCTGCATACAACTGTTGAAAAAGAAATAGAGCAGTTTATTGAAACCGGTTTTGAAGAAGAACTAAAATTGCATGAAGCTGTGTATGCGCAAATGTGGGAAAATGCGGATCTTAAGATTACAGGCGATGCGGAATTAAATCAGGCAATTCGGTTTAATATTTTCCATTTGATGAGTACCGGAAATGAACACGATGAGCATGTAAATGTCGGAGCAAAACTCTTAACCGGAGAAGAGTATGGTGGACACGCATTCTGGGATACCGAGCTGTTTATGCTTCCATTCTTTGCATGGGTGTTCCCGAAGACCGCACAAAACCTGGAGAATTACAGATATCACCTTTTAGATGCCGCACGCGCAAATGCGCACAAGAATGGTTATAAAGGAGCACAGTATCCATGGGAATCCGCAGATGACGGAACAGAACAGTGCCCGGATTGGACGATTGAACCGGATGGAACCTGCTATCGCTGTTATGTGGCAGTCTATGAGCATCATGTAACCGCCGCAGTGGCATATGGAATTTGCAATTATATAAAGATTACGCAGGATATGGAATTCCTTTATAGCAAAGGCGCAGAAATATTGACAGAGACCGCAAGATTCTGGGCAAGTCGTTGTGAATACAATCAAGCACAGGATCGCTATGAAATTAATCAAGTAACAGGTCCGGATGAATGGCATGAGCCGGTGAATAACAATCTGTATACCAATTATCTTGCAAGATGGAATTTAAGATATGTGCTTTCACTTTTAACTGCGATGAAAGAAGAAAAGGCGGACGCTTATCATATGTTGGTTGAAAAAACAGGGCTTACAGAATGTGAGCTGGAGACCTGGAGAGAAGTACAGGCCAAAATGTATCTTCCAAGAAAAGAAGGCACAAAGTTGTTAGAGCAGTTTGAGGGCTATTTTGAGCTGGATAATGTGACAATTGAACAATACGATGAAAATGACTGGCCGGTGCGCCCGGAAGCACTTAAAACCAAGAAGGCAAGTGAGACTCAGATTACAAAGCAGGCAGACGTTGTAATGTTGCTGCATCTTCTGAGCGAGGAATTTGACGAAGAGACAATGAAAGAGAATTATACTTACTATGAAAAACGTGCGCTTCATGGTTCCTCTTTAAGCCCGAGTATTTTCTCGGTTATGGGGCTTAAGGTGGGTGATGACTCAAAAGCATATCGTTATCTGCGTCGTGCCGCTTTTATTGACTTGCTGAATATGCAGGGAAATACAAGAGAAGGAATTCATGCCGCAAACACCGGTGGAGTTTGGCAGACCGTTGTATTTGGATTTGCGGGAGTGTCCCAGCGAGAAGACGGTATGTTAAAAGTGCGTCCAAATATGCCAAAAGAATGGCAGAATTTAACCTTCCGTCTGCATTATAGAGGCGCATGGCTTGAAATCACAGTGATGGAGAAAATCAGGCAGAGATAAAACGCCTTGCCGGAGAAGCGGTGGAAGTTGAAGTGAATGGAGTTGTAAAAGAAATATAAAAATAGAAATTTTAGAAATATAGTTTAGAAGAAACAGGAGGATGAGTGATGAAAAATGGCTGGCAATCGGAGGACTTATACTGGTTACGGTCATATGGGGCGGAGGATTTGTAGCAAGTGATATGGCACTGGAGAGTATGAAGCCTTTCCAGATTATGATGGTAAGATTCCTGGTCGCATCTGTATTGATGGGAATGTTTGGTCTGGGAAATCGAAAAAAAGCAGAGCAGGCAACCAAACGCACGGGTGCGATAAAAGCAGGCATATTAATGGGAATTGCGCTTTTTATGGGGTTTTCATTGCAAACAATTGGTCTGCAATATACAACACCTTCCAAGAATGCGTTTCTTACAGCGCTTAATGTAGTGATTGTGCCATTTATCGCATTTCTTATTTTAAAAAAGAAGATTGGAATAAAAGGAATCGTTGGGGCAATTCTGTCAGTTGTCGGAGTAGCGCTGCTTTCCTTAAATGGCAATCTTACGCTGAGTTTGGGAGACGGACTTACGCTTATTTGTGCTGTAGGATTTGCATTTCAGATTTTCTTGACCAGTGAATTTGTGAAAATATATCCGGCCTCGGTATTAAATATGGTTCAGATGATTACCGCATTTGTATTATCCGCAGCGAGTCTTGTGATTTTTGGAGAAATGGAGTTCCAAGTTACCACAAAAGGATGGCTAAGTGTCTTATATTTAGGTATAATAAGTACGACCGTTTGCTATTTATTGCAAACAGCATGTCAAAAATATGTGGATGAGACAAAAGCAGCAATTGTGCTTTCAATGGAGTCCGTCTTTGGAACGATTTTCTCGATCATTATTCTTCATGAAGTAATCACACTGCGTATGGTAATCGGATGCATCATTATCTTGATTGCAGTCATTATTTCGAACTTATCGGAAGCAGAAGGAGAAGCGAAAAATGAAGAAATACAATGCGATAATCTTTGATTTAGACGGAGTAATCTGTCATACGGATCAGTATCATTATGAAGCGTGGAAAGCGGTTGCAGATGAGTTGGGAATCTATTTTGATGAAACAATCAATAATCGACTCAGAGGCGTAAGTCGTATGGAAGTTTCGAGATTATCCTGGAGCGTTATGAGAAAGAGATGAGCGAGGCTGACAAAGAACATTGGATTACAAAGAAAAACGAAACTTATAAAGCACTTTTGAAAAATATGAGTCCAGCGGATTTATCAGTTGAAGTAAAAGAGACTCTGGATGGCTTACGTGAAAGCGGCCATAAGCTTGCAATTGGATCATCAAGTAAGAACGCAAGATTCATTCTGGGACAATTGGGTCTTGGAGAATATTTTGATGCGATTTCGGATGGAAATAATATTTCAAAATCAAAACCGGATCCGGAAGTATTCATAAAAGCAGCAGAATATATAGAAGAAGCACCAAAGAGCTGTCTGGTCGTAGAAGATGCAGAAGCCGGACTTAAGGCAGCAATTGCAGGAGGAATGGATTGTGCGGCAATCGGAGATGCAGTCGGATGTGGACTTGGAACTTATAATCTGGCTACATTTTCGGAACTATTAAAAGTTGTAGAAAACTAGAGAGAGAAGATGAACCAAATGAATGAAACATTTTTAATGAACCTTCTTAGCAGTATTTCCGTATCCGGCTATGAAGAACCGGTACAAGAAGTTGTAGAAGCAGAAATGAAAAACTATGCAGATGAAATCCGTCGTGATGAAATGCAGAACTTAACATGTATTTTAAATCCGGACAGCGATGTAAGAATCATGCTTTCGGCACATGCAGATGAAATCGGGCTTATGATTTCCAATATCAGGGAAGACGGAAGATTGCAGGTGATTGACCGAGGCGGAATTGTGCCGGCGACGTATCCGGGACGCCAGGTGCGAATTAAGACCAAAAACGGAGAAGTTTATGGTGTGGTCGAAGCATATCGCAGTCTCTTTAAAGATGAAAATCTCGGAACAAAACAGTTTTTAATCGATATTGGAGCAAAAGATAAAGCAGACGCTTTAAATTATGTAAGTCTAGGGGATCCAATCGTACCAGATACACCGATTCGTAAACTGGCAAACGGAAAATTTACTGCTCGTGCGTTAGATGACAGACTGGGTGTTTACATTATCATGGAAGCACTGAAACGAGCAAAAGAGTTGGGATGTAAAGTTGGAATTTACGCAGCTTCTACAACAGGAGAAGAGACAACCAAGACCGGAGCATATTGGACCAGTGCCAGAATTCAGCCGACCATGGCAATTGTAGTAGATGTTACATATACAAGTGATTGCAGCGGAATGGATCCGGCAGAGATGGGAACGGTGTGCCTTGGAGAAGGACCGGTGCTTTGTAACAGTCCGATTGTGGTAAAAGCACTCAATGAAAGATGGAAGAGTGTGCAAAGAAAGCAGGCATTTCGGTTCAAAGAGAAGCGGCAAGCAGACTTTCCTATACCGATGGAGATCAAATTCATTTTTCTAATCAGGGTGTTCCGATGGTGTTAGTGTCGATTCCGCTGCGCTATATGCATATGCCGGCGGAAGTGGCAGATGAAAAAGATATGGAAGGGTGTATTGAGTTGATTGCACAGTTTCTTGCAGGGTATCAGGGGTAAGAAATTTATCCGCTTACAGCAAGAAGATTCCGACCTCTAAGGTGGGAGATGAATTGTTTGACTTAGTGAGAGCACAAATAAAGATAAAGTTAATTTTAAATCCAAACCACAGACAGTGAAATATTATTTTTACTATCTGTGGTTTTATTTTTTGTCGTTGCAATATTATAAATGAGATTGAGAATTTAGAGTAAGTTAATCAGTGAGTGTAGAAAAAAGTATCAAATTTTTTCTTAGCTGTGATATAATTAAATTAATTAACTCCGAGAAAATAATGAAAGGGTATTTATAAAAAAGGTGAAAGTGGAAGAAATTAACGTTATTTCATGGAACTTCTGATAAGAATGTAATACCGACGTATGGTTTGGTGAAAAGAAACATGATTATGGAATGGGATTTTATTTAACTGCTAATATTGAACTTGCAAAAGAATGGGCAGTTTGCAAGCCAGATGTTACAAATGGTTGGGTACATCAATATGAATTAGAGACAGATGAATTAAAGATATTAGATTTTCAAGGAGAAGCTGTACTTTCTTGGTTAGCGGAATTAATGAAACATAGAGATGCATCAGATTCTAAGCGTTATAGAATGTTGGCTGAGAAATTTATTGATAAATATGGGATAGATACCAGTGGATATGATGTTATAAAAGGATGGAGAGCCAATGCTTCGTATTTTTATATTGCAAAAGAATTTGTAAGAGATAATATCGATATTGATATTTTAGAAGAGTTACTTTCTTTAGGAGAATTAGGAATTCAATATTGTATTAAATCTGAAGTGGCATATTCTAAGTTGCATGAAGTAGAAGAAAAAATGTTGAAAGTTGATTATGTTGAATTTAGAGAAAAATATAATCAGCGAGATATATCAGCAAGACAAAAAATGAGAGAGCTGGTTGATTCTGATGCTAACAAAGTAACTAAAGTATTTAGTACGTTGCTTTAGGAGGGAAAGGTATGAGAGCATACGCAGAAGATTATTTGAATGATGTTGTAGAAAATCAGGGAAAATTATTTGATTTTGTTGCGCAGACATTTCCAGATAAAGATACAGAGGATTTTATCGATACTTATATGAAGAGCAATACAAGAAAAAGTATCGATGAAGCGCAGGCTTATGTAAATACAATGGATGCGAGTGAATTATGGGAATATTTTCTTAAAACGGAACAATATAAATTGAAAAATGGTGAAGGAATTAAAGGTTTTATGCCTGATTGGATTGGAGAATTTTATGCGTATTATCAATGGTTTTATAATATTCCGAGTGCAGAAGTTATAAAAAAAATTTCCATTGATTTTTTAAAAAAAGCATATTATGGACTTCATGATTTACAACTTGATTTAGCTGTAAAGAAAGTAGGTGAAGTTTAATGAAAATAATTTGTTTCCACAACCCTGATGAAGAAAATGCATATCTGAGTAACTGGTATCCATCTGATTTCACAGTTAATGGAATTAGTTTTTCTTCAATGGAGCAGTACATGATGTACCAAAAAGCCTTACGATTTGGAGATACAAAGATTGCGGATAAGATTTTAGCAACAGATGATGTGGCAAAGATTAAGAAGCTAGGAAGAGAAGTTCAGGGATATGATGATAGTGTCTGGAATGGAGTAAGACAGATTATTGTATATGAGGGACTTACGGCAAAGTTTTCTCAAAATGAGGACTTAAAAGCAAAGCTTCTTGAAACCAAAGATGTGATATTAGCAGAGTGTGCTGTGAGAGATAAGATTTGGGGAATTGGCTTATCCATAACAGATGAGAAAAGATTCGACAAAGATAAATGGAAAGGTCAAAATCTGCTTGGCTATGCTCTAATGTTAGTTCGGGAACATTTATCTAAAAATTGAATTGAATTCTAATCAGAAGAAATCGGTACATGCCGGTTTCTTTTTTCGTTAAATGATATCACCGAGCGATATCATTTTCCTTAAATAATTTTAAAATTTACAGGAAAGATATTCCTTGTACAAACTCTGTAAAAAGAGTAAAATAACCTAAAACAAATAATTTTTGGAAGGTGTGACAGCATGAGTAAAATCACAAAAACAGGATTAATTTTAGAAGGTGGCGGTATGCGTGGTGTATTCACTGCGGGAATTCTTGATTTCTTTATTGAAAAAGGTCTGGAATTTGATACCTGCTTTGGTGTTTCAGCGGGAGCATGTATGGCGTGCAGTTATCTTTCTAAACAAAAAGGCAGAGGGTATCACACATTTACTGATTATATGGATAACCCGGAATACTGTGGAATAAAAAGCCTGATAAAGACCGGAGATTATTTTGGCACGGATATGATATACCGTAAAATCCCAGAGAAATTAAATCCTTATGATTACGATACATATAACAGACAAAAAACCAAATTTTATGCGGTTGTTACCAATTGTGAAAGTGGGAATGCGGAGTACAAAGAAATCAAAGATATGAAAAAAGGCACTTGTTATGTTCGTGCGTCAAGTTCGCTTCCTCTTATGTCAAGAACAGTCTGGATTCATAAAAAGCCGTACCTGGATGGAGGAATTACAGATTCCATTCCGATTATGGAAGCTCAGAGAATGGGAAATAAGAAAAATGTAGTAGTACTGACCCGTGACAGAACCTACAGAAAAGAAAAAAATAAGCTGATTCCGGCAATGAAAGTCCGTTATGGAAAGAAGTTTCCAAAACTGATAGAAGCTTTGGAAAACCGTCATATTGGATATAATCAGACCCTGGATTATTTATACCGTCAGGAAAAAGAAGGAAAGGTATTTATTTTACAGCCACAAAAGCCGGTTGAAATTGGAAGACTTGAAAAGGATACGGATAAATTGCACAAACTATATGAAGAGGGATATGAAACTGCACAGAATTATTATGAAGCATTAAAAGAATACCTTGAGAACTAAAAGACAAAAAAGACGAATTTTCAAGAAATTTTACCTGAATTTAACAGAGATTAGAAGAAAACAACAACTTATAACGATATAATCAAACAGCAAACGAATGTAAGGCGGTGAAAAAATGGCAGTAACAATATTTGCGGCAATTGATGTCGGTTCTTACGAAGTCAGCATGGATATCTATCAGATTTCTCCAAAAATCGGAATTGAAAAGATAGATGAAGTGCGCAGCAGAATCGAGCTGGGTCATGATACTTATACCAATGGAAAGATTAGTTATGAGTCTGCACAGCGATTGGGCGAAGTGCTCGGAGATTTTTCCAGAATTATGAAAGAGTATAAGGTGACTTCTTATCGTGCCTGTGCGACAAGTACCCTTCAAGAAGCAAGAAATGTCTGGATTGTACTGGAACAGGTTTATCAAAAAACCGGAATCCGTGTTGAAATTTTAAGTAATTCAGAGCAGAGATTCTTTGGATATAAATCAATTGCGGCTAAGGAAGCAGATTTTTCCAAGATTATTCAAAAAGGTACCGCAATTATAGAAATCGGCGGTGGAAATGTACAGATTTCATTATTTGATAAAGATACGCTTGTGACAACCCAGAATTTTAAAATGGGAAGTCTTCGTATCCGTGAGCGTCTGCTTTCTGTCGAAAAAGAAACCATTTATTATGAAAAATTAGTAGAAGAGTTAATTCATAATGACATTTTAAGCTTTAAGAAACTCCATTTAAAAGAGCGAAAAGTAGATAATATTATTTTATTGGGCGATTTCTTTATGGAAAAATTGCTGGTGAGCGATTATGGAATGGGAGAGAACCGTACCATCAGCAAAGCAGTCTTTATGGAGATGTATGAGCGGATTGTGCATAAATCTGCAGAGCAGTTATCGGTAGAGCTTGGAATCACGCTGGAATATGCAAGTATCCTGGTTCCGGCTTTGATCATTTATCGTGTTTTTGCAGATGAGATGGGAGCACAGAATCTGTGGGTTCCGGGAACACAGCTAAATGATGGAATTGCTTATGATTATGCACAGGGCAGACGATTGATTCGCAGTACCCATAATTTTGAAAATGATATTTTAGCTTGTGCACAAAATATTGCAAAGCGTTATATGAGCAGTAAGAGCCATGTGCGTGCCGTGTTAAAGGTTGCAGAGACAATTTTTGACAGTATGAGAAGAGTGCATGGGATGGGACCAAGAGAGCGCCTGCTTTTACCTCATTGTTAAGTTCATTCTGAATCTCATCTCTGACCTTTTTCACACAATATCCCTGCGGAAATGGCTGCAAACCTTCCATCTGCAAACTGTCTGAAAGAACGGAACCCGGATCTGTTTTCAGATATCCCTGATCCCCTGCATACTGAAGCAGTACTACATCACAGCCTGCATTGGAAAGAATCGATATGAGCATTAACTCATAATTGCTTATCTGCTTCATATAATATTTTAGGGATATGGTTCTCTCCAAGCTGATTTACAATGCGTTCAAATTTATAATACAGCCAGCACATGAACTTGATATATGCGTTCCTGAGCATATTCTCGGTTTTCCCGGCTTTTCGCAGGGAATCCAGAGAGTCATAAATGGAGGCTGCCACATTCTGTCTCTGAAACTCATTCATCCTTGGCAGCCATTTTCTCAGACTGACATGGATAAAATCCATACTCATCTGAAAATCCATTCCCATTATTTCATTATAATATGCAAGATTCCCCTCATCGGGATTAGGTATCTTCCCTTCGATAACCACTCCGGTTCTTCTTGCTGTATCATAATATTTCTTTATAAATTCGCCGACTTCTTCAGAATATCCGTTGATACGGTAGAAATAAACACCTTTCTCCCGCCTGCTGTTCAGTTCGACAAAATAATCACTGAGGTTTTGAATTTTTTTGTGTTCCAACATATAAGTATCTCACCTTCAATATCTGCTTATCTTATTTCTGTTCATGATAAGTTCTACAGCAATTTCATAAAATAATGCGGAACCATAATTTTCTCCAAATTTTCGTATAAATTCTACCTCAAAATTGTATCATATTGCTATTTATATTTCAAGAAAATTCCCCTGTTCTTTCTATGGCTTATTCCCCTGAAATGTGCTATGATGTAGCTGCTGACTCGGTCCTTCACACTGTGATGGACCGGATTACCTGCAGTATTTTATTGAATTTCTATAAGGTACCCTATTTACGGGAATTTTTGTAGATATGTCAGAAGGAGTGTTATGAAAAATAATGTTTTATATTACAGTGTAGGTCCATTACTCTATTGTCCTGCCAACAGAATATCCATCACTGATTCTCTGATAAATGAAAGATTCGGGAACAGATTTTCTCTTGCTCTCTGTCTTGAAGATACCATAAACGACGATCATGTTGAAGAAGCCGAGCAGATACTGATTTTTTCTCTCAGCCAGATATTCATACAGCATGAACAAAAGCCATTCTATCTGCCCAAAATATTTATCCGGGTTCGGAATCCACAGCAGATTCAGAGATTAACAAAAGCTCTTGGGCAATCCATTAAGATTGTTACCGGTTTCATCGTCCCTAAATTCAGCCCGGATAACGCACAAAGTTATATTGAGCAGATGATCCTCGTCAATGAACTTGTCGCAAAAAAGCTTTACATGATGCCTATTTACGAAAGTCCTTCCATTATAGATTTGCGAAACAGAATTGATATTCTCTACTTGTTAAGGGATTCTTTAGCCAGAATTGAAGATCTTATATTGAATATACGTGTTGGCGGAAATGATCTGTGCCATATGTTTGGGTTTCGCAGACATGCCAATGAATCTATTTACAGCATCAGACCTGTTTCAGATATTTTCTCAGATATTATCACTGTATATGGTATGGATTATGTGATTTCCGGTCCTGTATGGGAATATTATGCCGGTGACGGCTGGAAAGAGGGAATGATTCAGGAAATCCGGGAGGACAGACTTTGCGGTTTCATCGGAAAAACCGTTATCCACCCTTCACAGATCCCTGTAGTAAACAGAGCTTATCAGGTTTCACGAAATGACTACCTTGACGCACGGGCGATTTTAAACTGGAATGCTGATTCTGCTTCCCTTGTTGCAGGAAGCAAAACCAGAGAAAGAATGAATGAATATAAAACCCATCTGAACTGGGCTAAGAAAACAGTTTATCTTTCAGAAGTTTTCGGAATAACAGAATAAGTATTACCCTTCTCACGCATCCGCAAGCTTCTTAATGATTCCACAGCATTTATAATGTGTAAGTGGATAGTATTCTACAGGTGTATGTTTCTCTTCGGCAAGTCTGACAATATGCTCCAACTGAGGATTTCCCTTATATCGCTCATCGATCAGCACCTTCCAGGGAATTCTCCTCAGTAATACTCTTGTTGTCTCTCCGATCCCCGGTTTGATCAGATTAATATCGTCAATACCGAAATTCTTTCCTATATTTATTACCTCATCAATACCCTGACTTTCCACTCTTTTTTCCAGATCAGGTGTATTCTCCATATTAAATTCCTTTTCAATGGTTTCAATAAAGTCATATGACAGATCAGAATCTGTCAGTTCTCCGTAATAGACTGCCCCATGGAAATCATCTCTGCCTATTATGTCATCTCTCAGAAAAGTACGGCTGATAAGGCCGGATACTGTACTGTTCAGGCAGGAACTTGGGATCAGGATATCTTCATGTGTTCCGCAAAGCTCCGTAACATTTGCCGGATCTGCCACTACCGCTATGTCAGCAGAAACCCCTTCATATGCAGAGATATCTTTCTTCAATTCATTCAGGATCGCACCCTTGCCAATCCATCCGTCCACAAATAAAATCTGCTGCGGTCTGTACTTTTCAAGCAGATACTTCATGGCATTATCGTCAATCCCTCTTCCTCTGATAATTGAAATGGAATAATGAGGCACATTTATACCATATTTGAATTTGATGTATCGCTTCACAAGGATACCAATTGGGATTCCCGCTCTGGCAAGGGATACCAGGACAATTTTCTTTCCCTTATTCTCTATGATCTTATCTGCCAGCATTCCTACTGCATTGGCAACCGGCTTCGCATAATGTTTCAGCGCATTATGATATACCTGCATATACTGATCTGTAGGAACATATTCAACAGGCAGCATCTCGCTGTAATGTTTTCCGGACTGAATCAGTTTCTCCCGCACTTTGGCAGGCTGAGGTTCTACCAGCCCGGTAATATCCTTCAATAATAAAATCACATCTTCTTCTGAATAGGAACTTCTCAAATCAGCACCACCTTACAACTGTAATATCCTTGTTCTGCATCCGGACAGCATTTATCAGCGTTTCCTGACTCTCCTTTATTTCCGGGGAATCTGTGACAATCAATACCTTGTCATATTTTCCTATATCGTAAATAAACGTTCTCCTGTCCGGATCATATAACTTTTCAGTTCATATCTGCTGTGAAGGGGATACTCTTTTTCCAGACTCACAGCAATGGGACTTCTTGTAGTCGAATGGCACCTTACTTCGGCTCCCTCTTTTTCCATCTTTCTTCCGATATAAAGTGCAGGGAACATAAACTCCTCAGTGCCGATCACCAGTATTCTTTTGCCAGATATATTATCAGCCATGTTTCCGGTTTTCTCCCGGATTTCTCTCCACAGATTCTCACATGCTTCTTCATATTTCCCGGAATCAATCAGTCTGCGGGCATCCATCCGGTCTTTAACATAAATCGTTGTATACTCTGCGGCCTTATCCGGACATTTATAATAAAATCCGTCTCCCTTAAATGTTTCTGCTCTGTCTCCGTAAGTACTGTGATCCGTTTTTACCAGATAATACAGGGAAATCCCCTGTCTCTTATAACGTTCCAGATTCTCCTCGCTCATTCCGTTTAACAGAGATGCTACTGAATATTTAAATTTTCCGTCATATTCCCGGTCAAGAATACTGATGATATTCCGAATTGTTTTTCCGGTAGTTACTTCATCCTCGATAAATATGATCCGATCCGTCTCCGCCGCTGCTCTGTCAATATCATCTTTTACCAGCTTCTGCTCTGTGGCATGGCTGTGTTCCTCGGAAAAAAACAGATAATTCACGCCGGGAATAACTTCTCTGGTGGTCTGAATATAATCTGCCCCCACAGTAATCGCTGCCTGAGCACCTATGGCAGTTGCTGTCTCCGCAAAGCCCACCAGCAAAAGTTTTTCATCTTTGTATTTCTCCCTGAAAGTATCTGCCAGAGCAGCAAATAAATCCAGTGCCTTTGATGGCACTACCGGAATATGCTTTCCCTGAAGCGGATCCACTACCAGATAGTTTCTCTTCGTATTATTTTCCCTTTTTGCGATCTTTACTAAATCCTTCTCAGTATATTCCATCTTTACTCCTTCTACTGATACGATCTGAAAAATGCCTGCAGCTTAGTCAGAGCTTTCGTCAATGCCTCTGTCTCCTCCACATTTAGGCCTTTAAGTACAGCCAGTACCATCTTCTCATGGAAATCTTTATGATGGTAATAAGCTTTCTTCCCCTGTTCTGTCAGGGAGATCAGCACAACCCTTCGGTCCTCCTGACTTCTCATACGCTGGATATATCCCTTCTTTACAAGATTATTCACAGCGATCGTCAATGTACCCACAGTCACATTCAGTTCTCTGGCTACTGTTGACATATTCTTCTGTTCCCGGATACCTACTGCATTAATAATGTGCATATCATTGACGGAAATATTCTTATATTCTCCCGTAATCAATGCCCGTTCTTCCAGGTCCAGAATCTCATTAAATAAATTGACCAGTACATCATTAATTGCCTCATAATGGTTCATCCGGTTACCTCCCTCTTTTTGCTTAAGCAATTCCATATAGCATTGCTGTAGCATGTTTGTACATTATGGTTATATTGCTACCTATTATACACTAAAATACTTTGTCTCACAAAGCATTTCTGGCAGGTTTTCAAAGAATTTCTCTCTTAATTCTTTCTTTGAACCATGAAATTTGTTATAATGAATAGATAGATTACAGTTCACACGCTCCTGTCTCATTTCCGTATGCAGTCTGCAATGAATTTGAGATACGGTACTGAGGACAGCAATACAGGCTGCAGATTGCTGTAACTGTTCAGCACTCTCACTGTTAAGAACTATTTTAGTTAAA
>ENA-OQHY01000650-OQHY01000650.1-human-gut-metagenome-genome-assembly--contig:-NODE-650-length-18782-cov-3.428839_pt1 | contig 18782 bp, 24 predicted proteins | sample MGYA00242570_ERZ504733 | MGnify/ENA primary metagenome ERZ504733 (study PRJEB26092, sample SAMD00036219) | human gut metagenome | host: Homo sapiens | study: EMG produced TPA metagenomics assembly of... | reverse complement strand
CAAACCGAATGCCCGCCGCCAGCTTAAGTTGAAGTTGAGCGTCGCTTGGCACGCAAAGCGGCAACACGCCGCAAGCGCAGGCGCAGAATCTGGGGCTGCAGGCCGAATCTGCTCGCCTCAAAGCCCTTGTCGATGAACTGGAGCTGGCGCAGCTCTCCGCCAATAACCGCCAGGAGCTGTCGCGGATGCGCTCTGAGCTGGCGCAGAAGCAGAGCGAACAGCTGGATGCATATCTGCAGGCCCTGCGTAATCAGCTTAACAGCCAGCGGCAGCGCGAAGCCGAGCGTGCGCTTGAAAGCACCGAACTGCTGGCGGAAAACAGCGCGAACCTGCCCAGCGGCATCGTTGAGCAGTTTAAGGTCAACCGCGAGCTCTCTGCGGCGCTGAATCAACAGGCGCAGCGTATGGACCTGGTGGCCTCGCAACAGCGTCAGGCTACCAACCAAACCCTGCAGGTCCGCCAGGCGCTTAACACGTTGCGTGAGCAGTCCCAGTGGCTAGGGTCATCAAACCTGCTGGGTGAAGCGTTACGCGCGCAGGTCTCACGCCTGCCGGAAATGCCCAAACCGCAGCAGCTGGATACCGAAATGGCTCAGCTGCGCGTGCAGCGACTGCACTTTGAGGATCTGCTCAACAAACAGCCGCAAATCCGCCAGATCCGTCAGGCTGACGGACAGCCGCTGACCAGCGAGCAGAACCGCATTCTGGAAGCCCAGTTGCGTACCCAGCGTGAACTGCTGAACTCCCTGCTCCAGGGCGGGGATACGCTGATTCTGGAACTGACCAAGCTGAAGGTCTCTAATAGCCAACTGGAAGATGCGCTGAAAGAGGTGAATGAGGCAACGCACCGTTATCTCTTCTGGACCTCCGACGTGCGGCCGATGACCTTCTCGTGGCCGATTGAGATTGTTCAGGATCTGCGCCGCCTTATTTCGCTGGATACCTTCAGCCAGCTGGGCCAGGCCAGCGTGATGATGCTCACCAGTAAAGAGACCATTTTCCCGCTGCTGGCCGCGCTGATTCTGGTGGCTTCAGCATTTACTCGCGCCGGTATTTCACCCGATTCCTGGAACGCTCCAGCGCCGGGTGGGGAAAGTTACGCAGGATCACTTCTGGCTGACGTTACGTACCGTCTTCTGGTCGATTCTCGTCGCCTCACCGCTACCGGTGCTGTGGATGACGCTTGGATATGGCCTGCGGGAAGCCTGGCCCTACCCGCTCGCGGTGGCCATTGGCGATGGCGTCACTGCCACGGTGCCACTGCTGTGGGTGGTAATGATTTGCGCCACGTTCGCGCGGCCCAACGGTTTGTTCATCGCTCACTTCGGCTGGCCGCGTAATCGCGTTGCACGCGCCATGCGTTACTACCTGATGAGCATCGGACTGATTGTGCCGCTGATCATGGCGCTGATCATGTTCGATAAACTCAATGACCGGGAATTCTCAGGGTCGCTGGGCCGCCTCTGCTTTATGCTGATATGCGGGGCGCTGGCAATTGTCACGCTCAGCCTGAAACGCGCCGGTATTCCGCTCTATCTGGATAAATCCGGTAACGGCGACAACATGTTCAACCGGCTGCTCTGGACCTGCTGCTGAGCGCACGCTGATTGCCACTGCTGGCAGCGACGGTGGGTTACCTGGCGACCGCCAAGGCGCTGCTGGCGAGGCTTGAAACCTCGGTGGCGATCTGGTTCCTGCTTCTGGTGGTGTATCACGTGATACGCCGCTGGATGCTGATCCAGCGCCGCCGTCTGGCATTCGACCGTGCCAAGCACCGACGGGCAGAGATCCTCGCCCAGCGTGCGCGTGGCGAGGAAGAGCCAAACCATGTCAACAGCACAGAAGGCACGACGGAAGCTGACGAAGTCGAGCTGGATCTGGATGCCATCAGTACCCAATCCCTGCGACTGGTACGCTCCATCCTGATGCTGATTGCCCTGCTGTCGGTGATCTTCCTGTGGTCAGAAATTCACTCCGCATTTGGCTTCCTGGAAAACATCTCCCTGTGGGACGTAACGTCCACGGTACAAGGTGTGGAGAGCCTGGAGCCGATTACCTTAGGCGCGGTGTTAATAGCCATTCTGGTGTTGATCATCACCACCCAGCTGGTGCGTAACTTCCCGGCACTGCTGGAGCTGGCCCTGCTGCAGCATCTCGATTTAACCCCGGGGACGGGATATGCAATTACCACCATCACCAAATATCTGATCATGCTGTTTGGCGGGCTGGTCGGCTTCTCAATGATTGGTATTGAATGGTCGAAACTGCAGTGGCTGGTGGCGGCACTTGGTGTGGGGTTAGGGTTTGGCTTACAGGAGATCTTCGCCAATTTTATCTCTGGCCTGATTATTCTGTTCGAAAAACCGATTCGTATTGGCGATACGGTAACGATCCGCGATTTGACCGGCAGCATCACCAGGATCAACACGCGCGCCACCACCATCAGCGACTGGGACCGTAAAGAGATCATCGTGCCGAACAAGGCGTTTATTACCGAGCAGTTTATCAACTGGTCGCTGTCAGACTCCGTCACGCGTGTGGTGCTGACGGTACCTGCGCCGTCTGATGCCAACAGCGAAGAGGTCACTCAGATCCTCTACACCGCCGCGGAGCGCTGTTCATTTGTGATCGACAACCCGGCGCCGGAAGTGTTCCTGGTGGATTTACAACAGGGGATCCAGATTTTCGAACTGCGTATTTACGCCGCCGAAATGGGACACCGTATGCCACTGCGTCATGAGATCCACCAGCTGATTCTGGCAGGGTTCCGTGAGCACGGCATTGATATGCCGTTCCCACCGTTCCAGATGCGTCTGGAAAGCCTGGACGGGCGCAAAACGGGAAGAACGTTAACGTCAGCGGCGCGCACACGCCCGGCAGGAAGTCTGTAACCCTTCTCCCCTCCCTTCCGGGAGGGGAATGTTTGACCGCTACGCCACTTCCGTCAGCAACGCCACAGAACGTCGGCGGTAATTCTCATAAATCCCCATCGCCAGCAGTGAGAAGAAGACTGGACCGCCCACCATCCACAGTGCGCTATTCCAGTCATTCGCCTCAATCACCGGCTGAATAACGGTAAAGATGTTGGCGAATGCCACTACCAGCACCACCACCGTGGTTGCCAGCAGCGTGGCGGCGCGCGTTTTGAAAATCACAAACGGACGCTCAAGATCCTCCTTCGCCTTAAAGAACGGGAAGGCCAGGCTCAGAAAGAGATAAGGCAGCGTCATCGACACGTTCGCCATCAGGGTCAGCTTGTTATAAAACGCTGACGCGGTATCCCCACCAAACGACACCAGCAAAATGAACACGCTGACCAGCAGGCACTGCATCCACATGGCGTTGGCGGGCATACCTGCGGTATTCAGTTGCGTCATGCGTGCTGGCCACAGCGCTTTTGGCGTGCCCTGAATTATCGCTTTCAACGGAGAGTAAATCAGCGTGAAAAACGCGCCGGTATAGGCAAGGAACATGGACAAGCCGGTGATGCGTGCAAACCAGACGCCCATCGTTGCCGCCGCTTCCGGTGTCAGATTCATCGCTTGTCCCAGCGTCATCCCCAGGCTTTTCATCAGCACATAGGTAATGTTGCCCAGGTTAGTGGTGTTGTTGCTGAGTACCTGCTGCCAGTTGGTGCTGACGCCCCAGAGGAAAATTGCCAGTGAATAACCAATGGAGATAACTATCGCGGCAAAAATAATGCCTTTCGCAAAGTTCTTTTCCGGGTTCTCGGTCTTGTCGACCAGACCGCCCACCGCCTCAATACCGCCGTACGCAAAAATGGCAAACACCACAAAGGAGAGCATAGCGAGCCCGGACTGATAGCTCGGGTTGGGTGAGGAAACGAAGTTCACCTCCTGAGCGAAATGTCCGCCGTTCAGCACAGAATGGCAATGCTGACCAGCAGCAGCACCAGATTCAGGCACATCACCGAGATCCCGCCCACGGCGGTAATGCGGGCAATTTTGTTGATGCCCTTAGACGCCACCAGCGTTACAACCACCATCCAGCAGACGGCCAGAATCCCGACCACCTGCGTGGAACTCAGACCGGCCAAAGACCAGACCTGAGTGTAATCGCTGCCGAAAACAAACGTCGAAAACGGTACCCAGACCTTGGCCGCCGTACTGACCATCCAGACCACATACGAGGAGAACCACATAAACGTGCCGATAAACGCGTAGCGCGGGCCGATGCTGTTGTTCATCCAGGAATAGATCCCGCCCTCTTCTTTGCGGTAAGCCGCCCCCATTTCCGCCATCATCAGCGCAAACGGTATGAAGAAAAACAGAGCCGAGACGATGTAGAACGGCGTTGCGCTGTAGCCCATCAGATAGAAAGCCGACGGGCTGTTGGCAAAGCCAAAGACGGAGGTAAAAATCATCAGGATGAGCCCGGTGAGGGTCATCTTTTTAAGTGACTGGGACATAGCGCCATCCAAAGGAAGTTAAACTGCGCGGATGGTAGCAGATGACCAGACTAATATTGTGGCTATTAGGGGCAAATTAAGAAAAAGACCTGCGTACAGAGAATGTGGCAGTTTTTAATGTTGTCGTGCGGAAATGGAAAGGTTAATTGACATCAGAGGTGAGCCGGGTAAGCGACAGCGCTACCCGGCAATGCGATGCGTTATGCACGATCGACCGTAAACGCGATCACTTCGCCCAGCTGTTCTGCACCCAGCGCCAGCATCACCAGACGATCAACGCCCAGCGCCACGCCGGAGCAGTCCGGCAGGCCCGCTTTCAATGCTTCCAGCAGATGGGTATCAATGGGCTGCTGCGGCAGACCACGTGCCGCGCGCTTGCGGTTATCCTGCTCAAAACGCTGCTGCTGTTCGCGTGCGTCGGTCAGTTCGTGGAAGCCGTTCGCCAGCTCGATACCTTTGTAATAGACCTCAAAACGCTCCGCCACGCGGTGATCTTCGGTGCTGATCTGCGCCAGCGAAGCCTGGCTTGCCGGGAAGTGATATACAAACGTCGGCCGGTCTTTGCCAATTTGCGGCTCAACGCCAAAAGCAAAGAGCAGTTGCAGCAGCGTGTCGCGGTCTTCTTCGGTATCTGCCACGTTGCTCAGATCCAGTTTTGCCGCCACTTCGCGCAGCTGCGCTTTATCCGCAGAGAGCGGATCAATTTCCAGGTAACGCTGGAAAACCTGCTGATAAGAGAGCGTTTCCGCTTCTGAGCACTCCAGCACCTGCTGCAGCAGATCGTCCACCTCGTTCATCAGGCGGTACATATCATAATGCGGACGGTACCACTCCAGCATGGTGAATTCCGGATTGTGGTGACGCCCCATCTCTTCATTACGGAAACTGCGGCACAGCTGATAGACCGGGCCACACCCTGCCGCCAGCAGGCGTTTCATGTGGTATTCCGGACTGGTCATCAGATACAAATTCATGCCCTGTGAGTGGCCAGGACCAACAAAACGGGTTTCAAACGGGACCAGATGAATATCCGTTACCGTTGCCTGACTCATGCACGGGGTTTCCACCTCAAGGACGCCGCGGTCGGCAAAGAAGCGGCGGATCTCCGCCATAATTGCAGCGCGTTTTAGCAGGTTGGGGATGGATGCGCTCGGCTGCCAGGTGGCCGTTTCGCTCATGAGTTTTTCTCCGATTTCAGACAAGGGCACGAATCTACTCGTTACCTGGGACGGAGACAAATTTTGCGCAGTAAAAAAGCGCATTTCATTTAGGTGAACAATTGCGCGACGAAATTCATTACTCACCGCGATAAATCGCCGCACAGAACAGCAAAAAAATCGAACACGTCAAATTTCCCTGACATCCACGCGGTTATACTGCTTTACCCATAAAGGAGCAGTGGAAACGCTTTCGCAATCGTCCTTTTGGACGGGTGAACTACCTTTAGTTTATCGCGTTGCGAAATAACAAAAATCTGGAGGAATGTCGTGCAAACTTTTCAAGCCGATCTTGCCGTTATAGGCGCTGGCGGGGCTGGATTACGTGCTGCGATTGCTGCAGCACAAGCTAATCCCAACGCTAAAATCGCATTGATTTCAAAAGTCTATCCGATGCGCAGCCATACGGTTGCCGCAGAAGGAGGATCCGCCGCCGTTGCGCAGGATCATGACAGCTTCGAATACCATTTCCACGACACGGTTGCAGGGGGCGACTGGCTTTGCGAGCAGGATGTCGTTGACTACTTTGTACACCATTGTCCTACGGAGATGACCCAGCTTGAACAGTGGGGATGTCCGTGGAGCCGTCGTCCGGACGGCAGCGTCAACGTTCGCCGCTTCGGCGGGATGAAGATCGAACGCACCTGGTTCGCCGCCGATAAAACCGGCTTCCACATGTTGCACACCCTGTTCCAGACCTCCCTTCAGTTCCCACAGATTCAGCGCTTTGACGAACATTTCGTCCTCGACATTCTGGTTGATGACGGTCAGGCGCGCGGTCTGGTGGCGATGAACATGATGGAAGGCACCCTCGTCCAGATTCGCGCCAACGCAGTGGTAATGGCTACCGGCGGTGCGGGGCGTGTTTACCGCTACAACACCAACGGCGGTATCGTCACCGGTGACGGCATGGGCATGGCGCTTAGCCACGGCGTGCCGCTGCGGGATATGGAGTTCGTGCAGTATCACCCTACTGGCCTGCCGGGCTCCGGCATTCTGATGACGGAAGCTGCCGTGGTGAAGGCGGGATCCTGGTCAATAAAAATGGCTACCGCTATCTGCAGGATTACGGCATGGGCCCGGAAACCCCGCTCGGCGAGCCGAAAAACAAATACATGGAACTGGGCCCGCGCGACAAAGTATCTCAGGCCTTCTGGCACGAGTGGCGCAAAGGCAACACCATCTCCACGCCACGCGGCGATGTGGTCTACCTCGACCTGCGTCATCTTGGCGAGAAGAAACTGCTGGAACGTCTGCCGTTCATTTGCGAACTGGCAAAAGCCTACGTTGGCGTCGATCCGGTGAAAGAGCCGATTCCGGTACGTCCAACGGCCCACTACACCATGGGCGGTATCGAAACCGATCAGCAGTGCGAAACCCGCATTAAAGGGCTGTTTGCCGTGGGCGAGTGCTCCTCTGTCGGCCTGCACGGTGCTAACCGTCTGGGGTCAAACTCACTGGCGGAGCTGGTGGTCTTTGGCCGCATGGCGGGCGAACGCGCGATGGAGCGTGCTGCCACCGCCGGCGAGGCGAACAGCGCGGCGCTGGATGCCAGGTCGTTGACGTCGAAAAACGGCTGAAGAGCCTGGTGAACCAGGAAGGAAATGAAAACTGGTCGAAAATCCGCGACGAGATGGGCCTGTCGATGGAAGAAGCTGCGGTATCTACGTACCCCTGAACTGATGCAAAAAACCGTGGATAAGCTGGCAGAGCTGCAGGAGCGCTTCAAGCGCGTGCGCATTACCGATACCTCCAGCGTGTTCAACACAGACCTGCTCTATACCATCGAGTTGGGTCACGGCCTGAACGTGGCGGAATGTATGGCGCACTCTGCGCTGGCACGTAAAGAGTCACGCGGCGCGCATCAGCGTCTTGATGAAGGCTGTACCGAACGTGATGACGTCAATTTCCTGAAACACACTCTCGCCTGGCGCGATGCGGGTGGCACCACCCGTCTGGACTACAGCGACGTGAAAATCACGGCGTTGCCACCGGCTAAACGCGTGTATGGCGCAGAAGCAGAAGCCGCCGAGAAGAAGGAGAAGGCGAATGGCTGAGATGCAGAAACTGAAAATTGAAGTGGTGCGCTACAATCCGGAAGTGGACACCGCACCGCACAGCGCATTCTATGAAGTCCCTTATGACGAGCAAACCTCTCTGCTGGATGCGCTCGGCTATATCAAAGATAACCTTGCGCCGGACCTGAGCTACCGCTGGTCGTGCCGTATGGCAATCTGCGGCTCCTGCGGCATGATGGTCAACAAGGTGCCAAAACTGGCCTGTAAAACTTTCCTGCGTGAATACACCAAAGGCATCAAAGTAGAAGCGTTGGGTAACTTCCCGATTGAACGCGATCTGGTGGTCGATATGACCCACTTTATCGAAAGTCTGGAAGCGATTAAGCCGTACATCATCGGCAATCCACGTACGCCGGATCAGGGGACGAACACCCAGACGCCAGCTCAGATGGCGAAATACCATCAGTTCTCCGGCTGCATCAACTGTGGTCTGTGCTACGCCGCGTGTCCACAGTTTGGCCTGAATCCAGAGTTTATTGGCCCGGCGGCCATTACCCTGGCGCACCGCTATAACGAGGACAGCCGCGACCACGGTAAAAAAGAACGTATGGCGCAGCTTAACAGCCAGAACGGCGTCTGGAGCTGTACTTTTGTGGGCTACTGCTCCGAAGTCTGTCCGAAGCACGTCGACCCGGCCGCCGCTATTCAGCAGGGTAAAGTGGAAAGCTCGAAAGACTTTCTTATCGCCACCCTGAAACCACGCTAAGGAGTGCATAATGACGACTAAACGCAAAGCCTACGTGCGGCCAATGCCGTCCACCTGGTGGAAGAAACTGCCGTTTTATCGCTTCTATATGCTGCGTGAAGGCACCGCGGTGCCGGCGGTCTGGTTCAGCCTGGAGCTGATGTACGGCGTTTATGCCCTCAAACATGGCCCTGAAACCTGGGCCAGCTTTGTCGGCTTCCTGCAAAACCCCATCATCGTGATCCTGAACCTGATTGTGCTCGCGGCAGCGCTGCTTCATACCAAAACCTGGTTTGAACTGGCGCCAAAAGCGGCGAACATCATCATTAAAGACGAGAAAGTGGGGCCAGAGCCGGTCATTAAAGGGCTATGGGGCGTGACGATCCTCGTCACTGTGGTCATTCTGTTTGTCGCACTGTTCTGGTAAGGAGACTACTGTGATTAATCCAAATCCAAAACGTTCTGATGAGCCGGTCTTCTGGGGACTGTTTGGCGCAGGGGGGATGTGGAGCGCCATCATCGCGCCGGTCATCATCCTGCTGGTCGGTATTATGCTGCCACTGGGGCTGTTTCCGGGCGATGCGCTGGGTTACGAGCGAGTACTGGCCTTTGCCAGCAGCTTTATTGGCCGTGTGTTCCTCTTCCTGATGATCGTCCTGCCGCTGTGGTGTGGCCTGCACCGTATTCACCATGCGATGCATGACCTGAAAATCCATGTCCCGAGCGGGAAATGGGTGTTCTACGGCCTGGCAACCATCCTGACGGTGGTTACGCTGATTGCCGTGGTTACTATCTGATACATCAGGCCCGCCCCCCGGCGGGCCTGTCATTTCTGCATTTTCCCCACCAGCACTGCGCAAACTCACGCATTGCAGGGGTTTCTGTCCGTGACTGCAATCGGGTTAACCAGTAACTGCCCAGCTCAATCTGTGTCGCAAACGGCTGAATGATACGTTCACTGTTCAGCAGATGAGTGAACATACTCACAGGCGCGATAGCAATTCCCACGCCGGCCTGCGCGGCTTCCAGCATGGTAACGGATGAATCAAACACCATCACCCGATGCGTTGGTGACGGCGGGAGTTCGCCCGCGGCCTGCATCCACGCCGACCATTCGTCGCGTCGGTAAGAGCGCAGCAGCGTAAACTTCAGCATGTCCGCCGGTGCTTGTAGCCCGACGGCAATTTCAGGCGTGCACAGCGGAGCCAGCGGCGCAGAACACAGAAACGTCGCTTCAGTGCCATGCCACGCCCCTCCACCGTAGCGGATCGTGTAATCCAGCCCTTCGGCGGCCGGATCGACGCGGTTATTATGGGTCGAAAGATGCAGATCGATATGCGGATAGCGGCGACGGAAATCATCCAGCTGCGCGAATAACACCCCGGTCGCAAAAGTCCCCACCACGCCAATTTTAAGCTTCTCCAGAGCGCGATGACTGGCAAAGCGATCCACATGCCGGCGATACGATCAAACGAATCGTTCAGCACCGGCAGCAGATTCTCGCCCTCTGTCGTCAGCATCAATCCGCGCGAAACCCGGACAAACAGCTGACAGTTCAGATGTTGTTCCAGCGTCTTAACGTGCTGACTGATGGCTGAATGGGTGACATTCAGCTCAATGGCAGCATTAGTAAAACTGAGGTGCCTTGCGGCGGCTTCGAAGGCACGAAGCGAATTAAGCGGTAAATAGCTGCGTGTCATCGACCCATCCGTTAGAAAAATTAACAGCTAATGCTAAATTTAACCGTTTGTCAGCCACAGTCAAATCCAACAGACTGGGTATGTCTGACGGGCCCGGACACTCCCTTGACTCGCTATTACGGAAGATAACTGATGATGAAAAAATCCCTGTGCTGCGCCCTGCTGCTCAGCACCTCCTGCGCTGCATTAGCCGCACCTCTGTCAGAAACACAGCTGGCGAAGGTCGTGGCACGTACCGTTACGCCCCTGATGAAAGCGCAGTCTATTCCGGGTATGGCGGTCGCCGTGATCTATCAGGCCAGCCGCACTACTTCACCTTCGGCAAGGCCGATGTCGCCGCGAACAAACCCGTCACTGCACAAACGCTGTTTGAGCTGGGCTCAATCAGCAAAACCTTCACCGGCGTTCTGGGTGGCGATGCTATTGCTCGCGGTGAAATGTCGCTGGGCGATCCGGTGACCAAATACTGGCCTGAGCTGACCGGCAAACAGTGCAGGGCGTTCGCATGCTGGACCTGGCAACCTATACTGCCGGTGGCCTGCCGTTACAGGTGCCCGATGAGGTTACCGATAATGCCTCGCTGCTGCGTTTTTACCAGTCCTGGCAACCACAGTGGGCGCCAGGCACCACGCGTCTTTATGCGAACGCCAGCATCGGTCTGTTTGGGGCTCTGGCGGTGAAACCTTCTGGCATGCGCTTTGAGCAGGCGATGACGGAGCGGTCCTGAAGCCGCTTAACCTGAACCATACGTGGATTAACGTTCCGAAGGCAGAAGAACAGCATTACGCCTGGGGTTATCGTGACGGTAAAGCGGTTCACGTTTCGCCGGGCATGCTCGACGCCGAAGCGTATGGCGTGAAAACCAACGTGAAGGATATGGCGAGCTGGGTGGTGGCTAACATGGCCCCCGATGGGGTACAGGATGCCTCACTGAAGCAGGGCATGGTGCTTGCACAGTCTCGCTACTGGCGCACAGGCTCGATGTACCAGGGCCTGGGCTGGGAGATGCTCAACTGGCCGGTAGAAGCCAAAACCGTGGTGGAGGGCAGCGACAACAAGGTAGCGCTTGCACCGTTGCCCGTGGCAGAAGTGAACCCTCCGGCTCCACCGGTAAAAGCGTCATGGGTACATAAAACAGGCTCGACGGGCGGATTTGGCAGCTACGTGGCATTTATCCCTGAGAAGGAACTCGGCATTGTTATGCTGGCGAACAAGAGCTACCCGAACCCGGCGCGCGTGGAAGCGGCATACCGTATTCTGAGCGCTCTACAGTAAAATCTTGCCGGGTGATGCTGATGCCCACCCGGCCTGCAAAATTCCCGCATTTTCCTTGCTGTCATCTACACTTAACAAAAAACAGTAAGGAAACTCCTATGCGCATTTTGCCTGTTATCGCCGCAGTGACAGCCGCGTTTTTAGTGGTTGCCTGCAGCTCCCCTACTCCCCCTCCCGGCGTCACCGTTGTCAGCAATTTCGACGCACAACGTTTTCTTGGAACATGGTATGAAATCGCGCGCCTTGACCACCGTTTTGAACGGGGTTTAGAGAAGGTCACGGCAAATTACAGCCCGATGGATGACGGCGGTATTCAGGTTATCAACCGGGGCTATAATCCGGACCGGGAAATGTGGCAGCAGTCGATTGGACAAGCGTACTTTACCGGCGACCCGCGACGGGCCGCGCTCAAAGTCTCCTTCTTCGGCCCGTTCTATGGCGGATATAACGTGATCGCGCTCGACAGAGAGTACCGTCACGCACTGGTCTGCGGGCCGGATCGTAACTATCTGTGGATCCTCTCTCGCACCCCAACCCTTTCACCTGAGATGAAACAGCAGATGCTGGACGTCGCGACCCGGCAAGGGTTTGATGTGTCGAAACTCATCTGGGTAGAACAACCCCATTAATGGTGCTGAGCTTCAACCCAATAATACCGGCCACAATCAGGGCGAGGCTGGCGATACGCGCCAGACTCGCTGACTCACCCAACAGCAGGATCCCCGTGATGGCCGCCCCCACGGCGCCAATTCCCGTCCAGACGGCATACGCTGTCCCCACCGGTAAAGAACGCATCGCCCACGAGAGCAAAACGATACTCACAATCATCGCGGTAAGGGTAATGACGCTGGGTGTCAGGCGGGTAAAACCGTGGGTGTACTTCAGACCTATCGCCCATACCACTTCGAGCAGGCCAGCAATAACAAGAATGATCCAGGACATTTCAGGCTCCTTAACTTAAATGCAAGTTGGGGCCGTCCCCGATGAAGGAAGCGCTTACGGGTCGTCCCGCAAGGCAAAGATTACGCCTCATATTTTGGTTAGCGTGCGATTTTTTTTCAATCCTTTTGTGCTGAACATGTTAAGGCAAGAAATAGCCGCAGTATGCCGCGCAGTTCAGGCATTTATCACTCATCCGACTTCTCTATGATGATGTGCTTTCTGATGGCAGGAAGCCAAACCACTAGCCGACTGCGAATATAATATGTTCAAAATTCTTTTGATTGACCGTTGTCACTTCACCCGCACCGGGTTTGAAGCATGGCTCAATCATTCCGGTTTATTTCCGGAAAACGTCGTTGTGACCGGCCTGAATAATCTTTTCCTCGCCAGAGAGCACATTCTGCAATGGAAACCGACGCTGGTTATTGCTGACCTGCATGGGTTCAGACAGGATGTACATCCCTTTCAGTCCCTCTCATCTTTGCTGAACGCCAGCGAAAGAGTGCCCTTTATTTTGCTGCAATCGGGTGAGGATAGTGAAATGACCGCCTGGCTGAAGCAATTCCCGGTCTGGTCATCGCTGTTGAAAAATGCCCGTCTTGAACAACTGGGGACAGTTATCCACGACGCACTCATTTCGCACGCGAACAGTGAAAAGCCAAAGGTAACCGCGCCTTTGCTGACGCGCCAGGAGGAGAAAGTGCTGACGTTGTGGATGGAGGTGCCAGCAATCAGAAAATTGCGGCTCACCTGAGTATTAACGGTAAAACGGTCTATACCTATAAACGGAATATCCGCATGAAATTGCATATGGATACGCGTTATTCACCGTTTTTATCCCTGCAGGAATCAGAAAGCTGACGGTACGAAACCCGTCTGGTTCCGTACCGTTTATTCAATTACTGCTGTGCTTTACTTGCCGCACCAGAGATTGCGCTACCACCTTCAGAAATATCCTGACCAACGCCACGCGTGGTATTACAGGCTGTTAATACTGAAGAAAGTACCAGGACTGAAAAGATCGCTGCAATTGTCTTCTTAACCATAATATCGTCCTTTTATAGCCAAAGTTGTTTTGTGTATAGCAATTTAAGAATAGACAATATCCCGTCGTTTGACGGAAAAGGACGCATTTTTAGGAAAATTAGACGGGGTTAGCTGGCCGCGTGAGAAATGATATGGCCGAGATCCTGGATATCTTCCCCCATTCCACGCGTGGTGTTACAGCCGGAAAGCAACGCGCTGGACAGCGCTAACAGAAGCAGAATTTTAACGGTACGGTTCATCATCCCTGCCTGCAAAAAACAGGCGCAGCGGGCGCTGCGCTTCAGTCTTGACGTAAATTACTTCACGCGAGATACGTATTCGCCGGAGCGGTATCTACTTTGATCACTTCACCAGTCTGTACGAACAGTGGAACTTTAACCACTGCACCGGTGGACAGGGTAGCTGGCTTGCCGCCAGTACCTGCGGTATCACCTTTCAGACCTGGGTCGGTTTCAACGATTTCCAGCTCTACGAAGTTTGGTGGGGTAACAGCGATAGGCTGGCCGTTCCACAGGGTCACGATGCACTCAGCCTGGTCCAGCAGCCATTTTTCGCTATCGCCAATCGCTTTAGCATCCGCAGACAGCTGCTCGAACGTTTCGTTGTTCATGAAGTGCCAGAACTCACCGTCGTTGTACAGGTAAGTCAGGTTCATATCGACAACATCAGCGCCTTCAGCGGAGTCAGTAGACTTGAAGGTTTTCTCAACACGGGTACCGGTCAGCAGGCGACGCAGCTTAACGCGCGCGAATGCCTGGCCTTTACCTGGTTTAACGAATTCGCTGGCTTCAACCGCGTACGGTTCGCCGTCCATCATGATTTTAAGACCAGCACGAAAATCGTTGCTATAGTACGTTGCCATAAGGCCCTCTAAATTTGTTAACTGGTAGCTAAGCCACAAAATGGCGCATATTGTAACCCTAAACACCCCGTCCAGAGAAGATTGGTTATCGCAACTTGCCGATGTAATCACCAGTCCTGATGAATTGCTGCGTCTGTTAGACCTCGATCAGCACCCAGAGTTGCTTGCAGGCCGCGAGGCTAAGCGACTTTTTGCCCTGCGTGTTCCCCGCGCGTTTGTTGCCCGTATGGAGAAAGGAAACCCTAACGATCCATTATTAAAACAAACGCTTACTGCGCAGGAAGAGTTTATATCAGCGCCAGGATACAGCACCGATCCTCTGGAAGAGCAGAACAGTGTGGTACCGGGTTTACTGCACAAATATCTCAACCGTGCTCTTCTGCTGGTGAAAGGCGGCTGCGCGGTAAACTGCCGTTATTGTTTCCGTCGCCACTTCCCGTATGCCGAAAATCAGGGTAATAAACGCAACTGGCAGGTCGCCCTGGACTATATCGCCGCCCATCCGGAACTGGATGAGATCATTTTTTCGGGTGGCGATCCGCTGATGGCAAAAGATCATGAGCTGGACTGGCTGTTGACCCAGCTTGAAGCCATTCCACACATCAAGCGTTTGCGCATCCACAGCCGTTTACCGATTGTTATTCCGGCACGCATCACGGACGGTCTGGTATCTCGCCTTGAGCAGTCTCGTTTACAGGTTCTGCTGGTGAACCATATCAACCATGCGAATGAAATCGACGAGGCATTCCGTGCGGCGATGGCGCGTCTGCGCAAAGCGGGTGTGACGCTCTTGAACCAGAGCGTGTTGCTGCGCGGTGTGAATGATAATGCCCGGGTTCTGGCGGAGCTCAGTAATGCGTTATTCGATGCGGGCGTGATGCCTACTACCTGCACGTACTGGATCGTGTGCAAGGCGCGGCGCATTTCATGGTCACGGATGATGAGGCCCGGCAGATTATGCGCGAACTGTTAACGCTGGTTTCAGGCTATATGGTGCCGAAGCTGGCGCGAGAGATTGGCGGTGAGCCGAGTAAGACGCCGCTGGATTTGCAACTGCGGCAACAATAACGGCAGGTGGCGCTACGCTTATCCGCCCGGTGGGGTTGGGCGCAGCGCCATCAGCAATGTAGATCAGTTAGGGCACTTATAGACCTGGCCATTCATCTGGCTGGCCGTTGGCACGAAGCTGGACAACATCCCTTGCGACGGGCTGCTCACACCGTAAATCACGTTGCCACCCATCTCTGCAGCCTGGTTACGCAGCGCGTTAGCGGCACCGCGCATAGATCCACCTTCTTCACCGTGCTGACCCGACATCCAGTTGCTTTGCTCACCGGTTGCCGTGCCTAAAAACTGGCACTCGTTACCCGGCTTATCTTCAACAAAGCGAACGCCCTGACCTGCAGCAGACAGCTCATTGCTGGAGCTACAACCCGCCAGCAGCAATGCTGCTCCTACGATCCCTGCACAGACTTTTACGCGCATGTTATTCCTCGTTTTCAATAAGCTGGACAGCAGATGTTGTCCGTGTGTAAACCTTATACTAAAAAGATGACCAAAAGAAAAACCCCCGAGCATTTCTGCCCGGGGGTTTTTCTCATTCTAAGCGGTAAAGCGCACGATTACATCATGCCGCCCATACCACCCATGCCGCCCATACCCGCAGCACCTAAGTCAGGTGCGTCGCCTTTAGGCATGTCGGTCACCATGCACTCGGTAGTGATCATCAGACCCGCTACAGAGGCCGCGTACTGCAGTGCAGAACGGGTCACTTTGGTTGGATCCAGGATACCGAAGTCGATCATGTTGCCGTATTCTTCAGTTGCAGCGTTGTAACCGTAGTTACCTTCGCCCGCTTTCACCATGTTCGCAACCACGGATGGCTCTTCACCAGCGTTGGAAACGATCTGACGCAGTGGTGCTTCCATTGCGCGCAGCGCAACTTTGATACCCACGTTCTGATCTTCGTTCTGAGCAGTCAGGCCAGCCAGTTTAGCGGCAACACGCACCAGCGCGACACCACCACCAGCTACCACGCCTTCTTCTACTGCTGCACGGGTCGCGTGCAGAGCATCGTCAACGCGTGCTTTCTTCTCTTTCATTTCAACTTCAGTTGCCGCGCCCACTTTGATTACTGCCACGCCGCCTGCCAGTTTCGCTACGCGCTCCTGCAGTTTTTCACGGTCGTAATCAGAGGTTGCTTCTTCAATCTGCTTACGGATCTGAGCAACACGGCCCTGAATAGCCGCTTCTTCACCCACGCCATCGATGATGGTGGTGGTGTCTTTGTTGATCACAACGCGTTTAGCCTGGCCCAGGTCTTCCAGGGTCGCTTTTTCCAGCTCCATACCGATCTCTTCAGAGATTACGGTACCGCCAGTCAGGGTAGCGATATCCTGCAGCATCGCTTTACGGCGGTCGCCGAAGCCAGGTGCTTTAACCGCAGCCACTTTCACGATGCCACGCATGGTGTTAACCACCAGGGTCGCCAGTGCTTCACCTTCAACGTCTTCAGCAATGATAACCAGCGGCTTGCCTGCTTTCGCAACGGCTTCCAGCACTGGCAGCATTTCACGGATGTTGGAGATTTTCTTGTCAGCCAGCAGGATGAATGGGCTTTCCAGCTCAACAGCGCCCGTTTCTGGCTTGTTGATGAAGTATGGGGACAGGTAACCGCGGTCGAACTGCATACCTTCAACCACGTCCAGTTCGTCTTCCAGACCGGTACCGTCTTCAACGGTGATCACGCCTTCTTTACCGACTTTGTCCATCGCTTCCGCAATCAGTTTACCTACGGTTTCGTCGGAGTTAGCGGAGATAGTACCAACCTGAGCAATCGCTTTAGAGTCGGAGCATGGAACGGACAGCGCTTTCAGCTCTTCAACCGCCGCAGTAACCGCTTTGTCGATACCGCGCTTCAGATCCATTGGGTTCATACCCGCAGCAACGGCTTTCAGACCTTCGGTGATGATAGCCTGTGCCAGTACGGTTGCGGTGGTGGTGCCGTCGCCTGCAGCGTCGTTCGCTTTAGAGGCAACTTCTTTCACCATCTGCGCGCCCATGTTTTCGAACTTGTCTTCCAGCTCGATTTCACGTGCTACAGAAACACCGTCTTTCGTGATGGTTGGCGCGCCGAAGGATTTATCCAGCACTACGTTACGGCCTTTCGGGCCCAGGGTCACTTTAACTGCATCTGCCAGTACGTTTACGCCGCGGAGCATTTTTACACGAGCGTCGTTACCGAATTTTACGTCTTTAGCTGCCATGTTCTTATTTCCTCAAATTCTCGTGCGTAAAATTACGCTTCAACAATTGCCAGAATGTCGCTTTCGGACATGATCAACACTTCTTCATTGTCGATCTTCTCGGATTTCACGCCGTAGCCATCGTTGAAAATTACGATGTCACCAACTTTAACGTCCAGTGGCTGCACAGTTCCGTTTTCCAGAATGCGGCCCTTACCGACAGCGATGATTTCGCCACGCGTTGATTTTGCTGCTGCAGAACCAGTCAGAACGATGCCGCCAGCAGACTTGGTTTCAACTTCTTTACGTTTGACGATCACACGATCATGTAACGGACGAATACTCATTGATAGCTCTCCTTTGAGAAAGTCATTATCAGTTATGGATGACGCCGGTCCGCATGCGGTTTTCCGACTAGTGCCTGAGAGATGGGGATAGCTTTTTCTCCCTTCAAGGGGCAGACGAAAAAAAAATTTGCGAAAGTGTTACCATCGCCTCTCTTTTGATCGTGGCAGGGCGATGTCAATGAGTGGACTAAAACAGGAGTTGGGACTGGCGCAGGGCGTGGGTCTGCTGTCGACCTCCTTGTTAGGTACAGGTGTGTTTGCGGTACCCGCGCTGGCAGCACTGGTGGCCGGCAATAATAGCCTGTGGGCGTGGCCAGTGCTGATTGTGCTGGTGTTTCCGGTCGCGGTCGTGTTTGCCATCCTCGGACGGCATTTCCCCAGCGCGGGCGGCGTAGCGCACTTTGTCGGTATGGCGTTTGGTCCGCGACTGGAGCGGGTCACCGGCTGGCTGTTTCTTTCTGTTATTCCGGTCGGTCTACCGGCAGCGTTGCATATCGCGACCGGTTTTGGCCAGGCGCTGTTTGGCTGGCATAACGAGCAACTGCTGCTGGCCGAGCTGGGTACGCTGGCCATCGTCTGGTGGGTCGGCTCACGGGGTGCCAGCTCGAGTGCCAACCTGCAAACCGTCGTTGCAATACTGATTGTGGCACTCATTGTCGCCATCTGGTGGAAAGGGGATATTACGCTGAAGGAGATCCCCTTCCCCGCGGTAAGTGACGTCAACCATTCGCAGCTGTTCGCTGCGCTGTCGGTAATGTTCTGGTGTTTTGTCGGGCTGGAGGCGTTCGCCCATCTGGCCTCTGAGTTTAAACAACCGGAACGGGATTTCCCGCGCGCCCTGATGATTGGCCTGCTGTTAGCAGGTACCGTTTACTGGGCCTGTACCGTGCTGGTACTGCATTTCAACGCGTTCGCCGCGGATAAAGCGGCCGCTGCCTCGCTGCCGGGCATTGTG
>ENA-OQHY01000649-OQHY01000649.1-human-gut-metagenome-genome-assembly--contig:-NODE-649-length-18791-cov-3.775396_pt1 | contig 18791 bp, 24 predicted proteins | sample MGYA00242570_ERZ504733 | MGnify/ENA primary metagenome ERZ504733 (study PRJEB26092, sample SAMD00036219) | human gut metagenome | host: Homo sapiens | study: EMG produced TPA metagenomics assembly of... | reverse complement strand
TCCCACCCCTTATTATATCATACAATAACATAAAATAACAGTATAAAAAACGAAAAAATTGACATAAAAAAGCAGGTTTTATACGGCCTGCGAGTACTTTTTGGATTATTCAACTGTCAAACTCCCGAGAAGAGAAATCTCAAAAAATTTTGTCAACATGCGTTGACAAATAAAAATACTGCGCTTATAATGAACCACAGAAAAAGAAATAAAAAACACGTTGACGAGACGAGTAAGCTGTGAAACGTTACAGAGAGAGATGTGAAGTGCTGGAAACATCTTATCGGGAAACAGCCGAAGACTACCTCCGAGTGGCCCCAATCCGGTCCGGTGATTCCGTTATCATCATAATTAAGAGGCTTTGCATCCTGGCATGACTGGGCAGCAGAGCAAGCAGGGTGGAACCGCGAGAATGAATGAACTCGTCCCTTACAGTATGTGATGTACTGTGAGGGATTTTTTTATTGCAGAATCTCTTGCAAAAGCAGACACATACTGTGTACCATAGAAACTTCATTTAAAATGAAAGGAGAAACAACAATGATCATTACATTAAAAGACGGCTCAAAAAAAGAATATGCAGAAGCAAAAGCTGTGATCGATATCGCATATGACATCAGCGAAGGCCTTGCACGTGCTGCATGTGCAGGAGAAGTAAACGGAGAAGTCGTAGATCTTCGTACAGTTCTTGACAGCGACTGTGAGCTGAATATCCTTACAGCGAAAGACGAGAAGGGCCTTGCAGTTCTCCGTCATACAGCATCTCACGTAATGGCACAGGCTGTACAGAACTTATACCCGGAGGCAAAGGTTGCCATCGGACCATCCATTGATACAGGCTTTTACTATGATTTCGACCACGAGCCATTTTCACGTGAGGATCTTGACGCCATTGAGAAAGAGATGAAAAAGATCATCAAAAAAGGCGCAAAGATCGAGCGTTTTACAAAATCCCGTGAGGATGCCATCGCATACTTTAAAGAGAAAAATGAGCCATACAAGGTTGAGCTGATCGAGGATCTTCCGGAGGGAGAAGAGATTTCCTTCTATTCACAGGGAGACTGGATAGACCTCTGTGCAGGCCCGCACCTGATGAGTGTAAAAGGCATCAAGCATTCAAGCTTCTTTCTTCTTCCAGCGCATACTGGAGAGGCAGTGAGAAAAATGCAATGCTCACACGTATCTATGGAACAGCCTATGCTACAAAGGATGAGCTGAAAGAGCATCTGGAGCAGATGGAAGAAGCAAAGAGACGTGACCATAACAAGCTTGGCCGTGAGATGAAGATCTTCACAACTGTAGATGTGATCGGACAGGGACTTCCGCTTATCATGCCAAACGGTGTGATCATGATGCAGGAGCTTCAGCGCTGGATCGAGGATGAGGAGACAAAGCGTGGATATGTAAGAACAAAAACTCCTCTTATGGCAAAGAGCGATCTCTACAAGATCTCCGGACACTGGGATCATTACAAAGATGGTATGTTCGTACTTGGTGATGAGGAGAAGGACAAAGAGGTTTATGCACTTCGTCCGATGACATGTCCGTTCCAGTACTATGTATACAAAGCAGAGCAGCACAGCTACCGTGATCTGCCGATCCGTCTCGGCGAGACCTCCACACTGTTCCGTAATGAGGATTCCGGAGAGATGCATGGCCTGACACGAGTTCGTCAGTTTACTATTTCCGAGGGACATCTGATCGTAAGACCGGACCAGATGGTAAAAGAGTTCAAAGACTGTATCGCACTTGCCCAGTACTGTCTGCAGGTACTTGGTGTTGAGGAAGATGTAACCTATCATCTTTCCAAATGGGATCCGACAAACAAAGAGAAATACATCGGTGAGCCGGAGGTATGGGAAGAGACAGAAGGCATATCCGCCAGATGCTTGAGGAACTGAACATTCCATTCACAGAGGATGTGGGCGAGGCTGCTTTCTACGGACCGAAGGTTGATATCAACGCAAAGAACGTATACGGAAAAGAAGACACCATGATCACGATCCAGTGGGATGCACTTCTTGCAGAGCAGTTTGATATGTACTATATCGATGAGAATGGCGACAAACAGCGTCCGTACATCATCCACCGTACATCCATGGGATGCTATGAGAGAACACTGGCATGGCTCATTGAGAAATACGCAGGAATGTTCCCGACATGGCTCTGCCCGGAGCAGGTTCGTGTGATCCCGATCTCCGAGAAATATAACGATTATGCACAGAAGGTTGAAGCTCAGATGAGAGAAGCTGGAATCCGCTGCTCTGTGGACGGACGTTCCGAGAAGATGGGATACAAGATCCGTGAGGCACGTCTTGAGAGAGTACCTTACATGCTTATCGTTGGTGCAAAAGAGGAAGAAGAGGGTAAGGTTTCCGTAAGAAGCCGCTATCTTGGCGATGAGGGAATGAAAGAGCTTGGTGAGTTCATTGACTTCATCAAAGAAGAGATCAAGAACAAAACGATCCGTAAGATCGAGGTTCAGGAAGAGAAGAAATAAACAAAACAGATGATTGACGGATAAATAAAAGGCGACCCGTGTGATAGGCGGGCCGCCTTTATTTTTGATCCGGCAATATTGAGACCACGCTGTGATGCGGAGGCGGTCAGTATTGCCGGATATTTTTTATTTAAAATATTTCTCCCTGACGAGTTCAACCGGCATGTCCAGTCCGGTCCAGATGTGGAAAGCCTTTACACCCTGGTGGAGCAGCATGTACATTCCGTTAAAGGTCGGACATCCGGCTTCCCGGGCTTCCCTGAGAAGTCTTGTTTCTCTTGGCTCATATACAACATCGGCTACGGTAAGTTCCGGATGGAACAGAGTCTTGTCCGGGATCACGGTGCCTGTCACATCCGGAACCATTCCCACAGAAGTTGCATTGATGAGGAGATTGCTTTCCTCCAGTGCGTCCTTCAGCGCAGTGTGATCATCCATCTCATGAAGGATCATCTCACATTCTGTCATATGAGATATTTTTTCTGCCATGGCAGCAGCACGTTCCCAGTAACGGCTGGTAGGACGTGCAAAAACATGGATCTTTTTTGCACCCTCCAGGGCGGACTGGCCGCAGATTGCCATTCCGGCACCGCCGACGCCCATAACGGTGATGGTGCGTCCTTTTACATCACAGCCGGCATCTCTGGCAGACTGGGTAAATCCATAACCATCAGTATTAAACCCCTTTAATTTTCCATTGTCGTTGCGTACGGTATTTACCGCTCCGATCAGCTGGGCAGTGGGAGAAAGCTCGTCCAGAAGCTCCACGATCTTATTCTTGTTTGGCATGGTCAGGTTAAAGCCCTTGATCCACAGGCTTTCAGTCCTTCCACAGCCTGGGGAAGGGTCTCCTCTGTTACATCAAAACAGAGATACACATAATCAAGTCCAAGATAACGGAATGCCTCATTGTGCATTAAAGGTGATACGCTGTGTGCCACGGGGCTTCCCAGAAGGCCGGTAAGCCCGGTATGTCCGGTAATATTGATCATTGTTCGATTCCCTCCTGTATCTCATATAATAGAATTTCTTTACGAAATATAATAAAAATATTTTAGCACTATAAAGTGCGAAAATCAACAAATACAAATATTGTACGGAAATTTATACATTTTTGTCGCCGATTCATAGAAAAAATCTATAAATGTCGAGACAGACAGAAACGACCCGATAAGTTAGAAGAATCGACATCCGGATTTGACAAAATATGCAAAGAGCCTGCCCTATAATAAATACACTTACCAAAGTTGAGAATCGATGGCAGACGAAACAGCAGTGGGGGAAGCTTATGTATCAGAGGATATACATAGATATCGTTTTTATGACGAATTTCCTTATGGATTACATGCTTTTAAGACTTGTGGGAAAATTTCTGCATCTTGACGGGAAACGCAGAAGATGTGTGATATCCGCTGCCTTTGGATCTTTTGTATCCTGCCTGCTTGTATGTGTACCTTTTAAGATCATTTTTCCTGCCGCTGTACTGATTCATGGCGGCTGCGCTTTTTTTATGGCGTCGTTTGCTTTTCGACTGAAAAAAAGGCGGCCTTCTTGTAAAAACCATTCTGGCTCTGTATTTCACAGCTTTTGTGGTTGGCGGGATCTATCAGGCACTGGAAACGGAAAGAACCATGACGGTGAAAATATTTCTGCTTTTTCTGGCAGGGATTTATGGCACACTTTATACTCTGGGATGTGTGACCGAGACCTTCCGGTTTGGAAGAAGAAATATTTTTCCGGTCACTTTGAAATATCAGGGGAAGCTGCAGCAGACATACGGCTTTTATGATACCGGAAATCTCCTTATGGATCCTGTGAAAAAACAGCCGGTATCGATCATCAAACAGGAACTTTTGGGAAGCCTGATATCGAAAGAGCAGGTGAAAAAACTGATGGATATTAAAGATAAACCAGAGGCACTGGAAAATACAGGATTTGTCAGTCTGCAGCCGCATTTTCTGAGCTGTCATACCGCAGATGGAAAAAAAGGACTGCTGCTGGCAGTGATCCTTGATGAACTTCTGATCCAGACTCCCGAAAGGGTGGTACATGTAGGAAAACCGGTGCTTGCCATAACATCCGAGCCTCAGCTTTGGGAGAAGAGTACGAGATACTTTTGAATTCCAGACTATTAAATTGAGAAGGGGGCTTATGTTATGAACAGAGCAGCTGCAAGATCCTATCCGTTTCAGGTAATCCGGAAATTTATGTTCAATCGTCCGGGAGAGGTTTTTTATATTGGTGGAAATGATATCCTTCCGGCGCCGTTGTCAGCGGAACGGGAGGCTGAAGTGATCGAAATGCTGGGAACAGAAAAGGAAAAAGAGGGAAAGTCGGTTCTGATCGAGCATAATCTACGGCTGGTGGTTTATATTGCAAAGAAATTTGATAATACAGGGGTAGGTGTGGAGGATCTGATCTCCATCGGAACCATAGGGCTCATAAAGGCTATCAATACCTTTGATCCGGTAAAAAATATCAAGCTTGCCACCTATGCATCACGATGTATCGAAAATGAGATCCTGATGTATCTGAGGAGAAACAGCAAAACAAAGATGGAGGTTTCCATTGATGAGCCGCTGAATGTGGACTGGGATGGAAATGAGCTGCTGCTTTCGGATATCCTGGGAACGGATGACGATGTGATCTCCAGACGTCTGAAGATGAGGTGGAGATCGCACTTCTTGGAAAAGCCATCAGCAAACTGACAAAGCGGGAACAGATGATCATCCGTCTGCGATTCGGCATCGGAAATCGGGAAGGAAGCGAGAAAACACAGAAGGAGGTAGCGGATCTTTTAGGAATTTCGCAATCCTACATTTCCCGCCTGGAAAAGCGGATCATGAAGCGGCTGCGGAAAGAAATCGTAAAGTATGAATAGATGAAACCGGAAAAAACGGTTTACCGGACAGGTTTCCCTTATGGAGGAAGTAAAACCAAAAAATATTTTTGAGACACCACAGGGAGATGAGCGTCTTGGATGGACCGGTGATGCAGAAATCTTCTGCCGTACGGTATGCTTCCTTGAAAATACCTATTCCTTCTACCGAAAATGGCTCCGTGATGTGGAGGCAGACCAGACAGAGGAGGGCGGTGTTGCCCATGTTGTTCCGGATATCATTTCCGGAAACGAAGGTATAATTGGCTCCTTGAGCAGGGAAGTCATTCGGCGGCAGAGAGAAGATTTGAAATTCCGGGAAATACAGTAGAATTTGTCAGAGACCTTCGATATAATAAATACAGAGTGTTTACAGAGCTACAGAATGAACAAAAGAAGAAGGGGTGTGGCAGAATGATCGACATTGCACATGCAAAACAGGAATTCGAAAAATATCTGGATGAATACGACCGGGAGGATGAACAGATCTGTCTGAAGATCGTACATACCTATGGAGTGATGAAATACGCAGGAGAGATCGCCAGAAAAATGGAATGTTCCGGTGAAGATGTGGAACTTGCGGAGCTGATCGGTCTGCTTCATGATATTGGCCGTTTTGAGCAGATCCGTAGATTTCACAGCTTTGAGCCGGGAACCATGGATCATGCCGTGTTCGGTGCAGAACTTCTCTTCGGGGAGGAGAAGCTGATCCGGCGCTTCGTGGAGGATGATAAATTTGATGAGCTGATCGATGCAGCAATTCGGAAGCACAGTGATTTCAAACTGGAAGGAATCCACGATGCAAGAACACTTTTCCATGCAAAACTGATCCGGGATGCCGATAAGCTGGATAACTGCAGAGTAAAGCTGGAGCGTCTGTTGAAGCCATGCTGGGAGTCTCTGAGAAAGATGCAGGAGAAGGGCTGATCTCACCGGCAGTGTGGGAGTCCTGTCTCAGAAGAGAATCCGTGTTATCCGCAGATAGACATGTGCCGGTGGATTACTGGGTATCTTATCTTGCACAGTATTATGATATTAATTTTCCTGAGACCTGTGAGATCATCGAAGAAGAGGATTATATCACCAGGATCGCAGGCCGGCTGACGTACCAGGAACAGGATACCAGAACTAAGCTCCATATTCTCACAGAAGATCTGAACAGGTATCTGGAGATGCCGGCTGTGTCTGTGAAGGAATAGGAGCATAGCAGTTACTGTTCACTGGCAATGTCCCGCGAGGTGTTTTTTTGTGAGCGAAGGTCACAGAAAACCCGAGACATACCGCGCGATTATGCGATTAGCATAAATTCTGTGCATCGCGAAGCGTGTTACTGAGAACGGAGTGAACAGTAACTTATAGCAGAGAGACTTGTTATATTTTTTTGTTTGGGGTTGACTTTGAGGCGGTTTTCGCCTAAAATATATCAAAGATACGGCGATGATGAGAATAGTACACAGGGAATTATCTCAGAGAGGGATCTGCTTTGGTGGAAGGATCCTGTGCGTGAACTGTGGAACCGGCCTCGGAGCTCTGCGTGATTGAAGCGTGGCGTGTGTTTCCGGCGTTAACGGGTGTTGAGAGAACAGCTTTTCAGGCTGTTAACTGGGGTGGTACCGCCGAAGTCATTCGGTCCCTTGTGAGGGATTTGGATGGCTTATTTTTTTGTCCGTAAAACGGGATTGTAAATGCAGTGTACGGTTTATGGGACAGAAGAGTGAGCTGGAAGGATTCCGGATTGCTGTGGCTGCCTGACAGCCGGCAATATGTAACAGATCACAAGAAAAAGGAGATTTATCATGGCAAAAGAAAAGAAATTAGTACAGGCCATCACATCTATGGATGAGGATTTTGCTCAGTGGTATACAGACGTTGTTAAGAAGGCTGAGCTCTGTGGCTATACAAGTGTTAAGGGCTGTATGGCGATCAAACCTGCAGGTTATGCGATCTGGGAGAATATCCAGCATGAGCTTGACCGCAGATTTAAAGAAACCGGTGTAGAGAACGTTTACATGCCGATCTTTATCCCGGAGTCTCTTCTTGATAAAGAGAAAGATCATGTAGAAGGTTTTGCTCCGGAGGTTGCATGGGTGACTCATGGCGGCCTTGATCCGCTGCAGGAGAGACTTTGCGTGCGTCCGACTTCTGAGACTCTGTTCTGCGATTTCTACCAGAAAGAGATCCAGTCCCACAGAGATCTTCCAAAGGTATATAATCAGTGGTGTTCCGTTGTCCGTTGGGAGAAGACAACACGTCCCTTCCTTCGTTCCAGAGAGTTCCTGTGGCAGGAGGGACATACTGCTCATGCAACAGCTGAGGAAGCGGAGCAGCGTACCATCCAGATGCTGAACATCTATGCAGACTTCTGCGAGGAAGTTCTTGCGATTCCGGTCATCAAAGGCCAGAAGACAGACAAGGAGAAATTTGCAGGTGCTGAGGCTACTTATACCATCGAATCTCTGATGCACGACGGTAAGGCTCTCCAGTCCGGTACAAGCCATAACTTTGGAGATGGCTTTGCCAAAGCATTCGGAATCCAGTACACAGATAAAGATAATACACTGAAATATGTTCACCAGACATCCTGGGGAATGACAACCCGTATGATCGGTGCGATCATCATGGTTCACGGTGATAACAGCGGACTTGTTCTTCCTCCGAGGATCGCTCCGGTACAGACTGTGATCATCCCGATCCAGCAGCGTAAAGAAGGTGTTATGGAGAAGGCTGACGAGCTTCTTGCAGCACTGAAGGCAGCAGGTATCCGTGCAAAGGTTGACGCGACAGACAAGAGCCCGGGATTCAAGTTTGCTGAGCAGGAGATGCGTGGTATCCCGCTTCGTGTGGAATGTGGACCGAAGGATATCGAGAACGGTCAGGCAGTTCTCTGCAGAAGAGATACCCGTGAGAAATACACAGTATCCTTCGAGGAGCTTGCAGATAAGGTAAAAGAGCTTCTGGATACCATTCAGCATGATATGCTGGAGCGCGCACGTGCACACAGAGAGTCACATACTTACGTAGCAAAGAATTATGAGGAGTTCGGTGAGATCATCAACAGCAAACCGGGATTCATCAAAGCTATGTGGTGCGGTGATCGTGCATGTGAAGACAAGATCAAGGAAGATTTCCAGGCAACATCCAGATGTATGCCGTTTGAGCAGGAGCAGTTAAGCGACGTTTGCGTATGCTGCGGAAAACCGGCTAAGAAAATGGTTTACTGGGGACGTGCATACTAAAAAAATACAGCAGGCCACTTCAAAAAAGTGGGATGATCATATTGCGTTACTGTTCACTGGTAATGTCCCGCGAGGTGTTTTGTGTGAGCGAAGGTCACAGAAAACCCGAGACATACCGCGCGATTATGCGATCAGCATAAATTCTGTGCATCGCGAAGCGTGTTACTGAGAACGGAGTGAACAGGAACCATATTGCAGAAACAACGGCGGGGCAAAATATGCTCCGCTGTTTTTATGAATCTATGTTATAATAGCGTTAAGGAAAACATATCAGAATATTATTCGGCTGCTGACATGGAGATAATACAGCGAAATGTAAACGTGTTTTGAACGGACAGCAGCGATCATTAAGAGGAGTTATTATGACGATTAACATACCACAAAAAGCAGAACAGATCCTGCATATTCTCAATGAAGCCGGCTATGAGGCATATGTTGTTGGCGGCTGTGTCCGGGATTCTATCCTGGACCGGGTGCCTGGGGACTGGGATATCACTACCTCTGCACTTCCGGAGCAGGTGAAGGAGCTTTTTCACAGAACTGTAGATACGGGGATCCAGCATGGAACAGTAACTGTAATGATGGGCAAAGAGGGCTTTGAGGTGACAACCTACCGTGTGGACGGAGAATATCATGATGGCCGTCACCCGGATGCCGTGACCTTTACCAGGAGTCTTGAGGAAGATCTGAAACGAAGAGATTTTACCATTAACGCCATGGCTTATCATCCGGGGCATGGACTGGTGGATCTGTTTGGCGGAATGGAGGATATCAATAGGAAGATCATCCGTTGTGTCGGGGATCCGGTGGAACGTTTTACAGAGGATGCTCTTCGGATGCTCCGTGCAGTGCGTTTTTCCGCACAGCTTGGTTTTACTGTGGAGGAGAATACGAAAGCGGCACTGGCGCGGATGTCGGGGAACCTGGAGCATGTCAGTGCAGAGCGTATCCAGACAGAGCTTGTAAAGCTTCTGGTATCCGATCATCCGGATTACCTCCGGACAGCTTGGGAGACAGGCCTTACCCGGGAATTTCTTCCGGAATTTGATGCCTGTATGGAAACAGCGCAGAATACCCCCCATCACTGCTGCAGCGTAGGCGAGCACATCCTGAAAAGCCTTACGGAGATCGAGAATGACAGGCTTCTTCGTATCACCATGCTTCTTCATGACATTGCCAAGCCGGTTGTAAAAAAGACAGATGAGAATGGAAGAGACCACTTTAAAACTCACGGACCGGCAGGCGAAAAGCTGGCAGGAAAGATCCTGCGCCGTCTGAAATTTGATAATGTAACGATCCGAAATACCTGTCGTCTGATCCGGTATCATGATCTTCGTCCCACTCCGGACGCCGAGGATGTGCGGAGAGCTGTGAATCTTATCGGAGAAGAGCTTTTTCCGCTGTATCTGAAAGTGCAGAAGGCAGATCTTTTATCTCAGAGTACTTACAGGAGGGAGGAGAAGCTGGCACGGTTAAGCGGTGTGACGGAAGCTTATCAGGGGATCCTTGAAAGAGGTGAATGTACATCTCTGAAAACCCTGGCAGTTTCCGGAAGGGATCTTATAAAGGCAGGACATCCGGCCGGACCGGCACTGGGAGCACTGCTCGAAAGACTTCTTGACTGTGTGCTGAAAGATCCAACCCTTAATACAAAAGAAAAACTTCTTGAAACAGCAGAAAAAGATAGCATAAAAACCGAATAGAATAACAAAAATCCCCCCTGCATAAAATAGAACGTAAAATAAGGCAGGGGGGAACTTTTTTGTATGATTATGGGTTGAGCGTGCTGGAGCAGTATGGGCTTACGGCTTCATTCTCCGGCAGGGTGCGGGGGGCACTTCTGTGCCGGACAGAAAAAGGTCCGGTGATACTCCGGGAATTTCATGGCTCGGAAAAAAGCTTTCCATGCAGCAGCAGCTTCTTGAAAAAATGAAAGAACAGAACTGTCTTGTGGACGCCTATCTCAGAAACAGGGAAGGCGTACTGGTAAGCAGGGACAAAGATTCTGTTCCATATACTGCACAGATCTGGTTTGAGGGACGGGAATGTGACACGAGATCCGAAAACGATATTTTAAAAAGCATCCGGACTCTGGCACAGATCCACAAGATCATGCAGCTTCCTGTGGAAATGGATTATGCGGGAAGAAATCTGCAGGAAGAATATATCCGGCATAATCAGGAAATGAAAAAAATACGCCGTTTTATCCGAAAAAAAGGAGCGGTCAATTCTTTTGAGAAGGATTATCTGAAAAGCGTGGAATGGTTTCTGCAAAAAGGAGAAGAAGCGGCAGCTATGCTGGAAACCACGGATTATAAAAATCTGCGGCAGCAGTCTCTTCAAAGTGGCAGTATCTGTCATGGCGATATAATCAGCATAATGTGCTGATACTTGGGAAAAACACAGCGGTGACGAATTTCAGTCACTGGAGCTTTGATGTGCAGATGGCAGATCTGTACCGATTTATGCGGAAAATCCTGGAGAAATACAGCTGGGATCTGCACCTCGCGCAGAAGATGCTTTCTGCATATGATTCCGTACGACCGCTCTCGGAGTCTGAGTGGCAGAATCTGAGAGTCCGGTTCTGTTATCCGGAAAAATACTGGAAACTGGCAAATCATTATTATACACATAACAAGGCTGTGATCTCCGGAAAAAATGTGGAAAAGCTGAGAACCTTGATCCATCAGAAAAAACAGTGGGAGGAATTTTCAAAACAGTGCTTCAGACAGTAATGATTCTGAATGTGACAAAAACAAAACTTCCCTTTTTCTGAAAATTGTTATATAATATTAAGTATCTTATATAAAGAAACAGGGAGGTATTTTGGAACATGGATTATAAAGAAATCTATAATCAGTGGCTTGAAAACCCATACTTCGATGAGGCGACAAAAGAAGAATTGAAAGCGATCAAAGACGACGAAAATGAGATCAAAGAGCGTTTTTATATGGATCTTGAGTTTGGTACGGCAGGCCTGCGTGGTATCATCGGCGCAGGTACCAACCGTATGAATATTTATGTGGTAAGAAGAGCAACCCAGGGGCTTGCCAACTATATTGCCAAGGTTGACAAGAAATCCCAGGGAGTTGCTATCGCATATGATTCCCGTCATATGTCACCGGAGTTTGCCCAGGAAGCAGCACTTTGCCTGGCAGCAAACGGGATCAAGGCTTATATCTTTGAGACACTTCGTCCGACACCGGAGCTTTCCTTTGCAGTACGTCATCTGGGCTGTGTGGCAGGTATCAACGTAACAGCCAGCCACAATCCTCCGGAATACAACGGATACAAGGTTTACTGGGAGGACGGCGCGCAGATCACACCACCTCATGATTCCGGTATCATGGGCGAGGTAAAGGCAATCTCCGACTGGAATACCGTAAAGACCATGGACAAGGAAGACGCAGTAAAGGCAGGACTTTTCGAAGTGATCGGACAGGCTGTCGATGATGCTTACATGGCAGAGCTTAAGAAACAGATCATCCATATGGATGCGATCCAGGCAGAGGGCAGGAATCTGAAGATCGTTTACACACCTCTTCACGGAACCGGCAATATCCCGGCCAGAAGGATCCTTAAAGAGCTTGGATTTGAGAATGTATATGTAGTACCGGAGCAGGAGCTTCCGAACGGGGATTTCCCGACAGTCAGCTATCCGAACCCGGAGGCAGCAGAGGCATTTGAGCTTGGCCTGAAGCTTGCGAAGGAAGTGGATGCAGACATCGTACTTGCCACAGACCCGGATGCAGACCGTCTTGGCGTCCGCGTAAAGGATAAAAACGGAGAGTATCATGATCTTACCGGTAACATGTCCGGATGCCTTCTTGCAAACTATGAGCTGAGCCAGAGAAAGGCTGTAAACGGAAGCCTTCCGGAGGACGGAGCTCTTGTAAAGACTATCGTTACAACAAACCTGGCAGATGCCATTGCCAAGGGATACAACGTGAATCTTATCGAAGTACTTACCGGATTCAAATACATCGGACAGCAGATCCTCGGATTTGAGAACAGTGGCAAGGGTACATATCTTTTCGGATTTGAGGAGAGCTACGGCTGCCTGATCGGAACCTATGCAAGAGACAAGGATGCCATTGTTGCTACCATGGCACTTTGCGAAGCTGCTGCTTACTATAAGACACAGGGCAAGACTCTCTGGGATGCAATGATCGATATGTATGAGGAGTTCGGTTACTATAAGGATGCCATTCAGGCAGTTACCATGAAGGGTATCGAGGGTCTTCAGAAGATCCAGGAGATCATGACAACACTTCGTCAGAATCCGCCTGCTGAGTTTGCCGGACATAAGGTGACTGCTGTACGTGACTACAAGCTGGATGAGATCACAGATCTTGCAACAGGTGAGAAGAAGCCGACAGGACTTCCGAATTCCAATGTTCTCTACTATGAGCTTACCGATGATGCATGGGTTTGCGTAAGACCGTCCGGAACAGAGCCTAAGGTAAAATTCTATTATGGCGTTAAGGGAACATCTCTTGCAGATGCAGACGAGAAATCCGATGCAATGGGCAAGGCTGTTCTTGAAATGGTTGATTCCATGAAATGATAAAATGGTCACATTCCGCCTGTAATATGCGAAAAACCTTGACATTATAAGCCAAAAGCGGTATATATATAAAGCAAAGTCAAAAATAAGAGAACATCAATTATAGGAGGAAACACCATGAATAAAACAGAGTTAGTGGCAGCAATGGCGAAAGACACCAATCTTTCCAAGAAAGATGTAGAAGCTGTTCTGAAATCTTTTATCGATGTTGTAACAGATGAACTGAAAAAAGGCGAGAAGATTCAGCTGGTTGGATTTGGAACTTCGAAGTAAGCACAAGAGCTGCAAGAGAGGGAAGAAATCCTCAGACTGGTGAGACCATGACGATCGAGGCTTCCAAGTCTCCGAAGTTCAAAGCAGGAAAAGCTTTAAAGGACGTTGTCAACGGTAAATAATCTGTTGGTTCAGAGTGATAACGGCAGGGGAAACCGGTTTTTGGTTTCCCCTGCTTTTTTAGGAGGAAAAATTATGCGTCTTGATAAATATCTGAAAGTATCCAGACTGATCAAACGCCGTACGGTGGCAAATGAAGCCTGCGATGCAGGAAGAGTTCTGGTCAATGACAAGCCGGCCAAGGCTTCTGTACAGGTAAAGACCGGTGACACTGTGGAGATCCAGTTTGGAAGCCGTAATGTAAAGGTTGAAGTCCTGGAAGTTAAGGAAACGGTAAAAAAGGATGAGGTGGAAAGCATGTTCCGCTATATCTGATGCAGGGACAGCTGCCGTTTGGGCGTGATGGTCTATTCCGGATGGATTTTTCATAAAATAAAAGAGAAATCATCCCCAGGGAGGTATGGATTGGACGAGAAGAAAACGGCAGCATTTCACAGTCTGATGCTGGAGCGGCAGAAAGGCGGCACCATAACGGGAATCCGGGAGGTGATCTCTTTCGATGAAAAAGAAATACTGCTGCATACAGAGGAAGGAAAGTTATCCATAAAAGGCGAAGGACTTCATGTAAAACATCTTGATCTGAAAAGCGGGCAGCTTAGCTTGGAGGGAAAAATCGACAGTCTTACCTATCTTGGCAGGAAAAAGGACAAAAAAGAAGGATCCCTTTTAAAAAGACTGTTCCATTAAAGCTAAAATGACAGCAAACCGGTTGATATTTTTTTGAAGAAGTTGTAAAATTTGGATGTATAAGCTCGTAAAAGGTAAAGAGAGCAGATTGTGTAAAAAAGGAGCAGCAGATTGAAAAATCCAAAAAATGGAAAAGAAAAAAAACGGATCGGATATAATTATCTTGGCATGGCGGGGATCATGGTGATCGCACTGGTGTTGCTGGGAAGCCTTATGCTACAGAGTAAAGACTCTGGAACGGCGCAGGGATTAATTTATGATTCCAAAGCTACAGCACTGGAGAAGTCCATTGAAAGTGAGAAGGAACGTACCAAGGAGATCGAAGCAGAGAAAGAACATATGAAGACCGACGAATATGTGGAAGAGGCGGCTCGTGAGAAGCTGGGACTTGTGAAAGATAACGAGATCGTGTTTCAGGAAGAAAAATAGCTGAAAATCAAAGGTTTCGACGAATTTTTTTGACATTTTCGTGCGGCTTTGACAGATATTTCAGGGATCTTCCTTTATAATGTTCAGTCAGTGAAGGTTATAAGGGGAGGGGAAAATATGCAGGAATGGATCATTGCCATGCTCGTAGTCAGCATACTGCTGATACTCCGGGACATGGCAAAAACTGTCTTTTCGGGAAAAACGAAGGAAAAAGAAGAAATGCTGCCGCTTTGTGAAAGCCATCCCCAGAAGGAAAAAGTGGAACGGTATGCAGCATCCTTCCGGAAGCTTGCGGATACATTCTACGGAATGCCTTACCGTAAGGAATTTTTGAGTGGAGGACAGCTGAACCGTATCATATCGGACACCAGTGCGGTTGTATGTTCCAGATGTTATCAGAGAGAGATCTGCTGGGGAGAGCGTGCCGGGGAAACCATGCGGGGCAGTGAGAATATGATCCGTACCATGGAGGAAGGCAATGAAGAGAGTATCCAGAGAGCACGCAGTGAATGGATGGGAGCATGTGGCCGTTCCGCCAGTATTTTCAGGTCCTGAATGAGGGATTTCGTGAAGAAAGGCAGAATCTCGTGTGGGATAACCGGATGATCGAAAGCCGGCTTGCAGTTGCACAGCAGCTGACGGAAATCTCGAGGATCATGGATCATATGGCAGAAGAGCTGTATGATATCATGCCGGCAGATCCGCAGTTTCAGGAAGATCTGAAAAAGGCTCTTCGTAAAAAGCATGTACTTGTAAAGAATGTCTGGGTCATGGATAAGATCGAAGGAAGACGGCAGATATTTCTGAATCTGAGAGCCAGGAGCGGACAGTGTGTTTCCATGACAGAGATTGCACAGATCCTGTCCAGGATCTGCGGAAGCTCCATGACGCCGGACGCCGACAGCCGCAGTATTGTAAATGGAGATTTTCGTATGGTCCATTTTGTGGAGGATGTCAGTTATCAGATGCTTTACGGAGTAGCGCGGCTTACAAGAGAAGCGGAAAAGGTTTCCGGAGACAATTATATCTGTCGTCAGGAAGAGGATGGCAGGTTTTTTCTCTGTCTGTCTGATGGGATGGGTTCCGGAATAGAAGCGTTTAAAGAAAGCGAGATCGTGGTAGAACTTCTGGAACAGTTTCTGGAATCCGGCTTTTCTCAGGAGACAGCTGCCAGAATGGTGAATTCCGCACTGCTATTGAAAGGACGGGAAGGGATGTTTTCTACTGTCGATATCTGTGCGGTGGATCTTTATACCGGGATCTGTGATTTTCTGAAAGCAGGGGCGTCTTCCACATTTATTAAAAGAGATCACTGGGTGGAATCCATTGCTTCGGAAAATCTTGCAGCAGGCTTGGTCCAGCAGCTGGATTTTGATACTGCCTCAAGGAAGCTTTATCATGGAGATTATCTGATCATGATGACAGATGGAGTTCTGGATGCGCTTCCTACAGAACGGGAAGAGGAAACTATGAAGGAGATCATTATGGATGTCCGGGAAAAAGAGCCCAGGGAGATGGGACGGGGAATACTGGAAAGGGTCCTGGGATACAGTGATTATCATGCCAGGGATGATATGACAGTAGTTATGGCAGGATTGTGGAAAAAATAGAGTATTTTTGGTTACAGGAGAAAAAATGATCACACGTGTAAGAAAATATATCAGAGACAATCGGATGCTGAAAGCAGAGGATATGGTTGTGGCAGGGGTTTCCGGAGGGGCGGATTCCATAGCAATGCTTCATATTTTGAAAAGTCTTCAGAAAGAGATCGGTTTTTCCATGGAAGTGGTTCATGTCCATCATGGGATCCGGGGCCAGGAGGCGGACCGGGATGAGCAGTTTGTGGAAAAATCTGCCGGGATTGGGGAATCCCTTTCCGGTCCAGGCATTATCCGGTTCCGGAGCTTTCCGGAAAGTGGAAGCTGGGAGAAGAAGAAACCGGAAGGATCGTGCGAAAACAGGCATTTCAGGAGGAAAAAAAGAGACTTGGTTTTTCCGGAGAACAGTCAAAAAAGAACGGACAGTTCCGGGTTGCGCTGGCACATAATCGCAACGATCTGGCAGAGACTATGCTGCATCATCTGGCAAGGGGAACCGGTATCCGGGGACTTTCTGGGATACAGGCGGTAAATGGTGAGATCATCCGGCCGGTTTTGTGTTTAGAACGGAAGGAGATCGTCAATTATCTGAAAGAGAGAGGTATTTCCTATATCACAGACAGCAGCAATCTTTCAGATGACTATACAAGAAACCGGATCCGTAACCATATTCTTCCGGCTATGGAACAGAAGATCAATGCAAAAGCGGTGGAGCATATGGCAGAAACCGCACGGGTTCTGGCAGAGGCAGATTCGTATCTTCAGAAAAAGGGAAGGGAGCTTCTGGTAGGCTGCCGGAAAGAAAATGGCTATCTTCTGGATGAAAATTTTTTGCACAGGATCCTATCCTTCAGGAATATGCGGTGATGGAGGCGTTTGAGATACTGTCAGGAAAACGTAAGGACTTTACATCTCTTCATGTGGACCAGGTCCTTTCGCTTCAAAAAAAAGAAAACGGTCGTTATATCAACTTCCGGAATCGCTGCGGGTAATACGACAGTACGGGGGGGTATGTCTGAAAAGAACTCTGCATCAGACAGAGAGAACGATGCTTCCACTGAAAAAAAAGTATCGGCAGGTCTCAGAGAAATGTCTATGGAGCTTCCGGTACCTGGAATTCTGGAAAGTCCTTTCGGAGTTTTTGAGTCGAAAATTTTTTCTTATAAGAAACAGAAGATTGAAGAAAAAAAGTATACGAAATGGTTTGATTATGATAAAATAAAAAATAGTCCATGCGTTCGGACCAGAAGACAGGGAGATTATCTTACTGTAAACAGTGAAGGCGGAAGAAAGAAGCTGAACCGGATCTTTATTGATGAGAAGATTCCGGCGGAGATAAGAGACAGGCTTCCGGTTGTTGCGGTAGGATCTGAGATACTCTGGATCCCGGGAGGACGGATGAACGAGAAGTATAAGATCACTTCCACTACAGGGAGAGTGTTAGAATTACATTACCAAGGAGGAGCTTTAGCATGAGCGAAAAAATCAGGGTTTTACTCAGTGAAGAAGAGGTAGATGCCCGTATCCAGGAAGTTGCAGATATGATCAACAAGGATTATGACGGAAAAGATGTACACATGATCTGCGTTCTGAAAGGCGGCGTTTTCTTTATGTGTGAGCTTGCCAAGAGGATCACACGCCCGGTAACACTGGATTTCATGTCTGTGTCCAGTTACGGTGATGATACGAAATCCAGCGGTGTTGTAAAGATCGTCAAGGATCTGGATCAGCCACTGGACGGGAAAGATGTTCTGATCGTAGAGGATATCATTGATTCAGGCAGAACCTTAAGCTATCTGCTGCGTATCCTGAAGGGCAGACATCCGGCAAGCATCAGACTCTGTACACTTCTTGACAAACCGGAGAGACGTGTGACAGATGTAGAGGTAGATTACTGCTGCTTCAATATTCCGGACGAGTTTGTAGTAGGATACGGACTTGATTATGCCCAGAAATACAGAAACCTTCCTTACATCGGAGTAGTGGAGCTTCAGGACTGAAAGGAGATTTAACCAAGTGAGCAAGCATTCAGGTAAGATAGGCCTGTACCTTCTGCTTATTGTGGCACTGATCGCAGGATATCTGTATCTCAATGACCAGGTATCTACCAGGGCAGCTACACAATGGGCCAGCTGGAAAAGGCTCTGGAAGAAGACAAAGTGACGGATGCGGTGATCCATCAGAACAGAGAAGTGCCCACCGGTTATGTAACAGCAAACATTGTTTCAGATGGTCAGAAGACAGTCTACGTAACCGATGTAAAGGAAGCGGAGGCGCTTCTTGAAGAACATGATATCGATCCGACGATCGCAATGTACCCAAGGACAGCTCCATGATCGGAACAGTACTTCCGGTAGTGCTTACCGGCGCGATCCTTCTCTTTTTCTTTATGATGATGAACCGGCAGATGTCCGGAGGCGGCGGAAGCAATGCGAAGATGATGAATTTCGGAAAAAGCAGAGCCAGGATGTCGTCCCCTGATGATAAGAAAGAACGTTCAAGG
>ENA-OQHY01000648-OQHY01000648.1-human-gut-metagenome-genome-assembly--contig:-NODE-648-length-18814-cov-2.574249_pt1 | contig 18814 bp, 21 predicted proteins | sample MGYA00242570_ERZ504733 | MGnify/ENA primary metagenome ERZ504733 (study PRJEB26092, sample SAMD00036219) | human gut metagenome | host: Homo sapiens | study: EMG produced TPA metagenomics assembly of... | reverse complement strand
GGCTTTTTGGACCGAATATGAGAGTTGGGACTAAAAGCGAAATTTGTGATGTCAGCATATGTTTTAACTGAATCAAGTAAGTCCCCGGCTCGCCAAAGTTTCCGGTCGGCACGCAGAAGTCCACCGGCTGTCCCCAGGCAACATTGCCCTGCTCCACCAGGCGGAAGTAGGCATAGAAGTAGTACACGATCTGCGGCACCAGGCGACCCCAGTTGATGGAGTTTGCGCTGGACAGGCAGATATTGCGCTTTTCCAGTTCTTCAGCAACCGAAGCATCGCCAAACACGCGTTTCACGCCGGTCTGGGCATCGTCAAAGTTGCCGTTCACGGCATAGACGGATACGTTATCTCCTGCCTGGGTGGCCATCTGCAGGCGTTGGATTTCGCTGGTACCGGCATCGGGATAGAACACTTCGATCTCAATGCCCGGCAGGCCTGCATAACCAGCCAGTGCAGCCTTGCCGGTATCGCCGGAGGTTGCCACCAGAATGCGGGTCGTTTCGGTGCGACCCAGGTTTTTTTGGCCTGAACCAGCAGTTTGGGCATCAGCTGGAGCGCATAGTCTTTGAAGGCGCAGGTTGGGCCGTGCCACAATTCCAGCGAGTACAGGCCATCGTGAACCTTCTGGACATAACCCGCCTTACCGGCAAAGGCATCTCCATAAGTTGCAGCGGCAGCTTCACCCAGGAAAGCCGGGTCATAATCTGTCAAAAAGCCAGCCAGAACTTCTGGGCAAGCTCCGGGTAGCTGAGGGATTTCCAATCTTCCAGCTCTGCCTTGGGGAACGCGGTGGGAACGAACAGGCCGCCGTCCGGTGCCAAACCGCGGAGAATGCCTCCGACGAAGAAACGATGGTGTTGGGATCGCGTGTGCTTTGGAACTGCATAATCAAACCCCCTATATATTTTCATCTCTATCAAACCTTTCCGCACAGAAAGGTCTGTTTTTTCTGGCACAGCAGAAATAGGTTGCACATCCTGTTTTGCTGTATCCAAAACAGCTCAAAATAGGCCCCCCATCATTCGCTGGCAAAAGCATCCCGGATGCAATGGACCTGCCAGCCGGAACCGGCAGGCAGAACTTCCACCACATCAAAACGGATGTTGGCATCAGCATACGGGCTTTGCTGAAGATACTGGCCTGCCGCGGCAATCAGACGTTGCTGTTTATAATAGTCCACCGCTTCGGCCGGGGCGGCGCGCTGGGCGCTGGTGCGGGTCTTGACCTCGGCAAACACGATGGTATCTGCTTTATATAAGATCAAGTCCAGCTCCCCCATGCGGGTGCGGTAGTTATGGTTCAGCAGCAGGTAGCCCTGCCGGATGTAATACTTAGCGGCAACGGCTTCGCCCGTATGGCCCAAATTGGCGCGGTTCATGGCCAGTAGCCTGCTTTTTCAAGAAGCTGCGGCGGTAAAAATCCTGAATGCCATATTGTTCAATCAGCTCATAATGGAGCTTGGTGGGATAACCTTTATGTTTGGCTAGCTGGTATTGCGGGTACTGTTTATCCAGCTCCAGCATGTACCGGTCACGGCTGACTTTGGCCAGAATGGAAGCCGCCGCAATACTGGCGCTGTTGGCGTCACCCTTGACGACAGCCTCGGCAGGCTGGGCCAGATTGGGTGGGCAGCGGTTGCCATCCACCAGAACATAGTCCGGCGTAACGGCCAAACCGGCCACCGCCTGCTCCATGCCGTCCATGGTAGCCCACAGGATGTTGCGCTCGTCAATTTCCTGCGGGGAGATAAAAACGATCTGGTAGCACAGAGCGCGGGCAATGATCTCGTCAAACAAGGCTTCGCGGCGCTTCTCGCTGAGCTTTTTGGAGTCGTTGACTCCTTCAATGGGGTCATCCGGGTTCAGAATGACGGCGGCTACGCAGACCGGCCCGCACAGGGGGCCGCGTCCAGCTTCGTCCACGCCGCAGATGTTGCCATGCTCGGCGCGCTTTGCTGCGTCAAACGTATACAACGCGGGGTTACTGCTCGTCCTCATCGGCATCATCGCCTCCCAGTCTGTCACTTCTGCGCGCTGCGGCGGGCGTTCCAGCGAGATACGGCCCCACTTGCTGGCGCGGAATTCCCCGACCAGCATTTTGGCGGCACGCTCGGTGTCAACCTCGCCGCCGGAAATCAGCATACCGCGCTTGGCACCGATGGCCTGCAAAAGGTCATATGGCGGCAGAGCCAAAGCCTGCTCATCCAGCTTGTAGCGCTCCATCAGGCGCTGCGGATAGATGGCCCGCACGCCGGACAGCAAACCACAGGCAAGCTCCTCGATATCCAGGATATCATCTTTGATGGAACCGATGAACGCCAGATTGGTGGCGGTTTCCAGACTGTCAAACTTTTTCCAAAGCACGCCGGGCATGTCCATCAGGTCGTAATCATCCACGGTGATCCACTGTTTGCCGCGGGTAACGCCGGGTTTGTTGGCCGCTTTGGCGCGGGCAGCACCGGCAAAGGAATTGATGAAAGTGGATTTGCCACATTGGGAATGCCCACCACCATCACACGGATGCGGGCACCGATCATGCCTTTTTTGCGGCGGCGCTCCATCAGGGCGGAAAGTTCTTTTTCAATGGGGCCTTTGACTGCACCTGCCTTGCCGCTTTGTTTGGAGTTCATGGGCAGGCAGCCAGCCCCGGCGCTTTTGAAGTAAGCCAACCACTGGGCAGTGATATCCGGGTCCGCCAGGTCGGCTTTATTCATAATATACAGGTGCGGCTTGCCGGAGGTGATGCGTTCAATTTCCGGGTTCAGGCTGGAAAGCGGGATGCGCGCATCCAGAATTTGTAAAACACAATCCACGTTGCGGATCTCGGTTTCCATCAGGCGCAGGGTTTTGGCCATATGCCGGGGAACCATTGGATCGCGCGGCGGTTGATGATATCTTCGCTCATCTGCTTCTCCTGTCAATATTTTTGAATGGTTTTGCCCATCACATCCCGGATATCCACAAAGCCGATATCGGAACGGCGGCTGTCCAAAGAATTGTTGCGGTTATCCCCCATCACAAAGATGGTGCCTTCCGGCACGGTGACGGGGAACGTCATATCCAGGCGGGTGTAGGTCGGTTCCGCGGTATAGGGTTCGTCCAGTGCTTCGCCGTTGCGGTACACGGTGCCGGTGGTAAAATCAATGTCGATCGTATCACCTGCCACGCCGATGACGCGTTTGATAAGCGTTTGGCCGTGCGGGGTGTAGGCGTCGATCACGACGATATCCCCATGGCTGGGCTGGTACGGCAGACTGTTGATGATCAGCAGCTGCCGATCATGCAGGGTGGGGTCCATGGAATGCCCGTCCACACGGATGGCCCGTGCGGCAAAGGTGAACACAAGAGAAAGCACAGCAACCGCCAGAATGATGGAATCCAGCCATTCCAGCAGGTTTTTGTTCTTTTTGCAGCGCTCTGTTACAGCGGCACTTGCCATAGCCAATCAAGCCCTCCTTGCCTGGCATAGAAATTGATAAAACAAAAAGGGAAGAACGCCAACCGTCCTCCCCTTTTTGCTGCATATTGGCCGATAATCAGACGCGAGCCTTGACCTTGGCGGCCTTGCCGGTGCGGCTGCGCAGATAGAACAGCTTTGCACGGCGAACCTTACCGCGGCGAACAACCTCAACGTTCTCGACGAACGGGCTGTTGACCGGGAACACACGCTCAACACCAACACCATAAGAGGTGCGGCGGACGGTGAAGGTCTCCGCGATGCCGCCATGCTTCTTAGCAATAACGGTACCTTCGAAAGCCTGGATACGCTCCTTGTCGCCTTCCTTGATACGGACGGACACGCGGACGGTATCGCCGACTTCAAACTTGGGCTGGTTCTCTTTGATCATGCCCTCGGTCATTTTCTGCATTGCGTTCATTGATGAATTCCTCCATTGTTTTGCGACGTTCATACCCGCTTACAGCGGCAGAGGACCGCCTGTATAATGATGTGTCATTACCCCACCGATGGCTCGGCGGCACTAACGCTTAAGTATAATAACATACCCTGGCAGATTTTGCAAGGGCTTTTCGGCAAATTAACAAAATTCTTCGTTGTTTTTTGTGTAAAGCTTCGTGCGCAGCACGCTGCACAGCCAGGGCGGGATGTTGTACTGCTGCTGCAAATAGCCCAGCAGCAAAGCGGGGTTATAGTTCGGTGCTTCGCCGGAGCCGCAGGGCAGCACCAGGTTAAACTGCAGCTGCTCCCCTGCCTGTTCATATTCAACATGCGGGATAATGGTTTTCAGGTCCAGCTCTTTCTGGCCGCGCTTGGTCTTTTTGACCACCATGGCGTTTTCGGCTGCGTTGTAAGCATCCAGCGCAGCGGCGGCGCTGGCGGGCAGAGTGACAAGATAAGAAGCATGGTCGATTTCCGCTACCTTATTCTGCGCCTGCTGGGCGCTGAGCACCTTGATACCGCGCGGCATGTAGGGCTGCAAAACATCGCACCAGGTATCCAGCTGGGGATTCTCCGCTTCGGTTTTTACCTCGCAGCACTCACACAGGCTTTCCTGCCCCAAAGACAGCGGGCACGCAAAGGAAAGATAGATATGCGGGTTAAAGCCCTGGGTGTAATACACCGGCAGACCGCTGCGCTTTAAGATGCGATGGAACACGCGCTGCAGATCCAGCAGCGAGATATAGGCAGCTTCGCCCGTTTTTTCAAAGCGAATTCTTACTGTAATCAAAGCAGGGTCCTCCCAGCAGTTTATTGGCACCGCAGGCCGAGCACTGGCGGTTGCAGGGCTGTGTGGTCTGCGCCTGCAGGGCCTTTTGGTATTCCCGCACCAGGTGGGCATGGGTCACCCCCACATCCAGGTGCGACCACGGGGTTACTTCATCCAAGCCCAAGGCGCGGTAGTTATAAAAATCGGGGTCCAGGCCGCAGGCAGCAAATGCTTCCAACCAGCGGTCATAGCTGAAGAACTCCTCCCACGTATCAAAGAATGCGCCGTTGTGATAGGCAGTTTCGATCACGCGGCCCATGCGGCGGTCACCCTTGGCAAACACACCCTCCAGCACGCTGGTGGCGCTGTCGTGATAGTTGACCTTGATTTTGCGCGAGTGCACACAGCTGAGCAGGTACTTCTGCTTTTCGCGCAGGGTTTCGCGGCGGTCCTGGGCGCAGAACTGGAACGGAGTATCCGGCTTGGGCACAAAGCAGGCCACGCTGATGGTAACCTGCACGCCCTTGCCTTTGGGGTGCTCCATGCTGTAATACAGGTCCACTACCTGCTGGGCGGTATCGGCAATGCCTTTGATGTCTTCCAGTGTTTCTGTGGGCAGGCCCATCATAAAGTAGAGCTTGACGGAGGTGTAGCCTTCCGCGAAGGCAATGCGGCAGCCGCGCTCGATCTGGTCCCAGGTAACGTTTTTGTTGATGACATCGCGCAGGCGCTGGGTGCCGGCTTCCGCCGCAAAGGTCAAGCCGCTTTTGCGCACCTTAGTGGTTTTTTCCACCAGAGACTGCGAAAAGTTGTCCACACGCAGAGACGGCAGCGACAGGCTGACATGGTCGGTCTCTGCCCAGGAATTCAGCTCGTCCAGGATATCCTCCAGACGGGAATGGTCGGAGGTAGACAGGCTGGAAAGGCTCAGTTCATCGTACCGGTGTTGCGGCACAGCACACGGGCGCTTTCGCTGATGAGCTTGGGCGAGCGCTCGCGGAACGGGCGGTACAGCTGGCCTGCTTGGCAGAACCGGCAACCGCGCACACAGCCGCGCAGAACTTCCACACAGGCACGGTCCTGCACAGCACCCACCATGGGCACAACAAAATTTTCCGGCGGAACAAAGCTGTCCATGTCCTTCACAATGGCCTTGGTCACACGTTCCGGCACACCGGGGCGGTTAGGCTTGATGCTTTCCACCCGGCCATCCGGCAGGTAGGTTACATCATAGAAGGACGGCACATACACGCCGGGAATTTTTGAAAGTTCAAACAGCAACTGGTCCTTGTTCCAGCCAGCCTTTTTACCTGCTTCCACGGTGGCGCAGATGTCCTGCAGCATCTGTTCGCCTTCGCCCAGCTGCATGATATCAAAGAAATCCGCCATCGGTTCGGCGTTGCAGACGCAGGCCGCCGGAAATGATCAGCGGCCAGCGCTCGTCACGATCCGCAGCGCGCAGCGGAATGCCTGCCAGATCCAGCATGGCAAGGATATTGGTATAGCAAAGCTCGTATTCCAAGGAGAAGCCAACGATATCGAAATCCGTCAGCGGGTCCTTGCTTTCCAGGCAGTAGAGCGGAATATGCAGGCGCTCCATCTGCTCTTTCATGTCCACCCAGGGCATAAAGGCTCGCTCGCACCACCAGTTTTCGTGGCGGTTGAGCAGCTCGTACAGGATTTTTTCGCCCAAAAAGGACATGCCGATCTCATAGGTATCAGGGAAGCAGAACGCCATGCGCACATCAACGTTTGCTTTATCTTTATAGGTGCAGCCCGGTTCACCGCCGGTATAACGGCCCGGCTTTTGAACCAGACTGAGCGCTTCTTTCAACTTAGGGGAAAATTCGGCCATGTTGCCACCCTTCCATACCCTGCAGCACAGGTGTTGACCGCAGGCAGTTATTGTTCTGATATCCTTTTTCCAGACGCTCTTTGTACATATTCAATGTCTCAATATCTTCATATTCCTCAATGCTGTCAAACTGCACATTCGTCATTCCCAGCTCTTCTCCCTGGTAAATGTAAGGAGTTCCCTGCATTCCATGAAGCATTGTCGCCAGCATTTTTGCCGACTCTTTTCTGTATTTCCCGTCATTTCCCCAGCGCGACACGATTCTAGGAAGATCATGGTTATTCATGAACAGGCTGTTCCATCCTGTCTGATATAAAGTATTCTGCCACTTCGCAAGGCATTTTTTCAGCTTAACCATATTTAATGGAATAGTATCCCATTTTTCCTTTCCTTCTTCCTGATCAAGCATAATGTGCTCAAACTGGAAAACCATGGAAAATTCACTTCCATCCGGATTACTATATTTCTTTGCAATTTCCGGTGTTGCTCCCCAGCTTCTCCTACAGTGATCATGTCGCCCTTCTGAAATGTTTCCCTGCTTAATTCACGCAGAAATTCATGCAACTTTGGTCCATTATTTGTGATCTTAAGATCTGGCTCTTTTGCAATCTGATCAATTACATCCAGACGAAATCCGCCTGCCCCTTTTTCCATCCACCAGAGAATCATATCATAGAGTTCTCTTCTCACTTTCGGATTCTCCCAGTTCAGATCCGGCTGTTTCACTGAAAATTGATGAAAATAATACTGTCCCAGTTCTGGAACCCACTCCCATGCCGGTCCGCCGAATACAGAATTCATATCGTTTGGATAAACGTCTTCTTCTCCGTCACGCCACACATAATAATCATGATACGGATTGTCTTTACTTTTCTTTGCTTCCAAAAACCATCTGTGTTCATCAGAAGTATGATTCAATACAAGATCCATCATAATTCGGATTCCGCGTTTCTTTGCCTCCACAAATAACTGTTCCATATCTTCCATTGTTCCGAACATCGGCTCAATATCCTGATAATCTGAAATATCGTATCCATTGTCATCCTGTGGCGAACGATACACCGGTGAGAGCCAGATTGCATCTATTCCAAGTTTTTTCAAATAATCCAGTCTGCTGATAATTCCCGGGATATCACCGATTCCATCTCCGTCCGAATCTTGAAAGCTTTTCGGATAAATCTGATATACAACTGCATTTTTCCACCATTTATTCTTATTTTCCATACTCAATTTTGATATCTCTCCGGCAAATTGTATGATTCTACCGGGATATCCTCTCCTTTCTTTATTTTCTCTAAATTCTGTCCCAGTTCTATTCCACATTTCTTCTTTACCTGAGCGATATAAAGATTAGACACCTTCATTTCACCTCAACATTATCATCCGGCTTTTATTTCAGTTGGGACAAAAGAACAACCGTCTCTACATGCACCGTATGCGGAAACTGATCCACCGGCGTCACATCCTTAAGTTCATATCCCTTTGCTCTTAAGAACTTCACATCCCTCGCAAGCGTTGCACTGTCGCAGCTTACATACACGACTTTCTCCGGCTGCATATCCACGATCGTCTGAAGCAGGGATTCCTCACAGCCCTTTCTCGGCGGATCGACCACGATCACATCAGCGTGCGCCGTCTCTCCGTTATGTGTCTTTTCATATTCTTTATAATATTCCGGCAGAACTTCTTCTGCCTTGCCTACATAGAATTCCGCATTCGTAATGTTATTAATCTTCGCATTATTCTTTGCATCGTCAATAGCCTGAGGTATAATCTCTACACCATATACCTGCTTTGCTTTCTTCGCAAGGAACAGGGAAATGGTTCCGATTCCGCAGTACAGATCCCACACTGTCTCATTGCCTGTAAGACCTGCATAGTCCAGTGCCAATCCGTATAACTTCTCTGTCTGGACCGGATTCACCTGGTAAAATGACAGAGGGGAAATCTGATACTTGATCTCACCGATATAGTCTGTGATGAACTCTTGCCCCCACAGAAGGCGGATCGTATCGCCCATGATCACATTCGTCTTCGCCGTATTCGAGCTGAGTGTGATGCTTGTCATGCCCGGAATCTGTCGGAGACGTCCGACCAGATCATGCAGTGCGGAATGGTCTTTCCATTGATGACCAAACACACCATGATCTCATCCGTTTTAAATCCGTAACGGAGCAGCACATGGCGCACCAGTCCCTTATGTTTCACTTCATCGTATGCCGGAATTTCAAATTCTTCCATAAATCCAGGATACAGTTCAAGATCTCTTCATTCACTTCCACACCAAGTACACAGTCTGTATTCCCGATAATGCTGTGTGTTCTGCCGGCATAGAATCCGGCGGTCACTCTGCCGTCTTTGTCTGTCCCAATCGGAAACTGTGCCTTATTACGGTAGCGGAACGGCTGCATTCCTTCCTCGTCCATGCCGACAACCGGATGCATGATCTGATCCAGAAGTTCACCCGGAACTTCTCCGATCCGCTCCAGATTGCCGCGTACCTTAGATTCTTTAAATGCAAGCTGTGCCGGGTACTTCATCTCCTGTATCTGACATCCACCGCATTTTCTCGCCATCGGACAGACCACTTTCTCTACGCGGTCTTCCGACGGAGTCAGGACATTCATCAGGCGGGCATAGCCGTAATTCTTCTTGGCTTTCATGACCTTTGCCTCTACAACATCCCCTATAATGGTATCTTTGATGAACAGTGTATACCCGTCCACCTTGCCGATGCCTTCTCCTCCGACTCCGATATCTTCAATTTTAACCTTTACTAATTCATTCTTCTGCATCATTAAATAACTGTCTTTCTGATATTTGATTCAAACAGGCGGTTATATCCCAGCCAGTCATTACCTTTTTTATCTTTGAATAACTCTGTCAGGGTCTGCATCTTCGCATCTGCATTGTCAGCAAGATTCAGAGCCATCGCCTCGGCAAGTGCCGGTTTCTTCGGGGAACCGTATTCCAGTTCTCCATGATGTGCAACAATACAGTGTTTTAATTCGTTCGCAAGTTTCTCCGGAAAATCCGGGATATTGCGGACTGCATCTCCGATCATCTCCACACCGATCACGATATGTCCCAGAAGCTGTCCTTCGTCTGTGTAATCATTTTCCGGGAAAGATGACAATTCTTTCGTCTTTCCGATATCGTGACAGATTGCCGCCGTGAAAAGCAGATCCTTATTCAGGATCGGATATGCCCCTGCCATGTAATCGCAGAACTTCACAACACTCAGTGTATGTTCCAAAAGTCCTCCGGCAAACCCGTGATGTACCGTCTTCGCGGCCGAATGTCCCTTGAAATTACGGATAAATGTCTCGTCTTTTATAAAATAATATCCAGTACTTGTCTCAGATACTGGTTGTCTACTTTCTTAATGTATCCAAGCAGTTCCTCATACATGCCATCTGTACTTTTCTCTGTTGTCGGCATATAATCGGCCGCGATGTATTCGCCTTCCTGCACCTTTCTGATCTGCTTGATATTCATCTGCAGATTATTGTTATAGCTGATGATCTCACCATATACCTCAATGAAATCCAACTCGTCATAGTCTGCGATCCCACCGGAATTCGGATCCCACACTTTTCCGTCCAGTGTTCCGGTCTTATCCTGAAGGATCAGATTATCATACGGTCTTCCGTTTCTGGTCTCCGCCGAACGCTTTCCTTTACACAAATATACATTTCTGATCGTTTCCCCTTCGTGAAGGGTATTGATATATCTCATCTTATTTCCTCTTTCTATATTCTATATCTTTATTTTACAACTGTCCCGGCACCAAAACATCCAGTCCGGCAGACTACTCCTTACTTCCGACTGTCACGTCAAAGGAAATGTCCACATAACCACCGGATCCCTGTCTCTGTCCTTTGAGTCTGATCTTACTGCCGCTTTTCTGGTCCCGCAGTACACTCTGGTAGGCTGATAGTGATGTTATCTTCTTCCCTGCTGCCTCCGTAATGATATCTCCACTCTGGATCCTGCTGCCATTGCCGGTGAATCCGTCTCTACAGTCCGGACATACACGCCTCGGGAATTCCCTGCGCTTCGATCTCTGCCGTCACATCCAGTCCACGGATGCCGATATATGGCACCGCCTGACCGTTGGATAACAGTTCAATCTCTGATTTCAATCCTGAGATTCCATAACCGGTCACCAGTTCTTTGCTGCTGTTTCCGGATATGCCCTGGCAATTAATTCCAACCACTTCGCCCGACAGGTTGATGAATCACACCTGTCCCGTCCTCTGCCGCACCAATGTCTGTACAAAGAAGCGGATAACTTCCGTCATCACCGTCCAGTTCATTTCTGCTGCTCGCAATCGTTCCGAATCCAACCGCTCCCGCATAACCGAACGGTTTTCCGAGAACCACCGCAGCATCTCCTTTCTGTACCGAACCGGAACTGCCAAGAGTTGCAATACTGATCTGCTGCCATGTTGACTGCGCGATGCTGCTTTTGGCTACAGCATAGATCGCAAATCCAAGACTTTCATCCTTCTTCTTCACAGAAGCCTGCTTCGTTGTCCCATCTGCGAATCTGATATGAATCTCTTTTGTAATTTCTTAATATAGAAGTCTTTCCGTATATCAGAAGTTCCTGTCCATTATCCGCAATGATCAGTCCGGACACACTGTTCTTATTATCATAAGATTCTTCCGTCCAGTCCTGCTCTTCCGAGATACCAACGACCTCAACTACCGATTTTGCAGCTTCGGATGCTACTGCGTTCATTGCTTTCTGAAGTTCTCTGTAACTGTCAATGCCAAGCGTCTGTACTGTACTGTCATTGCCGGTATCTGCAGTAGTTTTATCCAACTTTTCTTCCTCTTTTTCTTCCGGTATTACAACTTCCTGCGAATCTCCGGGAAACTTTTCATCCAGCCATGGTCTGAGCGCAGAAAAACTAATGCAGGCACACACACCGAACACCACTCCAAGCCCTGCGATCCGAAGCAGATCTTTACGGTGCTTTTTCCCGCGGCTGTTCTCGTCTTTGATCGTTTCCTGCATAAATAAATACTCTGATTTTTCAGTTTTATTTCCAGGTTCCCCCTGTTCATTTTTCAGATGTTTCTGCTCATCCATCAGCTCTTCCGTCTCCTTTACAATCCTTTTTATAGTATACCGTATGGAATGAGAATGTTCAATATTATCCTTTTCTTTATAGCACAAATAAGGTAGAATAGTTACTGACCAGAATTACTGTACGTACAGTAACATAGAATAGATCCAGGTGAAAAACATGAATAAAAAAACATTAACGAAATTAGAATATTATAAAATCATTGACATCTTAACAGAACAGGCAACCTCTTTCGGCGGCAAAGAACGCTGCAAGAGATTGAAACCCATGACTTCTCTTCCGGATATCAATACTGCACAGGAACAGACTGCCGCCGCATTTACCCGTATCATCAGGAAGGGACGCCCTTCTTTCGGAAGCTGCAACCCGGTCGGGGAATCTTTAAAGCGTCTGGAAGTCGGTGCAGCTCTTGGAAGCGGAGAACTCCTGCGCATCTGCAAGCTTTTGGAAAATGCAGGACAGATCAAATCCTACGGCCGTCATGAGACTGTAGACGATGCGGAAGATTGTCTGGATATATTTTTCCAGCAGATTGAGCCGCTGACACTGATCAGCACCGAGATACGCAGATGTATCATTGACGAAGATGAGATCAGCGATGATGCCAGCAGCACCTTGAAGCAGATCCGCCGTTCCATGAACCAGATCAACGATAAAGTACATTCTACCTTATCTTCTCTGGTCAATGGTTCACTCCGCACCTATCTGCAGGATTCGATCATCACAATGCGCGGGGACCGCTACTGTATCCCGGTCAAAGCCGAATACCGGAGTCAGGTATCCGGTCTGATCCACGATCAGTCTGCCACAGGCTCTACCCTGTTCATCGAGCCGATGTCTGTTGTAAAACTGAACAATGACCTGAAAGAACTTTACGGCAAAGAGCAGGAAGAGATACAGATAATCCTTGCACGCTTAAGTGCCGATATCGCGGAATACGTAGAGTCCATCCGCACCGACTATAAAATCATGACGGAGCTGGACTTCATTTTCGCAAGAGGGAACCTTGCAATTCTTATGAATGCAAGCAAGCCGGTCTTCAATACAAAAGGAAGAATCCATATCCGCGAAGGACGTCACCCTCTGTTAGATAAGAAGAAAGTCGTTCCGATCACCGTCACTCTCGGTGACACTTTCGATCTTCTGATCGTAACCGGACCGAACACCGGCGGTAAGACTGTTTCCTTAAAAACGGTCGGATTATTTACCCTGATGGGACAGGCGGGACTTCATATCCCTGCACTGGACCGTTCGGAACTGGCTCTTTTTGAAAATGTATATGCCGATATCGGGGATGAACAAAGTATTGAGCAGAGCCTCAGTACCTTCTCCTCTCACATGACGAACATCGTCTCATTCTTAAAACATGTAGATGAACATTCTCTGGTGCTGTTCGATGAGCTGAACGCAGGAACCGACCCTACTGAAGGTGCCGCTCTCGCGATCGCCATCTTAAGCTATCTCCATCAGCGAGGTATCCGCACCATGCAACCACTCACTACAGTGAGCTGAAAGTCTTCGCCCTTTCCACACCAGGTGTTGAGAATGCCTGTTGTGAATTTGATGTCGAGACGCTCAGTCCGACTTACCGTCTTCTGATCGGTATCCCGGGAAAGAGTAATGCGTTTGCCATCGCAGGAAAGCTTGGCCTTCCTGATTACATCATCGATGATGCCAGAACACACCTGACCGAACAGGATGAATCCTTCGAAGACTTGTTAACCGATCTCGAGACAAGTAAGCGTACTATCCGGAAAGAACAGGAAGAAATCGAGCACTACAAACGTGAGCTGGAACGTCTCGAAGAAGAGACCCGGCAGAAACGTGACAAATTAGAAGAACAGCGCGACCGCATCATCCGTGAAGCCAATGAAAAAGCGCATGAGATTCTGGCCGATGCCAAGGAAACCGCCGATGAGACGATGCGTAACTTCCACAAGTTCGGCAAGGCAAATATCTCCGTTGCCGAGATGGAAAAAGAACGTGAACGTCTCCGCAAGAAAATGAATGCCACACAGAATTCCATGAAGACGGATGCGAAAAAACCGAAAAAGACTTACAAAGCCAGTGATTTCAAGTTAGGTGAATCCGTTAAAGTACTCAGCATGAACCTGACCGGATCTGTCACTTCACTTCCGGATGCCAAAGGGAATGTCACCGTGCAGATGGGAATCTTGCGCTCCACAGTCAATATTTCCGATCTGGAGATCATTGACGAAGCGCCGGCATATTCATTTACCGGAAGAACTCGTCAGACCGGCAAAGGTAAAGTTAAAATGGGCAAATCCCTTGCGATCAGTCCGGAGATCAACCTTCTTGGAAAAACGGTCGATGAGGCGGTTGCCGAACTGGATAAGTATCTGGATGATGCATCGCTTGCACATCTCAGTTCCGTAAGAATCGTTCACGGAAAAGGTACCGGGGCCTTAAGAGCCGGCATCCACAAATATCTGAAGCGGCAAAAACATGTCAAATCATTCCGTCTTGGGGCTTTCGGCGAGGGTGACGCAGGCGTAACCATTGCCGAACTGAAATAAAACAAAAAAATACATCTGCATATGGGAGGCGTATACATCTATGAATAAACAGAAAATACTGATCGTCGATGACGATGAAAATATTGCCGAACTGGTCTCTTTATATCTGGCCAAAGAATGCTTTGATACCATGATGGTCCACGACGGCGAACGGGCACTGATTGCCTTTGATACTTACAAACCGAATCTGGTCCTTTTAGATCTTATGCTGCCTGGTATCGATGGATATCAGGTCTGTCGTGAGATCCGCACCAGATCCAACACCCCAATCATCATGCTCTCAGCTAAAGGCGAAGTATTCGACAAGGTACTTGGTCTTGAACTCGGCGCAGATGATTATATTATGAAACCGTTCGATGCCAAAGAGCTTGTTGCCCGCGTAAAAGCTGTTTTACGCCGCTATCAGGTTGGTTCAAAACCTGAGACCCCTCAGGCAGATAAGGGAAAATGTGTCGAATATCCTGGAATTGAGATCAATCTGACTAATTATTCTGTCATTGTTGACGGACATACCGTTGAGATGCCGCCGAAGGAACTGGAACTTCTTTATTTCCTCGCATCTTCTCCAAATCAGGTCTTCACCAGAGAACAGCTGCTGGATCAGATCTGGGGTTACGAATACATCGGCGATACCCGTACCGTAGATGTTCATATCAAACGTCTCCGCGAGAAGATCAAGGATCACAACGGCTGGAGTCTCAGCACCGTATGGGGAATCGGTTACAAATTTGAAGTAAAATAACAGCGGGTAGATATCATGAAAAGTACATTATATTTAAAAATTCATATTTATCTATAATCATATTCGGATTCTTAAGCCTTTTTACAGCCGCAACGCTGACAGAGAATCTGGTCCGTACACCAATCTTTAACCGTGTAAGTAACAGCATGTACCGGGAGGCTACGATGGTTGCCACCAGCTATCTTCCCGGTTATTTTCCGGTGAATTGCAGGAACCCGATACACAGATGATCTTATCCGGGATTGAGACCCAGCTGGATGCCGCAGTCTGGTTCGTTTCCAGGGACGGTAACATGATCGCCTCCGCTCATTCCGGTGAGTACCCATCCGCTCCGGATACAATCAAGGATTTTGATCCTGCCGAATCCGGAAGTGACCGTTCACAGACCGGTGATTATCACGGATATTTCGACAATGACGTCATCACTGTGACCGTTCCGGTGACTTACGGGTATTTTCCAAAAGGTTATCTGATGATCCATCAGTACACTACCGTCGTTGATACTATGACGGATATATTGATGCGTGGTGTATATATCACATTCATCGTGATCTTCCTGCTCTCGTTCATTATCCTGCTGGCATTCCATTTCCTTGTCTACCGCCCGCTTCACAAGATCACCGAAGCTGCAACACAGTATGCTTCCGGCAATCTGGAGTATGAGATTCCGGTCACGACCGAAGACGAGATGGGTTATCTGTCTGCATCACTGAACTATATGTCTTCACAGCTTCGTGATATGGAAGATTACCAGAAGAAATTTGTGGCAAATGTATCCCACGATTTCCGTTCTCCGCTTACTTCCATCAAAGGGTATGTAGAAGCTATGACAGACGGAACTATCCCGCCTGAACTACATGAGAAGTACCTGAAGATTATCTTATTTGAAACGGAACGTCTGACAGACCTGACACATGATCTGCTGACATTAAATGAATTCGACACCAATCACCTGCTTCTCAACCGGGAAGTATTCGATATCCACGAGATGATCAAACACGTGGCGGCATCCTTCGAGGGAGCCTGCACCCAGAAGAAGATCTCTATTGAACTGGTCTTCGCAACAAAGCATCTGAATGTAAATGCCGACAAACGTAAAATCCAGCAAGTCTTATACAATCTGCTGGACAATGCCATTAAATTCAGCGATCCGGATTCTATTATTACCATCGAAACAACAGACCGCGGTGAAAAAGTATATACAGCAGTCAAAGATAATGGGATCGGAATTCCAAGGGCGGCACTCGGAAAAATCTGGGAACGTTTTTACAAAAGTGATCTCTCCCGCGGGAAGGATAAGAAAGGCACCGGTCTTGGACTTGCGATCGTGAAAGAAGCGGTGCAGGCACATGGTGAGAACATCACTGTAGTGAGTACGGAAGGAGTAGGAACAGAGTTTCATTTTCACTTCCGAAAGCTGCAGGCTAATGTAACAGGGAATTATCCCTTATCTTCCAAAAAAGAAAGTCACTTCTGCTCATATTCACAGAAATGACTTTCTTTTTATTTTGTATAGAGTATCTTCTGCACTTCATCCGTCTTCAGATTCTCTTTTGTCACCCAGGTATATCCGGTATTCACCACAGCTTCATTTCCCATATCAAGAGAAGCTCTTGCCGCAGCCACCACGGTTGCGTATCCCATGCCGAATGGATTCTGCACGATCAATCCATCAACCGTACCGTCTTTCAGATCCTGGATCTCATCATCATTGGCATCAAAACCGATCACTTTTACTTTTTTCTCCATTTTATTTCTTTCCAGTCCATCAGCTGCCAGTTTCACAGAATCACCGTTTGCCGCAAAGCAGCCGGTGATATTCGGATGGTTTGCAAGGATGTAATCGACTACCTGGTCTTCTGTAATACTGTCTGCAGCCACTATATCTTCTCCGGTAAGCTGTCCATCCGGAAGTTCACTGTCTTTTGGACGGTAAGTTCCGGCATTGATCTCGTCAGATACTGTCTTCTGCATATTGCTCAATTCATCCATGTGATATACATTTACCACAGAAATATTCGGATGGTTTGCTGTCAGTTCATCCGTCACCGCTTTTTCTCTCTGAAGAGCAGCCTGTGATTTCGAATCCTGAATGAACAGAACTGCTTCCCTGCTGTCTCCCATCTCTTCTGCCAGTCTCTGTGCTGCTTCTGTTCCTGCAGCTACATTGTCTGTCGATACATCCGCAGCCACTCCCTGATAATCAGACCCGGAATCAAAAGTGACAACCGGAATCTCGCTGTCTGTTGCGAGATCAAACTGTACCTGGCAAGCCTGCAGATCTACAATTGAGATTCCGACCGCAAGCGGATATCTGTCCAATTCTTCATCCAGAAGGTTCACCTGATCATCCACATTGTCTGCTTTATCCGGTGCATTATACGTTACTTTTATCTTGTCTTTTCCTGTATATCCAAGACTTGCATTCAGATCCTCTGCAGCCTGTGTCACGCCTTTCTTTACTTCGTCCCAATACTGCGTACCATTCGCCTTTCCTATAATAGAAATGTAGTCTCCCTTTTTCAGCTTCAGTCCGTTTGTATTATTATAAGCCGCCGGACTGATCAGGTCTAATTTGCCCTGATATTCCTTCTCTTCTGTCTTGGTTGTATTCTTCTCTGCTTCAATCTTCTTCTCTTCATCCGTTGCTTTCGGTGTCTGCTGACATCCGCATACAAGCAGTGCCATACCAAGCAGCATAGCAATGATTCGATTTCTTTTCATTTTCCTCTCTCCTATATCCGGTATCATTTCTACCTGTATTATATTCTACTCCTATTTTCACTTCTATTTTTCTTATACTTCATCAGCATTCTATACTATACACCAAAACGGTGAAAATTTGTTGAATTTTTTTATTGAAATTTTTCTTAATTTTAACCGGGATTTACCCAAAATTCAAAAGAACATCTCTTTTCACCACCGAATATGCTTTTTCACAACAGTATCTGCTAACGCAAGTTAGTTATGACTAAACTTTTATGTATTTCCAAAAAAACATGTAATTTACTTGTTTATTTCAGCTTTTTGTATTATGATATGGACAGAGACAACGAATTGGTTTATGTCTAGAATTTAAACTCAAAGGAGGGTATAATACTATGGCACACGTAATTGGTGATGAATGTGTAAGCTGTGGATCTTGCGAAGCTGAATGTCCAGTAGGAGCTATTTCTCAGGGAGCAGAGCATTATGAAATTGATGCTGACGCTTGTGTAGATTGTGGAGCATGTGCAGCTCAGTGTCCAGTAGGAGCTATTTCTGAAGGCTAATCATTCGAAATAAGAAGCATATACAAAGAACCTGCCAACAGCAGGTTCTTTTGCATATTCAGGCAAACTCATGCGCAGTATTTATGTACTGCGCATTTTTCAACATTTTTGTTTCCCTCGACGGATTCTGACGAAATCGGTGCTTTCCACTGTGCTATGATACATTTACCCATAAGGGACAAGTATTATAATATAAGGGGGTATCTAATGTGGGAAATCATACCAATGCTTTGAATACTTTAGAACAGATCAAACGCGAGACCAAAGATGATGCCAGACTGTATGCATGTATCAGGGATCTCTACGAACAGGGTGTCTCCCTTTCCGATCTCAAAGCCCTGATCCCGGATATCAGACGAACCAGGGAACAGCTTCAGTTAAAACGTATGCTGCAGAATAACAACGAAGTGCTTCTCAACATGTTCAGCCAGGAGATGACATTTCTTCTGGATGCAAAAGAACGCCAGGAAGAGCTGGAATTCAAAAACTGGACCAGCTGATCCGCCCAGCAGCAATCCTTCCGGAAAGCTTCGGCCGATGCCGGTCCAGTAAAAAAACTAAAACGAATCTTCCTGTCTGACTTAGGTTCGCAAACTTTGTGTACTCACCTAACCAGGCCAGATTAACGGTCCCTACCGGACCG
>ENA-OQHY01000646-OQHY01000646.1-human-gut-metagenome-genome-assembly--contig:-NODE-646-length-18821-cov-2.253878_pt1 | contig 18821 bp, 22 predicted proteins | sample MGYA00242570_ERZ504733 | MGnify/ENA primary metagenome ERZ504733 (study PRJEB26092, sample SAMD00036219) | human gut metagenome | host: Homo sapiens | study: EMG produced TPA metagenomics assembly of... | reverse complement strand
TCCACTTGACTCTGAAACCAGTTTAACACAAAAAGTTTTCTCAACCAACCTCGTTGGGGCATATTTTTCTTTTTCTCCTAATAAACTTATGATGTGAGTGTCAAAAATAAATTTTGCCACTCACTGATGTAACCGGATTGCTCCATTGCTACGCAATTCCTGCAATCTCGAACACCTCAAACTCTCATAAAATGGCATATTCATACCATTTTATTACGTTTTCGTTGTTCGGCGTGTCAATTAAATATAAATTGCTTTTTATGCAAGCACAACCGCAATTTATATTTTTGACACTTACATCAAGTTATAAAAAGGAATACCAGGAGGGAATACTATGAGTGCGAAAACCAAAATTGTTGTACTACATACGAAAGAAGTGATTTATACCGTGCTTTTTGTTGTACTCGCCATTGTGCTTGCAGTCCTTCTTTTTTTGATGTTCGGAAAAGACAAAAAGACCACTTCTTTCTCAGGCTCTCCCGCCAAATATCACGCCGGTATCTATAAAAGCCCAATTACGCTCGATAACAACACCTTTGATGTCGAAGTCACGGTTGATGAACATGAAATCACCTCTATCTCCATGACAAACTTAAGCGAAGCAACAACTGCTATGTATCCACTGATGGAACCGGCACTCGAATCCCTTGCGAATCAGATTATGCAACCCAGTCCACAAAAGACCTTACTTATGCCGAAGAAAATAAATATACTTCGATGCTGTTGTTAGATGCAATTAACTCGGCACTTGATAAAGCAAGGGCAGATTAAAAATATCTACAAAAAATGGCTCCGAACAAAAGTCCGAAGCCATTTTTGCTGCCTACTATGTACTTATTATTTAATTGCACCTTCTACCATACCCTGAATAATCTGTTTCTGTGCAAACAGGAACAAGATAATAATCGGAATCATGGCAAGCAGAGCTGCTGTCAGGATTAAATCCCATTGTTTTACATAAGAACCTACAAAACTGCTTACCGCAACCGGAAGAGTTTTGATTCTTCCGTTTAATCCAAGCATCAGAGATGGAAGCAGGTAATCGTTCCAAATCCAGATACCATTTAAGATTAATACTGTAACCTGAATTGGTTTTAACAGCGGGAAGATAATTCGAAAGAATGTACCCTCAGGACTGCATCCATCAATCCATGCAGCTTCTTCCAACTCATACGGAATTCCTTTTACAAAACCATGAAGGATGAATACAGACATTGAACCACCGAATCCAAGATAAGCAAAAATAATTCCTTTGTAACTTTGAAGCATCTGAATTCCCAAAAACTCTGAAGTTTCACGGAAAGTAGATAACAGTGGAAGCATTACAACCTGGAATGGAATAACCATTGCTGATACAAATAACATAAAAATGAAATTAGACCATTTTGTTTTATTTCTTACTAAAACCCAGGCTGCCATACTGGAAAACAGAGTCAGTAAAATCAGAGATACTGCTGTAATTAACAGGGAACTAAAGAAAGAACCCCAGTAATTAAAGTTATCATTATGGATAACATTGCTCATGTTGGTCAACAGCTGTCCCCAGTTTTTTGGTAAAGAAATCGGGCTGATGACAATACTTGCACTATCCTTTGCAGAGTTGACTACAACCAGTAAGAATGGAGCTAATATCACAATTGTCAGAAGAATTCCTACAATCTCAGCGATTGTTGTTCTTATTTTCTGTGCTTTCATTACATTTCAACCTCCTTCTTTTTACTGATTGTAACCTGTGTCAGAGACACAATTGCAAGAATAATAAAGAATATAACCGCTTTGGTCTGACCAAGTGCATACTGGTTCTTTCCAATCGCTGTATTATAAATATTCAATGCTAAAAATTCTGTAGACTGTACCGGTTTTCCGGAAAGAATACGAGTCGGTGCACCATTGGTAATAGCAAGGTTCAAATCAAACTGTTTAAATGAGTTAACCAAAGTCAGGAAAATACAAATTGTGAATGTATTTGCAATCATCGGTACTTTGATTTTCAGCAGAGTCTGAAGTGTATTTGCACCATCTACATTGGATGCTTCCAGAATATCTTTTGGCACACTCTGTAAACCGGTTACATAAATCATCATGATATATCCTGCATACTGCCAGGTACTTACAATTAAAATTGCCACAAGCGCAAGGTTCGGGTTTGTCAGCATGGAAACACTTCCTGAAATTACAGAAACTGCAACTTTATTGAAAATGAACTGCCATACATAACCAAGTACAATTCCACCAATCAGGTTCGGAATGAAATATGCTGCACGATAGAAGTTACGACCTTTTACTTTTGAAGTACAAAGCAGTGCCAGTGCAAATGCTACAATATTTACACTCAGCATATTAATTAACTGTGTAAATAAAAGTCACAACAAAAGAATATACATAATCCTTAGACTTGAACATTGCAATGTAGTTTCCAAATCCAACAAAATTATCATATTTTATTCCGTTCCAGTCTGTCAAGGAGTAAAAGATACCACAGGCAAACGGAATAAGCACAGTTACTGCAAATGCAAACAGCAGTGGAAATAAAAATAATACATAAATAATTGAACGGTGTTTCTTCGTTGGCAGCAGGTAAAACCCTACAATAAGCAATACCGCTCCTGCGATTAAAAGTCCTCCTCGAAAGGAAGTTCCTGTTCTCATAAAATCCATGTACAGTGCCGCTGCCATTGCTATGATTCCAGCCACAATTGCTGCACATGATATTGCTTTTTTCGACTGATTCATTCCTAACTCTCCCATCAAATATTTACCGCTGTCTTTGTTATAAGACAGCCGATAAAACCTATTATTTACTTGATGCTACATAATCTGCTATTGTAGAAGCCATTGTACTTACAAATCCTTCTTTATCAAGCTGACCTTTTGCATACAGTTCAAATACAGGACCAGTTGCATTCATAGCCATGTTTTCCGGCTGTGTTACCCAATCCCATGCATAAGTTTTTCCAGCTTCAATATAAGGAAGCATACTCTGTGCAAGTGGTGTAGAAGGTTTTAATGTACAAGATTTAAATGGAGAAACCATACCGCAGTTTTCTACAAGTGCTTTCTGACCTTCTTCGGATTCAGCAAGTGCTTTTAAGAATTCTTTACAAGCATCAATTTTATCACTCTTATTGTAAATTCCCCATAAACTTGGTGTATCAACGATAAGACCGTCTGTATCTTCTTTTGTAAATGCTGATGGAGCAAGTCCACATGCAAATGTTGCATCATAAGTTGGTAAAGATGGGTCAATCCAGTTACCCTGTGTGATAAATGCTGCTTTTCCGGTTGCCCACAGAGCCAGCTGATCATCATAAGTACCGGAAATCAATACATTCTGATCTGAGTAATCAAATAATAACTGTAACCAGTCTGCGAACTGTCCCATTCTGTCTTCATCAATTTTTCCTTCATTGTTTACCATATCAATATATGTTTTATCATCACGGTCAAGTCCCTGTGAATAATAAGCTGCTAATAAGTGGTTACCGGTTGACCAGTACATCTGTCCGGATTCTGCTGCAACTGCACAAACAGATGTCAGTCCAAGTTCATCTTTCATACCGTCAATTTTTTCAAATGCTGCTTTATAAGCATCAATGTTTGTCAGAGTAGAAGGATCAATTCCTGCTTTATCTAAGATATCCTTGTTATATGCAAGACCAATTCCTTCCAGTGAGAATGGCATACCATATACTTTTCCGTCATCTCCCTTAAATGCGTAATCAGTATCTTCAATCCAGTCTTCTCCATCAAGTGGTTCTAACCAGTCACCGAAAGAGGATTTATAAGAGTCAGGACCAAATGCAAAGATATCTGGCATGTTTCCTGCTGCGTAGTAGTTTTTCAGCTGACCATTTACGTCAACACCACCACCTAAAGATTCGATTACAACTTCCTGTCCGGTTTCTTCTTCATACTGTTTTGCAAAATCTTTTAAGGCCGAGTCAATTTCAATTTTTGTATTTACAAAACGGATTGCATCTTTATTGTCACTGCTTGAAGCTGTACTGGAATCACTGGAGCTGTCTGAAGAACTGCTTCCTGAACTGCTTCCACATGCACCTAATGTCATTGTCATCGTTCCTGCAAGTAAAACTGCTAACCATTTCTTTTTCATCTCTTTACCAACCTTTCTTGGAATTTTCATCTTTTTTCTTTATCACTTATGCGCATAAGTTTTTGATGGAATTATCATAGCACCCCTTTCGTTAAAAAGCAATACTTTTTATATGCCTTTCTATACATTTCTACATTTTTACCAGTATTACTACTTGTTTTCATGGCATTACAACCTGTTTTTTGTACATTTTGCAGTAATAGGTTTTTCGCAAAACCTTTTTTTTATTCATTTTTCGTTTATCTTATGCGCAAAAGTAAAACCTTTTTTCGACTTTTTTCATTTTGCGCATAAGTATTTTGAAGTCAAAAAATGACATTCTGCTTTCGGCAAAATGTCATTTTTTCTGTCTCTTATTTCCTATGTTCTTAAAATTTTTTTACAGAATCCCGAATTACAAGTTCTGTTCCAAGCTGAACAATTTTATCTTCGGATTCTCCCTCTATCAGTTTTAATAGTTCCTCTACTGCTGCAATTCCTTTTGCCTGAATGTCCTGTCGGACTGTCGTAAGCGCCGGACGCACTATTCTTGAAATTGGAACATCATCAAATCCCGCGATGGAAATCTCTTCCGGAATTTTTCTTCCTCTATCCAAAAGCATATTTTCAATATGTACCGCATAATAATCCGAAGCACACAGCAGAGCCGTATACGAAAATGATTTCTCATAAATCTCATCCATATTTTGAGGCTCTCCTGCATCGCTGGCATAAATCTGAATAAAATTTTCTTCTCTGCTTACCGGAATGTTTGCTTCTTTTAGTGCCCTGCAAAATCCCTGAAATCTTATTTTATCCAGATTTACCAGATTATCAGCAAGGAAAGCAAGCTTTCTGTGACCACACGAAATAACGTATTTGGTCAGCAAATATTCCGCCTGTTCATCTTCGATCCGGATATTGGCACAGTTTCCCAGACCATTTGTATCATAATCATCAATAATCGCAATCGGATTTTTAAAGCGTTCTTTTAAATAACGGATATCACCCTCTACAAATCCTGAAGTAATCAGCCCGTCCATGTTCCAGGACATCGTAAACTGCTGAACCTGATGCACATCGTCAACCGCATATACCATCAGGTAATATCCTTTTTGCCGTACATGCCTTTCAATTGCACCTAAAATCCCACCAATAAATGGGTCTTCAAATCGGTTCACTATCTTATTCTGTTTTGATTTAATCAACAAGCCGATAATCTTTGATCGTTTACTCGCAAGGTTTCTTGCATTGATATTTGGTGTATAGTCATATTTTTTTAAAATTTTCTGAATTCGTTCGATATTAGCCGGTGAAACTTCTTTTGTCTTGCCATGAATAACATTTGAAACAGTCGTTGTGCTGACTCCGAGCTCCTGCGCCATTTCTTTAATTGTAACCATTCTTTACTCCTGTTTTTACACTGCTCTTCTGACTGCTCCCACAGACAGAACTATGAATTTTCGCCATAATTTATAGCAGTTTTACTTCTATTTTTTTCTCATGACTTCCAGTATACACAAAATTTCCATCTTTCTCAATAGTGATTCTGCCATAATTGTCCGGATTTTCATAATCTTTTCTCATTCCATCATCTTCGTACCACACATATTCGGCTTTTGTCTTTACAAATGCCAGTGCCTTGACATGGTCACAGTCTACTTCATCTGTATACTCGCCACCATCTGTCAGTACCAAAATTTTATCCGGACGTACGAAAACTAACATTTCAAACAAACCAGCTTCTACATAGTGATGTCCTGCCGGTAAGATTTCCGTATCATAATCATCCACGCCTCTAAAGCGAAGCATTGCCATTTCTTCCGGAAGATAGACATATCTGCCTTTTGCATTCTGATTATAAACCGGAGCAATCATTAAACTGTCTCCAACCAAAAGCTGGTCTTCTACCTGAGAAGTAAATTCATCATCTGTGTATACAAAAGATAATGGTTTGAAGTACATTTCACTGTTTAAGGCAGATTTCATATACTCGCTGTAAATATAAGCCAGCAGACCATAGCGAATATTAATGATTTTTCTAAATTCTTCTATATGGTCAAAACGATATACTTCCTGTTCTCTTGTTCCCATTGCACTGTGATTTCTCATCAGTGGAGAGAACATGGCAAGCTGGATCCATCTCATGACTAAATCTTCCGTTGCATCTGCACCAAATCCACCGATATCTGCACCGGTATAAAGAATTCCAACCATGTTTAAGGACGGCATCATACGCAGATTCAACAACAGATGATTCCACCAGGATTTATTATCTCCAGTCCAGATTCCACCATAACGATGCATGCCAATATAAGAAGAACGAGAGAACATTAAAATTCGTTTTTCCGGGCTCAGGCGTTCAAATGCCTCTCCTGCTGCACGGGTCATATTATACCCAAACAGATTATGTACTTTATCGTGGCGCATCATTTTTCCATCTACGTTATGATAGAACTTCTTAAAGTCATCTGTATTGTTTGCCAGACTTCCAACCAGACCGGTAAACTGCTGGAATGTATCCAGATCAAGGTTTTTATCTTTCAATTCTGCAATCTTATCAAAGGTTTCATCCATTCTATCCTGTGCAAAGAAAATAGACGGCTCATTCATATCATTCCAGAATCCTTCAATTCCCTGGTCTAACAGCACCTGATATTTATTTCCAAACCACTCTCTCGCCTCTTTGTTTAATACATCCGGGAAATGCACTTTTCCAGGCCATACTCCGGCTACAAAGTATTCTCCATTTTCTTTCTTACAGAAATAGCCTTTTTCAATGCCTTCTTCATATACGTCATAACCTTCTTCAACTTTTACACCTGCATCAATAATCGGCACTAAATGAATGTGCTGTGCTTTCATCTCTTTTACAAACTCAGGAAAATCCGGAAAACGTTCCTGATTTACCGTAAAGTCTTTAAACCGCTCCATGTAATCAATATCCATGTAAATACTTTCAAGCGGAATTTTCTTTTCTCTGTGTCCTTTTACCACTTCACGGATATCAGCTTCATTCATATAACCCCAGCGACTCTGCTGATAGCCAAATGCCCACTTTGGAGGAATATAGCTTCTTCCAATCAGCTGACGAAACTGTTTTACAATGTCTAAAATGCTTTCTCCTGTCATTACATAAACATCTGCATCCGGTTCACTTAATGTAATTTTTAATTCATTTAAATGCGTATATCCCACATCAAAGGTAATGATTCCCGGATAATCAAAAAACACACCAAATTGCTCTTTTCCTCCATCTAAAACTAAAAAGTTATGAGACGCATATAAAGAGGTGCGATCCTCTACATGGTTCGGTTCATCCGCGCAGCAGCTCTTATAAATCCAGCCTCTCTTGTTAATTCCACGTACATTTTCACCCAGACCATACACCTTTTCTTCGTTTTCCAGTGTATACTCGAACTGAAGCTGTTCCTCCGTTTTTACCACTGTAAAATACGGAACATCCCCGTTCTGTACCTCTAATTTTTGTACCACTGCATCGGTCTGAAATGGATTTCCATAAGTGTATTTTGTTATCATGTCTTAACTTCCTCCTTTATTTTTTATGTACTCTCGGACTCTTTCTGCCTTTACACATATTAGCCCATTTTCAGTTCCATTTTTTGTATCATAGCATGGCATTTTATTTCTATCAATCCCTTTTGCGCATAATCCACATGTGATACAATAATTTTTCCAGTATTTCGGCAGTTTTTCAGTTTATTTTCCGCAATTTCAGTCAAATATACTAAAAACTGCCGGTGTTGTCCGACAGTTTTTTTGATTTTTATTTTCTATAATGTTTCCAACTCTTCAATCCAGATTCGAACACAGGCATCACTTGGCATTCTTAAATCTCCTCTTGGCGAAACTGCCACACTTCCGACCTTCGGTCCATCCGGCAGACAGGAACGTTTAAACTGCTGAGAGAAAAATCTCCAATAAAATTTTTTCAGCCATTTTAAAATCACTTCTTCTTCGTATTTTCCTTCAAAAGCTTTTTTGCAATTCGGTAAATCTTTTTTGGACTGCACTGGAAACGAAGTAAATGATACAAGAAGAAATCATGCAGTTCATAAGGTCCTACCAAATCTTCTGTTTTCTGGGAAATCACACCATCTTTTGGTGGAAGAAGTTCCGGGCTGACCGGAGTATCTAAAATATCCAGCAAAATATCAGAAAGTGCTTCTTCGTCGCAGGTGTCTGCATAATATCTTACAAGATGGCGCACCAGTGTTTTCGGCACAGAAGCATTGACGCCATACATGGACATATGGTCTCCATTATAAGTTGCCCAGCCAAGCGCAAGTTCGGACAAATCACCGGTACCGATTACCATTCCGCCAAATTTATTAGCAATGTCCATGACCACCTGAGTACGCTCTCTTGCCTGTCCGTTTTCGTAAGTAACACTGTGGTCAGACGGGTCATGTCCAATATCTTCAAAATGCTGAGTCACTTGCTTTTTTAATATCTACTTCTTTTAAGGTTGCCCCAAGACGTTTTGCCAACTCACAGGCATTTGTGTAAGTACGGTCCGTTGTTCCAAAACATGGCATAGTAACTGCTAAAATCTGTTTTCTGTCAAGTCCGCATAAATCAAAGGCTCTTGCCGTAACCAAAAGTGCAAGTGTAGAATCAAGTCCACCGGAAATTCCAAGCACGGCGCACTGACTCTTTGTGTGTTCCAGACGTTTTTTGAGTCCCATTGCCTGAATTGTCAGAATTTCATCACATCTTCTGTCTCTTTTCCCTTTTGCATCCGGCACAAATGGATTTGCATCGATAAAACGTTCCAGTTTTGTCTCGGTTACATTTAAATGAAATTGGTAACTCACCTGATAATTTTCTTTTCCCTTCTGACTGCCAGGTTGTATTTTTTCTGCGCTCTCCAACTAAACGACTCATATCTTAACACACTGTAAATCGTTTCATTTTGCGAAGCGTTTTGCTTCTTTTAAAATCGTACCATTTTCTGCAATTATATTATGTCCGCTGAATACTACATCCTGCGTGGATTCTCCATTTCCTGCGGAGGCATAAATATAACCACAAAGCAGTCTTGCAGACTGACCGGAAACCAGATTTCTTCTGTACTCATCTTTTCCGGTCGCCTCATCACTCGCAGACGGATTGATAATCAAAGTAGCACCAGAAAGGGCATGAGAAATACTTGGCGGATTCGGTGCCCACAAATCTTCACAGACTTCTACTGCTGTTACAAGCTGTGGCAGTTCTTCACAGACAAATAAGAGATTTTGTCCAAAAGGTACTTCTCTTCCGTACCAGTTTACCATTCCCTCAAATGCACAACCTGCTGTAAAATGACGTGCCTCATAAAACTCTGCATAATTCGGCAAATGGTGTTTTGGCACAAATCCTAAAACTTTTCCACCCGAAATTACAGCTGCTGTATTATACAGCTTCTGGTTAAATTCCAGCGGAAGCCCCACAATAATCAAGCCTTCCACCTCTTCTAACTCTTCTTCAAGTTTGTGAAGTTCTTCCTTTGCACGCACAAGAAGCAACTCCTGCCAGAACAAGTCTGAACAGGTATATCCCGTAATACAAAGCTCCGGAAATGCCATCACCTTTGTTCCTGCTTCTGCCATTTCTTTTACTTTTTTTACAATCTCTTCCCGATTGTGCACGCAATCTGCCACTAAAATATCCGGCGTTGCAGCTCCCACTTTTACAAAACCGTCTCTCATCTCGTACCCGACCTTTCCTTATGCTCTTGTACAGCGTTTTAAAATACTTTTCAGTTCGTCCACTGTAAGATATAATTTTTATTACAGAAATGACAATTTAACTCAATTTCTTTTCCATCGTCAATCATTTCTTTGATTTCTTTTTTACCGACACTGATTAACGCTTTTTCCACACGTTCTTTACTACAATTGCAATAAAACTGTGTCGGCACTGTCTCCATGATTTCCACATCGAATCCATCTAAAATCAATTTTAATAAACTTTCCGGTGTATGTCCTTCCTCTAACAGACTGGTAACAGAAGTTACTTTCTTTAAGTTTTCTTCCAATTTGTTAATCACTTCGTCATCTGTAAATGGCATTAACTGAATGATAAATCCTCCTGCCTGTTTTACGGTATTGTCTTTTTCCATCAGCACTCCAAGACCTACAGAGGACGGAACCTGCTCACTTGTTGCAAAATAATAAGTCAAATCTTCCGCAATCTCACTGGTCTGTAAAACAGTCTGTCCCACATAAGGCTCTTTCATCCCCATATCTTTGATGACGTTCATAAATCCCACGCCAACCGCACCGGCAACATCTAATTTTCCCTTGTCATTAGCATGTAAAATAACATTTGGATTTCCAACATTAACCATTTTACATTTCCTTTTGGAGTTCTGCAGTTACTGTGATTCCTCCAAGTGGTCCTCCTGCTTTAATTTGAAGAGTCAAAATATCTTTTTCCCCCTTCATCATCACACCCATCATGCTTCCTGCAGTAAGAAGACGTCCTAATGCCGCTGTTGCCACCGGACTTGTATTATGTGCTGCTCTGGCTGTCTCAACTAATTCTTTTGTAGTTGCCGCAAATGCACGAATCTGATTATTTGCGGCAGTTGCTCTTACAATGTAATCTCCCATTTATTTCCAATCTCCTAATTTTTCTTTTTTTCCATGTTCTCTTGCAATCACATAAATCCGTTCACTTTTTTCATTCACCGGATTTTTCGTAAATGCATCATAAGCCGCAACAAATTCCATTCCGGCTTTTTCTAACAATTCTTTTACCAGCTCCAACTCATAAGCTCGCTGATAATGAACTTCTTCATATTTTCGATAAAGACCATCCTTACCCTCCGGAATAAACAATGCCAAATCATATTCATTAATTTGTTCTTCTTCATCATAATAGTTATCCCAGATAAAGCTGGCATCCTCGCGATTCTCCGCAATCGTCTGTTCTCCAAGGATTTTTTCATACTTATAGACGGTATTTAAGTCAAAAATAAAAACACCTCCGGGTCAAGATAATTGATTTACCAGTTAAATACTTCCAGCAAATCCTCATCCTCGGTAATATAATTCATGCTGTCACAAATTGAGACGATCGCTTTACTGTTCCATACAATTCAAACTCCCGCATATCCTGACAAAGATAAAGGATATCCTGACCTTCTTCCTCTTTCTTTTCCAGTGCGATCTCCAGCATATCCGGTGCATTGTCCACACCAATCATATCGTATCCGGCATCGGAGAGCAGTCTGGTCGCATTTCCTGTTCCACAGCCCAGTTCCAGTACCAGTCCGTCATCTACTTCATATTCTTTTAAAAGCCCAGTCAGGTAGTTACACCACTCCTTGTAGGGTATGTTATCCATGAACATATCATACACCCGGGCAAAACTTTCATAAGCGCTCAAAAATCATTCCTCCTGTGCACATATTCTTTTTTATCTTAACATAAATCAGGTTTGCGGTCAAAAAAAATCGGCTGTACCCTTAAGCACAGCCGACTAATGATTTATGCCCTCTCAGAATCTTTGTATACACGTATCGCAAGGACTCCAAACGTTCATTTTATTTTTTTTATAAACCTGTTTTTTCTGCAATGAATTTTCTTGCTTTGATTGCATATTCTAAAGGATTTGCCTTTGCAGGATCCTGTTCTGCTTCTACTAACATATATCCTTCATAACCTGCATCTTCAAGCACTTTGAAAATCGGGTCAAAATCAATACATCCATCGCCCGGTACAGTAAATGTTCCAAGACGTACACCCTCTAAGAAGCTTAAGTTTTCATTTTTTACTTTTTCTACTACTTCCGGACGAATATCTTTTAAATGTACATGTTTGATTCTGCTGACATATTTTTTTACCATTTCAAGCGGATCTGCTCCACAGTAAGTAAAATGTCCGGTATCAAATAATAAGCTGACATATTCCGGGTCTGTATTTTCCATCATACGCTCTACTTCATCCGGATTCTGTACAACAGTTCCCATGTGATGATGGAAAGTAAGAGAAATTCCGTATTCCTCTTTTGCGATCTTTCCAAGTTTGTTCATTCCTGTACAGAATGTATCCCACTCTTCATCATTCATTACATATTTATGTCCAAAAATCGGAGTGTCCTGCATTCCCTGCACACTGTGACTCTGTTCAGAAGCTCCAATAATCTTTGCACCCATTGCCTTTAAAAAAGTCAGCTGTGCACGAAATTCTTTTTCTACTTCTTCAAATGGTTTTGTGATTAAAAAGAAGAAAACCACTGATTACAGATCTCCAACGCCACGAAGTTCCAATGCTTTTTTCAGAACTTCCGGGTCTTTTGGATATTTATTTCCTACTTCAGAACCGGTAAATCCTGCGAGTGCCATTTCACTGACACACTGTTCAAATGTTATTTTCTTTTCCTAAATCCGGAAGGTCGTCATTCGTCCATGCAATTGGTGCGATTCCAAGTTTTACTTTTTCTTTATTAAACATTTTTTCTATCTCCTGCTGTTCTTTTTAGTCAAGTGGATATTCGCAATCCGCTTCGCTACTTGCTCATAACCAAATAGCTGCTACGCAGCTTATCAGAAGGGGCTTGCCCCCCTCCTGATACAAGCAAGTCCCACCCCTGCTTATTGCTTTTCGCAATTGAAGCAGGGGACTTACTTGATTTGGTTAAAAAGCGAGAGGAATGTTTCACGTGAAACATTCCTCTCGCTTTTTAGTCATCAAGAAAAACAGACAGACAATCAAGTAACTGTTCTGGTGATTCTAGCTGAGGAAGATGTTTTGCTTCTTTTAAAATGTAAGTCTCAATTGCCGGATTTAATTCTACATATTGAGAGAGAACTTCGCTCTTAGTGAGTTCGCCTTCCCCTTCGATAATAAAGATGCTGTTTGTTTATATTTTTTAATGCATGCACGATATTGTTGTTAGTATATCCTCCAAGTAAACTGGAGAATAAGAAACGACCGCTTCCCATGCCTTTGTGGGCTGCTTCATAGTAAGTGTCGAGCCATTCTGCTTTGATATGGAATGGATTATAAAGATAATCTTCTGTAAATGCAAGTTGAACATTACTCTGGCAGACCATCATGTTATAAACAAGAGTTCCGAATACAGGAAGCTCAAGAAAAGATTTATAAAGCTTGCTGCGTTTGGTTGGAATCTTATTTAACTGTGAAAGTGCCGGCGGATTAATCATTAAAATTTTTCTAAACAGTTCGTTTTCGTTATGACAGGCGAGGATTGTAAAAGAGCCGGAAAAACCACTGGTAATCACATCGGTTCTTTCGTGAATTACGTTTTTGATAAAATCAGATATTGCCTGGACATATAAATAGTTGGTGTAAGTAATATGCTGTTTATCAGAACGGCCGCATCCAGGTAAGTCGATGCAGTAGACGGTATGATTTTTCTCAAGCTGTTTTACAAGTGCTTCCCATTCATAAGCGGAACTGTAAATGGTTAAATCGTGAATTAATAAAACGGGAGAACCCGTACCTTGTTTTGTGTAATAAATTTTTCCAAAACGCCAATTGTAATAATTGCTTGCCGTTGACTTTAACAAGTCTTTCATTATTGCGGTTGTAGAAATCAGATGGTTCATGAAATGAATAATAGCAGTTGCGGTGGTAAATAAAATACCGGTTGTAATAAGTTTGTATCTATGCTTTTTCATAAAAAAACCTCCAATATAGGATTACTTTAGTTAGTTATAATTATAAGCCATTGACTCTGATTATACAAGCTGAAAGTAGGGAGAAGAATAGTGTGATAATAAAATGGAAATGTTCACGTGAAACATTTCCCATTTTTTTATTGATTGATTAATGAAATTTATATCGTAAAAATAATAATGTTCACGTGAAACATTTGTGTAGAAATACGTTTAAGAAGATGTTATAATAACCATTGAATGAAATAAATACGAAGTTTGATGAAAAGAGGAAGCTTAAGTGGGAAGAATAATAGCAATAGCAAATCAGAAAGGCGGAGTAGGAAAATCTACAACTGCAATCAATCTGTCTGCATGCCTTGCCGAGCTGGGACAGAGAGTCCTTCTTATTGATATTGACCCACAGGGGAACACAACAAGCGGAGTTGGCGTAGACAAAGATAATGTCAATGCGACTTTGTATGAACTTCTGGTGGGAGAGTGCGAAATTTCGGACTGTCTGATTGAGAATGTATTCGAAAATTTATCCTTGATTCCGTCGAATGTGAATTTGTCTGGTGCAGAGATTGAACTGGTAGGCGTAGAGGGGCGTGAATTTCTTTTGAAAAATCATATTGATTCCATTCGTGATAATTATGATTTTATTATTATGGACTGCCCGCCGTCTTTAAATGTGTTGACTATCAATGCAATGACAACAGCAGATTCTGTACTGGTTCCGATTCAGTGTGAGTATTATGCACTCGAAGGATTGACACAGCTTATTCACACGATTGAACTGGTTCAGAACCGTTTAAATCCGGATTTGGATATTGAAGGCGTTGTATTTACGATGTATGATGCAAGAACAAATCTGTCATTGCAGGTTGTTGAAAATGTAAAGAACAATCTGGACCAGTCTATTTACAAGACCATTATTCCGAGAAATGTTCGTCTTGCGGAAGCACCGAGTTATGGGCTGCCAATTACCTTATATGATAAAAGATCAGTAGGGGCGGAAAGCTACAGACTCCTTGCAGAAGAAGTATTACACAGGGAGGATGAAGAATGGCGGTAAAAAGAGGTGGACTTGGCAAAGGTCTTGATTCTATGATTCCGATTTTAGATTCTACAGCGACAAAAAAGAAAACCGGAAGAACAGCAATCGATAAAGAAGCGCTGCAGAATGCGGCAAAAGAAGCTCATAAACATCAAAAAGAAAAGATGGAATTTGAGGGGAAACCTGGAGAACAGGTACAGATTGTGAAGCTGACAAAGGTTGAGCCGAGCAGGGAACAGCCGAGAAAACAGTTTGATGCCGATGCACTTCAGGAACTGGCAGAATCTATTAAGCAGTTTGGTGTACTTCAGCCATTATTGGTTCAGAAAAAGGAAGACTATTATGAGATTATTGCCGGGGAGCGCAGATGGAGAGCTTCTAAACTGGCAGGACTCAAGGAGGTTCCTGTAATTGTAAAAGAATTTACAGAACAGGAAGCCGTTGAAATTTCTCTGATTGAAAATATTCAGCGGGAAGATTTAAATCCGATTGAAGAAGCAATGGCATATAAACGTTTGATGGAAGAGTTTCATTTAAAACAGGATGCGATTGCAGAACGGGTTTCAAAGAGCAGAACTGCAGTTACAAACTCAATGCGTCTTTTAAAATTAGATGATAGAGTTCAGCAGATGCTGATTGATGAAATGATTTCAACCGGACATGCAAGAGCTTTGCTTGCACTGGAAAGTAAGGATGCACAGGCGGAAGCGGCAGTTAAAGTATTCGATGAAAAATTGAGCGTACGAGAAACAGAGCGTTTAGTGAAAGAACTGTTAAATCCAGTGCAGAAAAAAGAAGAGAAACCCAAAAATCAGGCAGAAGAACTGGTTTATAAGAATCTGGAAGAGAAAATTAAACAGATTATCGGTTCAAAGGTTGCAATTAACCGAAGGACAGATAATAAGGGAAAGATTGAAATTGAATACTATTCTCAAGAAGAATTGGAACGTATTGTTGAATTATTGGAAACAATAGGATAATGTACAATCGGAAGATTCCGAGAGTACCTAGATAGGAGTTAGAGCAGATGGGTAATCTAATCAGCAAGATTCAGTCTATTTCCGGTGTGCTGTCAATTTTTTTACTGATTGTGGTAATTGCACTTTTGGTATGTGTGGTCAGTCTTTTTTTTGGAAGTAAACCGACTGAATCAAAAATACCGCGTATTTATGAAAGGAAGAGATGGACAGTCTCTTGAAAAATCGTTCCGACGCAAATTTGCAATGATTGACAAAGGGCTGGATGCGGCAGCGGCAAATGAGCAGGAGATTGAAAAATTAAAAGAAATCATGGGAAACACCTTGAACAAATATGCTATTGTGAAGTATGATGCATTTGAGGATATGGGAGGAAAACTCAGCTTTGTTCTGGCTATGTTGGACGATAAGAATACAGGATTTCTTCTGAATGCGATTCACAGCAGAGAAAACTGTTTCCTCTATATTAAAGAGATTGTAAATGGGGAATCCTATGTAATATTAAGCCAGGAAGAAGTGCAGGCATTAAAACAGGCCGTAAATTTCAGACAAAACTAAAAAAAAGAAGCAGGGAGAAAGATTATGTTAGATATTAAATTTTTAAGAGAAAATCCAGATGTAGTAAAACAGAATATTAAAAATAAATTTCAGGACAGCAAATTACCTCTGGTAGACGAAGTAATCGAATTGGATAAGAGAAACCGTGAAATCAAAGGAGAAGTAGAAGCGTTAAGAGCAGAAAAAAATAAAATCTCCAAAATGATTGGTACTCTTATGAAAGAGGGCAAAAGAGAAGAAGCGGAAGAAGTAAAGAAACAGGTAACTGCAAATGCAGAGACTGTAGACCGTTTATCTGCTGAAGAAAAAGAAGTAGAAGAAAAAATCAAAAAAATCATGATGACAATTCCAAATATCATTGACCCATCTGTCCGATCGGAAAAGATGACAGCGAAAATGTGGAAGTACAGAGATATGGTGAACCGGTTGTTCCGGACTTTGAAATTCCATATCATGCAGAAATTATGGAAAAATTCAATGGTCTTGATTTAGACAGTGCAAGAAAAGTAGCCGGAAACGGTTTTTACTATCTGATGGGAGATATTGCACGTCTTCATTCCGCAGTTATTTCTTATGCAAGAGATTTCATGATTAACAGAGGATTTACTTACTGTGTACCGCCTTTCATGATTCGAAGTGACGTTGTTACAGGTGTTATGAGCTTTGCGGAAATGGATGCGATGATGTACAAAATCGAAGGCGAAGATTTATATCTCATCGGTACAAGTGAACATTCCATGATTGGTAAATTTATTGACACAATTATTCCGGAAGAAGAGCTGCCAAAAACACTGACCAGTTATTCTCCATGTTTCAGAAAAGAAAAAGGTGCACACGGACTTGAAGAAAGAGGTGTATACCGTATTCATCAGTTTGAAAAGCAGGAAATGATTGTTGTCTGCAAACCGGAAGAAAGCAAAATGTGGTTCGATAAATTATGGCAGAATACAGTTGATTTATTCCGTTCTATGGATATTCCGGTTCGTACACTGGAATGCTGCTCTGGTGACCTGGCTGATTTAAAAGTAAAATCTGTAGACGTAGAAGCATGGTCTCCAAGACAGAAGAAATATTTTGAAGTAGGAAGTTGTTCAAACCTCGGTGATGCACAGGCAAGAAGACTGAAAATCCGTGTGAATGGAAATGACGGTAAATACCTGGCACATACACTGAATAATACAGTTGTTGCTCCGCCTAGAATGTTAATTGCATTTCTGGAAAACAATCTGCAGGCAGATGGTTCAGTAAGAATTCCGGAAGCACTGCAGCCATACATGGGTGGAATGACTGAGATAAGATAAGGAGGCAGTCTTTGCACAGTTATTTAAGGTCCATTGGTTTTTCAGAACTGGAAAGAAAAGAACTTGACCAGATTTTGAAAGAGGTAATTACACAATACGATGAAAAGACAGTAATAGAAAACTCTGAGGGACATCTGTTTGTGGAAGTATCAAAAATATTTGGATGTGACGTTGGAATCACAGTCTGCGGAGAATACGATGAAAATAATGAATTTGAGATGGAATATTATTTTCCGTTCTTCCGCGGAACTGGAATTACGACACAGGAAAATGTGTTAATTGAACGCCATGTGGGAAAAGAGTCCTATGCCGGAGCAGTGGATGATATAAGAATCGGCGTTACAATTATCTTTTATCTGCAAAATGCAGCCGAATATCTGACAGAACACCGGCATGGACATTATACAAAGGGTGTGTATCCGGTGACTCTTGCCGGGCTTGCAAGAGAAGCCAGAATTCTTCTTCCTGTTAAGAAAGATGAAAAACAGCAAAGAGAAGAACGGGAGAATACTGTGAATCGTAATCGAATGATTGCAGCAGCCCGTAATGGTGATGAAGAAGCAATGGAAAATCTGACGATGGAGGATATTGATACATATTCTATGATATCTGGCCGTATAGCAAACGAAGATATTTATTCGATAGTGGATACTTATTTTATGCCTTATGGAATGGAATGTGATTTGTACAATATCATGGGAGAAATCACAGAATGGTCCATTACAAAAAATACACTGACGAATGAAGAAATCTATCAGATTCGCATTTCCTGCAATGATATGGAAATGGATATCTGCGTTAATGCAAAAGATCTTTTAGGGAAGCCCGAAGTTGGACGAAGATTTAAAGGAGTTATATGGCTTCAGGGAAATGTGGATTTTTAGATGAACCTGAGAATTAAAAGAAAGAATCTTGCTTGCGAGATTCTTTCTTTTGTTTCACGTGAAACATATTATCGGTTGAGGGTAGGATTAAATTATGGTAGAATGATACCACATGATACAAGACAGTGTCATAAAAACTCACAAATTCACCAAAGATAAAGTGATAATTGTGAAAATAAAAAAGAAAGGGAAAAGGAAAAAATGGAGTTATTTGTCAAAAGTGATGAATGTAGTCAATGATAATCGATATGGCATCCTGTAATGTGCGTGTTTCTTATGTTTGCGGCGTTGTGGTTCACGTTTCATTTAAGAGGCATGCA
>ENA-OQHY01000645-OQHY01000645.1-human-gut-metagenome-genome-assembly--contig:-NODE-645-length-18856-cov-1.852635_pt1 | contig 18856 bp, 28 predicted proteins | sample MGYA00242570_ERZ504733 | MGnify/ENA primary metagenome ERZ504733 (study PRJEB26092, sample SAMD00036219) | human gut metagenome | host: Homo sapiens | study: EMG produced TPA metagenomics assembly of... | reverse complement strand
TTACTGTCGTTAGTTGCTAATTGTATTCAGAAAAATATAATCTGATAAGAAGACAGAAGAAATAGGCTATAAATATGCAGATGTGAAGTGCTTATGCAGAACAAAAGATGGTGCTGAATGGTATGGCATAAATGGAAAATAGAAGGTAATAATTATATCATCAAAAAATTGGATGGAAGAGAGGAAATCATTCCACTAAAGGATATTGCCCTCATCGAAAAATAGCCGTTTAACATTTTGTCCAGAAAATAAATGCGAAAAATTTTTCTATCATACTATTATATGTAAAGATGGCAAGTAGAATAGGAGGATTTTTATGATTAAAGAAAATTTACTTACAGCAGAAAAATTAAAAAGTAATAATACTTTGAGCGCAGAAATGATGGATTTTCTGATTCAATGCGTAAAAGAAGGAAAAAATATCTGCATTTGTGGTACTCCAGGATGTGGCAAGACTACGATAATGAATGCAATTACAAAATGCATTTCTGATGATAAATCAGTTATTACAATCGAACATGTGCCAGAATTAGAAATATCTGGTAATAATGTGCAAAAATTAACGACTAAATTTGATCATAATCAGATGCAATTGTTAGAAGAAGGAAAAAAGCAAAAGCCAGATTATATCATTCTTGATTCAGAAAGTGAATGTTACAAGAATCTGCTGTTAGCTATGGAAAAAAAGAAACAAGTTATATTTTTACCGCTCATGCAGGGACTTCACGACTATTATGTGATGTCCGAATTCCAATTTTTTATTCACGTGATTTTTTCTTAATGGAGGAGGTGTCAGAGAAAATTGCGAAGGAACTCCAGATTATTGTTGAAACATCCGTGATGTCTGACGGTTCAAGAAAAGTTACTTCCATTGTACAGGTTGACGGCGTATCGGAAGATGGAAAAGTGAATCTTGAGGAGCTTTATAAATATGACAATAGCGAAGATAAATTTGTTAAATGCCAAAATTAAAGTAAAAAAAGTTCATTTGTATTTAAAAAAGAGCAGCCAAAGTTGGCTGTTCTTTTTTGTATCTTTTATCCAGCTATCATCTCATGCCTGGTTGACTGTGTGCAGATGAAAATATATAATTTAGATGTAATCAATCTATTATATTGACTATAAATATATAATTATGTAGAGGAAAAAGAGATGCAAAAGAAAAAATTTGCCCATATTGCGGAGCAAAATTAAGTAGTGAGGTTCGCTTCTGCCCACAGTGCGGTAAGAAACTGGAAGATGATAGCATAAATAATTCAGAAGAAGTTTCGCAAGAGGAATCGATTGGAGAAAATATTCCAGAGCAGCACTCATCGGAAGAAATAGTTTCGGACAATACTCCGAAAAAGCAGAATGAAGGAAATGAAATTACGGAAGAATTTCCAGATGATCCGAATGAAAATCCGCCCGAAGATAAGAAAGCTAAGATGCCTTTGTTTATCAAGATTATTATCGGTATTGTTGTTGTAGGATTACTTTTTGGACTTGGCTACAAGCTGTTTGATGTGGCAGATAATAAAAAAGCACAAAAGCAGGCAGAAACAAAAAAAGAAGATACGAAGAAAACACCGGAGAAAGAATCAAATAGCAAAAAAATCGGGGATCAGACATTCCATACAAATATAAAAGGAATTGGAGAGGTGGAATTTATTTCTAATACCCCAAATACTAATGAAAGTAAATATGCAGATGCCACATTCGAAATTGAGAAGGATGGAAAGACATATGAAAAGCTTCCGGGATATGAGAAGAACAATATCCGGAAAGACAAGGTTTTTCAAAGTGTAGATGCGGTATCTTTCCAGGATTGTAATAGTGATAATGCGGATGATATTATCATCATCAATTCATATAAAGTAAATAAGAATGTGAAAACAGAATCACGTATTTATATTCAGGGATCGGATCAGAAATTTACTTTGGATAAAGATCTGTCAACAAGGGTTAATGAGAATGGATCACTTGCAACGGTTGCTGATATTGTGGATTACTTAAAACAGGAAGAATCGAACACAGCAGAAATATCTTCTAAATCCGAACAGAAAAATTCTGGACAGGAAGCTTCTTCGGATGAATGGAAACAGGCATATATTAACTGGGTAAATCAAAGACCGGATTGGACCTATGTATTGTTTGATGTAAATGGGGATGATATCCCGGAAATTGCTGCAATTGGAACCTGTATGGCAGATGGCGGTGCAGTCGCTACATATGCGAATGGCGAAGTGCAAGAATTACAGACATATCGTGCCGGAATTTTTTACATGCAGGGACAGAATGCAATTGATAATGAAGATGGAAACATGGGAAATTACTATGACCGTGTATTTAAAATAGAAGATGGTAAATGGGTGCAAATTGGAGACGGTGCATATGGAGACGAAAGTGATGATCCTGCAGAAACTGATGAATATGTAAATGTTACTATTAATTTCAAATACACTTGGAATGGAAAAGATGTTTCAGAGGAAGAGTATTCTTCTAACTTAGGCAAGGTATTTAATATAGACCGTGCCGAGTTGATTAGTGAACAGGGCGTTTCTGCATCAGAGATTATTACTCAGATACAAAATTTTTAAAATAAATAGATTAAATAAACTAGCAGTCTTAATTAGGCTGCTTTTTTATGCAATTAAACAAGACTGAAAATATAGGAAAAGTGGAATGTATACACTTGTTGGTTTTATTTTGTCCAGAAATAGATCAAATTTATCATTTCTGTCATTCTAATAATAGGACAAAATTGTTCAAATAAAAAAGAAAGGATGTAGAAAGAAATGAGTACAAGAAATACGCTTGGAACAGGGCAAAATAATTCCACTTATATGAATTCAAAAAATAAAGGAATTATCATGCTATTAGTTGCAGCGATTATTGTAGGAATTATTGGAGGAGTTGCATTGATCACGTACATGAAGCCACAAAAGACTACTGTGTACACATTCAAGGATAACTACAAGGCCGGAACAGAAGTAACATCGGATATGCTGACAGCAGTGCAGTGTGATTCAAAAATTGTAACTGCTGGTAAAAAAACAGATACATCTTCTAGGTTTGTGACAGGTGCAAATTTAAAGGCTGTCTTGAATTCTGGTGATTCGCTCCGCATGGATGTGTCAGAAGGAATGCCTTTGACATTATCAATGCTGTCAGTGAACGGTGGATCTACAGTGGAAATGAATATGGATCCGACCAAAGTAGCAGTTACAGTGCCTGTTACAAATGTAAGTGGTGTGACAAATGATCTGAAAGAAGGGTCCAGAGTCAATATTTATGCAATGGGTGTAGATACTCCTGGAACAACACTTTTATTCCAAAACATGCGTGTAATCAACACACAGAAAGATAATGGAACGCTGAGTAGTGCAACCATCGAAGTAGATGTGGATCAGTCTTTGAAGCTGGTGTATGCAGCAAATTATTCAACGATTTATCTTGGTCTGGTGGACAGTACAGGATATGAAGCAACTGATAATGCGGAGCCAAGATACGTTCCGGATTCAAATAACGGAGGGAACTAAAAAACTATGAAGAAAATATTACTTATTGACACGAATTTTGGATTTACTGCAGATGTTGAAAGCAGAATGTTATTAGAAGACAGTGATACATTTGAAATTATTATCAGAAACCAGGCGGACAGAGTAGAAGATGCAATTGAGGCCGAAAAACCGGATGAACTTCTGATTAATGCCAATCTTTTAAGCAGCCATCCGACATGGGACTTTGGAATTCCGGTAAAGACTTATGCCAAAGATGTAGAAGGGGTAGACCAGTCACATAAAAAGAATATTCCGTGTTATGGTGTAATTCAGATGGCAGGAGATCTTTTGAGCGCAATTGAAAGTAATGCAGTTGTATCCGTATCTCAGGTAAAAGAAAAAAAAGTTACAGAAAAGCAAAAAAAGGAAGCAGCTGTCAAGCCAGAGATACCGGTAAGTACACCAGCGCAGGAGCCTGTGAAAAATGAGCAGCAGCCGAGTCAAGTAAATCCTTCTGATATGAGTCAGTTTTTTTGCGGAGCATGCAGAAGAATTTATGAAATTTATGATGCAACAGGCCGGTGGAACTCCACCGGTACAGGAACCGGCACAGCCAGAGAAGTCTGTAGAACCAATAGAGCCGGAAGAATTTAAACAGAACGCTTTTCCAGATAAAGATATTAATGAAAAGAAAAATATGGAACCAGCTCAGGATACTGCGCCGGAAACAGGAATGGATATTCGCTCACGTATGGAAGCAGCAAGAAAGCGGGAAGAGGAAGAAAACCGTAGGAATCAGATGGCGGAAAGAAAAGAACAGAATGAAGCGATGCAGCAGGTGGAAGAAGATCTTGGTCATGTGAAAAACCTGCAAAAGTGATTACTGTTTTTTCTGCGAAGGGCGGTGTCGGTAAAACAACAATAGCTTGTGAACTTGCCACATTCTTATCACTTACAAATCATGGAAAAGGAAAGTTCCGGGTATGTCTTGTAGATTATGATCTTATGTTTGGAGATATTCTCAGTACATTGAATTTCAATCCAAACCAGGCAAATATGATGGATTGGATTGCAGATCTTGACAAAAAACATAAGGCAGGGCAGGAGTGGAATGCTATTTCGTATGATGCCGGACAGATTGAAAGATTTCTCCAGAAAAAAGAGGAAAGCGGGTTATATTCACTGATTGCCCCAATCACCAATTTTGATTACATGAAAATCTCAAATGAGGAAATCGTAAATTTATGTGGTACGATGCTGCGAAACATTGTGGAGAATGGAGATTTTGATTTTGTTATTGTTGATACGGGAAATAACATTGAAGATGCGACCTATGTTTCTTTGGAACGTGCGGATGAAATCTTGTTGATTTTGACACAGAGTATGAATTCTGCAAACTGTAATAACAATTTTCTCAATACAATGAATCACTTAGAATTTGATCTTTCAAAGATACGTATTGTGATTAATAAAGCAAAGCCAGCCAAAGGCGTTGGAATCTCAGTGAATGAGCTGCAGGAGGCTTTAAAGAATCCAGTTACGAATCAGCCGTTTGAATGTTATGCCAAAATCAAGGACAATGATGCTGTGCAGAATGCAGAAAATGTAGGAGAACCAATGGTATATAAATCTTCACATGAATTTACGAAAAGTATCGGTGAAGTCGCTCATCATGTAATCGGTGATACGTTTGTTTTAGCAAAACCAAAGAAGAAGAGGTTCAGTTTCTTTAGAAAAAATAAGTAAAGGCGAAAAGCAGAATCCGTAAGGGTTCTGCTTTTTTGTCCAGAAAATGTTCTTAGAAAGCAAATCACACACTCTATTAGAGAGAAAAGTAGATAAGGAGGACGTAACATGGGAATTATACAGGAAATGCTGACACAGGACCATGAAAAAAAAAGGACCATTGATCGAAAAGTCAGCGAACAGCATATTATGCCGACACAGGGAGAACAGCAGAAGGCAAATGATGTAATTCGAATAATATCAGAAAAATATGCAGAAAAGCTAAAAAATCATTCCATTCAAGATATTGAAGATGAATTAATTGAGGCCATTCGAAAGGAATGTGAAGGATTAGATTTAACTTATGAAGAACAGAAACGTATCGAAAAAACCGTTATTATCACAGCACTTGGTCAAGGACCAATAGAAGAATACCTCCGGGATCCAAATATTACTGAAATTGTTGTACAACGATTTGATAATGTAGTAATTGAAAGAAATGGAAAAATTGAAAGTGTAAAGGCTGTTTTTTTCAATGAAGAACATTTAGTGAATACAATTGAACGTATTGTGCAAAGTGCAGACAGGCAAATTAATCAGAGTGTTCCGATTGCAGATGCAAAACTCTCGGATGGAAGCCGTGTGAATGCAACCATTCCACCAGTTACTCCGGACGGTGCCACCTTAACCATTCGTAAATTTAACATGAACTGGCTGAAAGGCAAAGACTATATTAAAATGCATGCACTAAATAAAGAGATGCTTTATTTTTTGGAAAGATGTGTAAAGGGAAAACAGAGTATTTTTATCAGTGGAGGTACTGGCAGTGGAAAGACTACGCTATTAAATATGCTGTCAGAATTTATTCCAAATGATGAATTAATTATTACGATAGAAGATGTATGTGAACTCCAGCTGAGACAAAAAAATGTTCGAAGAATGGAAGTAAGAGTGTCGAATAATAAAGAGATGATGAAAATTGATCAACAGACACTTGTAAAAGCTGCATTAAGACAGAGACCGGATCGAATTATCTTAGGCGAATCGCGAGATGGATCAATTGTGGATCTTATTTCTGCAATGAGTACAGGACATGATGGCTCCCTTAGTACTGGACATGCAAATAGTCCTCGAAACTTATGCGATGTACGTATTCCAATCATGTATTCTATGAATAAAGAAGCGGATTTTTCAGAAAGATCTATTGCTATGCAGATTGCCGAAGCAATTAAGATTATCGTTCAAATATCCAGGATGCCTGATGGATCCAGAAAAATTACATACATTTCGCATGTGGATGGTGTGACGGCAGATGGAAAAGTAAATATCAAAGATATCTTTAGATATGATGAACTGAGTGGACAGTTTATTAAAACAAAATATTATCCGAAAAAGATTGTGGAATCAATTCGAAGTAAGGGATTAGATTTTGAAGAAGGAATATTTAAAACGAAAAATAAAGAGGAATCTGATGAGTGATAATCAGGATTAATAATGTAAAGGGAGTGAAAACATGCCATACATACATATTATTGTGCTATATGAAATCTTCGTAATCTTAGTCACATTGTATTTCATTATAAAGTTACATTTCAAAAACAACAGAATATCAAAAGAAGAAGATTTTATTGATTTATATGAAAAAAGAAGAAAAAGGTTAATAGAAAATGCGGGAATTAATTTTCCAATGAAAAATTATCTACTTCTTTTAATTTTATCACCTATTGCACTTGGAACATTTATCTATGTTTTAACTGATAATGCGATGTTTTCTGTAATTGTTGGAAGTTTTGGAGTTTTAGTTCCAAGAGGCCTTATCATATTGCTCACATACGATAATAATAAAAAATTTGAGGAACGTTATGCGAAATCCTTGCGACAATTGAGTGCTTCTTTGGAGTCCGGATCTAGTATTCTAAATGCAGTAAATGAAGTTGCAAATTGTGCTTTTTTACATGAATCAATGAGAAAAAAATATGCAACTTTAAGTTCAGATTTAATTATGGGAATTCCAGTAGCGGAAGCATTTCAGAGATTTGCTAATGGCACAAATTCACAAGATGCAGAAGATGTTGCTTTGGCTATTGATATCCAAAATGAGATTGGTGGTCATGAAGCAGACGTCATTCGAGATATTTCAAATAACATTTATGCCCGAATTATGTTACGCCGAGAGGTGAACAGTATTTTTGCAGAAACTGCTTTGATGGTATGGACGTTTGATCTGTTACCACCAATTATTATCATAGGATTCTCTGTGTTAAATCAGCAATTTGTAAATATTTATTTTTCAAACCCGATTTATATGGCGTTATTCGCAGTATTTTTATTTGTACCATTTATTGGGAGCTTTTTAAATCATGGAACAATCCGGAAAATTAAGAAAGGAGCGTAAATATGGGAGATAGATATTTTGCACCGTTTATGATTGGAACCGCTATTTTTTTATTTATTATAGCGTTTGCAACAATACAATATAACAAATTATTACTTAGAACAAGATATGGAAAAGAACATCCCAATGATTGGCTGTTCCATGAGTTCTACTTAAAAGTATATAGTGCTATCTGGGGATCAAAGAATCCAGATGCGGTAGCTGTAAAACTTGGTATTGATATTGAAAAAATATTATCAAAGCTGCAAAATTTTAAGAATAAAACCAAATTCCAAGAAGCTGATTGTTCATTATATTTATGGATTATTTGCCTTGATTGTTTCCGGCTTATTATCTGTACTTATTAATTTTGCTTTTATATTACCAGGTATTGTTACTTTTTTTCTTTTTCACAATATATGATCAGAAAAAGCTTGATAAAAAGGCGGAAGAAAGAAAAATACAGATAGAAAATGAATTGCCAAGATTCCTGGATTTATTAAAACCGGAGTTGGAAATAGGAATGCCAATTGAAACCGCTATTTATTTTATTTGCCAAAAATTCCAGTCATTGTTATCAGAAGAACTTTTATTTTCAATGCAGGAAATGAAATTAGGAATAAGTGGATGGAACCAAGCCGTGGAAAATGTGGCCGAAAAATATGACGTAGAAACGTTGAATGATTTTGCAATGGATATTTCAACATCTTATAAAAAAAGGTATTCCGGTTGTACATTCTGTTGCAAGGAAAACAAAAGAAATTCGTCAAACACATTTATTGATGGTAAAAAGAACGGGCATCAAAAGCTACGAATACGATTCTTATGCCAATCATATTTTTTCAATTCATGCCAATGATTGGCTTTATTGTATTTCCGTTGGTTGATGGAAGCTATTACTGGATTCAATTAAAGGAGAGACAAAATGCTATTATTTTTAATTCTTGTAATTGCAGCTATATGGGATTATTTATATCGGAAAATACCAAATTGGCTTATTTGCATTGGATTGATAATTGGATGGATATCATCTCCATATTCAATTTTTGAAAGAGTATTAAGTTTATTTATTTTATTCATCATAGGAATGTTTGGTTTAATGGGACTGGGTGACATTAAATTATGGATGGTTATGGCAATGTTTCTTGGTTTCATCAAAAGCTGTTATGTAATAGGACTTGCAGCATTATTATTGATCTTACATCAATTCATTAAAAACTGGAAAAATACAATGAATATATTGACTATTTCACTTAAGGACTTTTGGCTGACAAAAGATTAGGATTTTTGATCAGATAAGTTACGCTTTTTCGCCATATATCTTAATTAGTTTTGTTATTTTGCAAGTTATTAATAGAGCATGTTAGAAAAGGGGTGTAATGTTGAAAAAAATAAATTGGAAAAAAGGATATGGAGAAGTCATTGGCTATACAATCGCTGTTCTCTTCCTTATCGGGTTTTTTTCACAAATTGTTGGAATATACATGTATGCCAGATGCGGACATACTTTAAATGATGCGGTTATGAATATAGGGCGTTCACTTGTGACAGAAGAAAGCATAGATGATGCTCAAGCAAAAGCAAAAAAGGGATTGGAGAAATATATGGGGGATACGCAGATAATGCCATTGAATGAAATGTCAATTTCTGTGGATTTTGCTCCTGGAAGCAAAAAGAATGGACAAAGGGGAACTTTATTACGGTGTCCATTGTTGCACATATAAAGAGTAATTGCTTCATCACACCCAAAGTAACAACGGTTTCATCCATGGTCATGATAGAGCATTAAAAAGGGGATGATTAAAATTAATATACGGAAAAAATTTCGAAAAGGAAATGGTTCCATGATTCTTGGAACAGGCATTATGCTTATTTTACTTACAATCACTTTTGCTATTGTACAAACATTTATTATAAGAAATAATGGATGGGATGCGCAAATGGCCGCAGATTCTATCGCAGATGGAACAGCGGTATATATGGCAACAGATGGTAATGATTATAATGATGCCGTAAAAAATCCAAAGAATTACAGTCTATCGTCAAGAAAAATACAGGAATAGATACCCAAAACGTAACAGTAAACAAAAATAAGCTAAAAGATGATGATGAAGTACAAATTGATTTATCTGTGACAGATCAATATATTAAAGATAGTTATAAAGGGCAAAAAGGATATACTCTGAATCGTACTTCTACAACAAAATTTAATAAAAACGGAATTTCAAGCGGCTCTATCATTGGAATTGCCCAAAGCAAACTTGGCTCCAGATATTATTGGGGAAAACAAGGTCCTGATGAATTCGATTGTTCTGGCTTTGTATATTGGTGTTATCGACAGGCCGGTGCAACAGGTCCATATATGACTACATTTGGTCTTGTTGCGAAATTTGTCGGAACAAAATATGAAGTAAATGATAAGAATGATTTGCAGCCAGGAGATGTCATTATTTGTAACGGTATCCAGCATGTTGTTTTCTATTTTGGAAACGGACAAACAATTGGATGCTCAGGAGGGGGGTCCGGAACACATGGCGATAATCCAAACGCATGTGTAAAATTTCAAAATTATGAACAAACATATAAACATAATACTACCCATATCTTTCGCATACCGGTAGAAGCATATTAGGAAAGGAGATAATATTGACAAAGAAATACTTAAGAAAAGGAAATGGCGAAATGATAGGTTTTACTGCCGTTGCTTTGATCATATTATGTTTGGTTGTTTCTTTATGTGCATTTATTCAGTTTTCATATGGATTATATGATATTAATAAAATGCTTATGCCTGCAAGCAGAGCAGCGGCTGTATGTACAAGTATGGAAGATGCGCAAAAACAGGCACAGTTAGTAGCTGAAAGCGAAAGCACAGACAAAAAATATAGAGAATATAAAAGTATCTGTTGAATATGCCGATGGATACTCAAAATGGGAATCAGGAACATGTATCGTTGTAACAGTAAAAGCGAAAATAAAAACGTTAGATCCTTATATTACAACAGGTGAGCATGGGAAAAAGGCCGTTGTCACTGTAGAAAATCTGGATGGATTAAGTGGTTCAAATTGTCAGGAACAGGTATTCAATTACTTAAAACAGAATGGTTTTACAGATGAGGCTGCCTGCGGGGTATTAGGAAATATCGAACAGGAAAGCGGATTTGATTCTACGAAATTACAAGGGAACGGTCCGGCCGCCGGATTATTTCAATTGGAAAATTATAAAACAAAGAGCGGTCGATGGAAGAATCTGGATACATTGCCCAGGCAAGAGGAAAAACGTGGGATAATCTAGCGTGTCAGCTCGATTTTATGATATATGAATTATCTGGAGGAGAATCAACTGCAACATCCAAAATGCAACATATGTATCCGAATGGTATTAACGGATTCAAGCAGGAAACAGATATAGAAAAGGCAACGAAGAATTTCGAAGAATCATATGAGCGTGCTGGTATTCCGGCAATGGCTAATAGATATGCAGCTGCTCATAGATATTATAGTCAATTTCACAGATGATAAATTTGTGCGATTTCTTTTCTATCATACTATATATGAATGGTTAAACAACATATGCATTTTCCAGCCTGTATTTTCAGGCAAGAAATACACAATAATTTTAGTAGAAGGGAGTTTTTATTATGCAAAGTAAAGAGGCAAATTCAATGATGGAAAAATTAAAAGCGTACACGAATAATTTTATACATGACGAATCAGGAATGGAAGTTATTCAGGCGGCCGGCATTGTGGTGATTTCTGTTTTCTTACTGAGTCTTTTATTAAAAGTAGGAACAACGATTGGAGATTACATAAATAAAGCTAATGACACAGCAGATGAAAAATTCAATGACACGATGAATAAAATTCCACAGTAAGAAAATAACCCCTCCTCAACACACAAGGAGGGGTTATTAAATAGGGAGGAGATTAATAGTGAAAATAAAGAAAAATGCTTATATTATCCATGACTTGTCTTGCTTCAAGCACGCTTATGTGTGTTTCGCATGTTTATGCTGATACAAATGCAAATATTAATGTAGGTGAATCTGTAGGAATGGTATCTAATGGAAATCAAGGAACGGAATCATCTGGTCACGGTAACAAAAATTACAACTTCTAGTAGCGGCAGTTCTTATCATTCCACACAGGCAGAGTTAAATGCAAACAATGAAAAACAATCAGCTTTGGATGCAATAAAAAAATGGAAGGACCTTGCTTCATCCATGGATGAGACAAAAAATGGTCAAAAGATTGGTTACAATATCAATGGATGGGATTCCAGATATTTTATTAAAAGGATATACAACAATTGCAAGAAATGATATTCAAAATTTCTTATCGCATATTGATAATTTTTCAGGATATCTTGGACAGGATAATGTAGATACATTTTATAATACCCAGTCAGAAAGGAATGGTACACTTCCCAAAAGAAAGCTTGATGCTAAAACAGATATAAAATCTTTATCGAAAGATAAAGTAAAAAAAAATTAAGAAAGCAATTGCAAAAAATGAAAATCTATATGCCAGTGAAACTATGCGGTCTCTTGCAACATTAGATGGAACTGGACAAAAATTCTCTTTTGAGCAGCAGAATACGCCATACTTCGCAATTAGTGGAACCAGCACTGGAGGAAGAGGATTTTATCAAGGAATACGAAATGATTTGTTGTGGAAAGGAATGAATGATTCTTATAGCTGGATAGGAAGATTTCAGGATTGGCAAAATCGTTTTGGAAGTACATCAGGAAATTCAGCAGGAAATCATATAAGTTCTGAATCGGGAAGTTCTTCATCAAATCAGATGGAAGACTATGCAGATGTTGTCTATTTGAAAGACTATCATATTTATGAAGTACAGGATGATCAAATAGATAATGTAGATTATACATCTGATAAAAGAAGGTGGAGTGTTTATAAAAAAGGTGAAGAAAATAGCGGTAAACCAATTCGTTCGGCTGAAACAGATAATCCGCAGCATGCATTCCAGTTTAGCAGTAATGAAGCGGGAGATTATGTCGTGGTTGCAGAACAGGAAGCTACTTATACAGTAAGCATGTATGTGACCTATGATGTTGTAGAGTATCTGGTTGACAGTAAATCACAAAATATTTTATACTATAATGAAAAATTGGTGTCCAATGGAAAAGGTGGAAGTGTCAAAGTGGATGGAGAACAGAAAACAGGATGGGTGTCTACTGGAGACAGCTTTAACATTCATGTTAATGATTTGGGAACGGTAGAAACGAATGGATCCGCAACACAAAGTACAGTAAGGGGGACAAAGAATGAAAAAGAAACTTACAGTAATTGGTGTGATTTTGATTGCAATTCTTCTTCTTGTTGGTGGATATTTATTTCACGCACATAAAACAGAAGAAAAACTGTTGGAACAGACATCAAAGAAAACGGAAAAGAAACTGGAAAAACCGGATGAGGATCGCGTATTAAAGCATGCTGATTTTAGAATTATTGATAATTACAATATCTTTTCAAGCAATAATGAAAAGAAAGCTCTAAAGGAAGAGGTCAGTACATTGCTAAACAATTTTGGAAACACATTGTTTAATGTTGATAGTTCTACGTCAGATTATTCAAATACATTAACTAATTATTATGGTACATCTGAGGCTTTTGATTCATCTGATGTAAATTTAACGGCAAATATGTATAAAGAATTTATGGGAATTCATATGCAGTCAAAATTAAAGAGCGTTGAAATTGCTCATATTTTAGTTCGCAATGCTCCGGAGACTAAAGAAATTAGTGTAATAGGTGCTTTTCATATTCATGCAAAAAGTGATCGAATGGAGGATGATGATTACGCAATTCCATTTAATTCTGTTATGAGCAAAGAACAGGTAGACGGTTCATACAAATTGTTCACGATGTCATACAGTGATGTATATAAGGGAAAAGGGGTTTACAATGGCAAGGATGGATGATGGATCCTATAATATAGCATTAAAGGGAACAAAAACACTTAGTTTTGATTTCCAGAATGTAGATGATTTCATTAATCAGACAGAAGCTCCGGAAGGTCATACATTTGATGAAAAAGACTATGACGAAGTTAAGTAAGAATTTTTATATCGGCGGCCGTAAGGCTGCCGTTTTTCTTTGTTATCAGATTGTAAAAAGTATATAATAATTATATCGAATATAATATATAAAAATTATTCAATATAATAGAATTATTTATATATATGCGGAGGAAAACATGGGAACAGATTTTAATTATATAGACTGTATAGAAAAAGTAAAGCAGCATGATGATTCAGCAAGTGAAGCATTATACCGGTTTACTTTCCCGATTGCTCAAAAACAGGTGGCTTTATTTGTCCATAACCGGCAGGACCAGGAAGATCTTCTTCAAACTATATTTATCAAAATTTTTGAACAGCTGCATACACTTAAAGAACCGGGGAAATATCCGGGCTGGGCTAAAATGATCGCAAGAAATACCTGTATGGATTACGGCCGGCATCTCAAATTAGAAAATAACCTGATTCAATGGAAAACTACTGTATCGGACGAGGAAGAAGAAGGCATGGATCAGCTTGCCATGCCAACATATTCTAGGGAATTTAATCCGGAGGCGCACGTTGATGCAGAGACTACCAAAGAACTGATTGATCAGATCCTGGATGGGTTATCTGATAAACAGCGATGGTAATCTTACTATGGATGAAACAATATAAGGAATCTGAGATTGCAAAAGAATTGGATATGCCGATCGGATCTGTAAGGACGAACTGCAGGAGAGGAAAAGCTGCCATTGAAAAGAAAGTCATTGAACTAGAGAAACAGGGAACGAAACTATACAGCATGTCTCCAATTGTATTCTTCCTGTGGTTGCTGAATCAGTACGATATGTTATATATGCCGACATTCACGGATACAGCATGTATGCCGTTATACCACAAAATTAAACTAAACATCCAAAAACCGAATAATTGGCAATGAGACGAATCATCAGATGTATAATACAATGAAGGAGCAGGGATAATGCAGGTAAATCTGCTTCATCGATGAAACAAGCTGGAAAGGTTGTGAGTGTAACAAAAGGTGGTTTAAAACACGGAATTCTACATAGTACAGTAACGAAAGCAATAATTGGGATTGTTATAGCTGGAAGTGTAGGAGGTGCAGCTGTACATTATAATCAACAGAAGCAGGACAATGTACAAAAGCAGGAAACCGTTAAAGAAGAAGCTGTTAAAAAAACAGCTGAAAAGGTAGAAAATACAGTTGATTCAAACGATGTAAATCATAATGTCTATGGAATTACTCTGGATATGGTATCTGGGACGAATTTAGTTCCATTGAATACGAATATCTGGGACAATCCGGTATCATTGGTGGCGAAGAATGAAAAAGATGATTTGTGGATGTATGAGGTTACGGCACAGGATGGTGAGTATGCCGGAGAACATGTTACCGTTATCCGAAAGGGAAAACAGTTATTTGTCGGGTCTGGTGGATCTGGAAATATTCCAATTGTAGCTGATTATCTGTATGATTATCCAGTGTTGGAATTTGCAGACATGGATAACGATGGTGATCAGGAAATTGTATTTTATATGGCAGACGGGGTTGGTGCACGCTACGTGGACGGACCATTTAAAAATGATACAAATGGAATCAGTTCAGACACCTTTGAACAAGTAGTAGGCTTAGGTAAAAACGCATTATATCCAATCATGTCTTATATATTTACATTGGACGGCACAGATTTTTCAAAGGGGGGAGAAATCAAGGCAAATTGGTTTGTTAATTCAAAGTTATTTGACGCATCCAATTACACGAAAGACATATTAGAAAGCAAATTATCACATAAATTATCCAAAGATGAGATACACAAAGAAGAATCTGAAAATAAATATACTTTTTCGTTAGCTGGACAGGAATTTACAGTAGAATATGCACCGACAAATGACGATGGTGTGGGAGGAGATTATTGCGAGATCTTAAAAGGTGGAGTAAAGAAGATGGGAAAGAATGGGGGAATTATTTATTGACATATAAAAACGGAAAATGTCATTTAACTTTCCCATTTGCGTTATATAATCATTCTGATAGGTTTGCAACACCAGTATATGTAGGAATGGGAGAATGTGATTTTATTTACCATGAAAGCAAAAACAAGAATTCTGCAGGGTATATGGAATATGATACAATCACAATCAAGTAAATTGGTAATGGAGGATTTCTGATAAAAAAGAAGACAGTTGGAATCAGATACTCAAAGAAATGCTTTTTACCGCTGTCCTTGTTATTGCAATCTTATATGCGCCAATAAGGACATTTTGAGAAAAAAACGGTTCCAAAAGCATATGATACGCCGAAATATGAAACAATTTATTCTTTTTCAGACGGTCATGTATATCATGATGAAGAAAAGGCCATTTCTTACAGCAAATATTCTGGGTTGGGGGATGGTAAAAAAATAATATATTTGAATAGTTTCAAAGCTCTCATCCGTCTTTCTAAATAACAGAACAGAAGGGAGAGAGCTTTTATGTGTGGAAAAAAGAAAATATATTACATTTATATCAAGAACTCACGTTCAAAGGATCCGCCGATAGACAAAGATGAATTGTGGGAAAAAATCAAGAAGAAATTGAAGGAGAAAAAATGATGGGTTGGTGTATTGGAATTTTGTTATTAATAGTCGGATTTGTATTGTTTATGATTCCCGGAAGTCAAACAATAGGATGGATATTATGGATGGCTGGAATTGTATGTTTTGGGGGTCAAGGATTTATCAATTACAGAAAAAGTTCAAATCCAACAGAAGGCATGGCAGCATCTTCGCTAAGAAAAGATGAAGACCACACTGAAAATGCCGAAGGGATTTCAAAAGAAGTAGATAATAAAATGGATGACAAAAAGGATGCGGTCGGGTTCTGCTGTCAATGCGGAAATCCGATATCTGCTGATGATGTATTCTGTGGACAGTGTGGAATAAAAATAGAAAAGAAATAATGGATATATGTATGGAAGTTGGTAGTGTCCAGCTTCCTTTTATTTTTACAGTAATTAATCACATTATAAGTGCTTGGCAGAGTACCACGCCAATACAATCTATCGCAGAGCTCAGATGAATGCAATGGATTTACCACCATTTCATTATCGTACCCGTATCGATACAATCCATTACCAGTCTTTTGAAGTCTTTGAACGTTGCACAATCACGCTGCCCGGCATATCCATAACAGATATTGTCATCGTAATCCTTAATTACTTCATAGATGGAATGGCAGTGTTTTACATCCATCTCACCGGAACAATCACTTTCATACAGAAAATCAAAATAAACTCCTTCCGTCCAAAAGTCTGCGATAGTGTAAGAATATATCTGGTGCAGTAAGTTCTGCCACCTTTGTTCTTAATCGAAGAAAACCAGTGCATCCGAGATCGATACTGTAGTTTTTGCTTCTTACTGTAATTCCCATGTGTGTTCTCCTTATCTTTGTATTTTGCTCCGCTATCCAATCCAGTCTTGTCCAGAGCTGTTATTTCCCCGGATACCGTTTCTGAATGCTGTTGTCTTTCCATTCATAATTGGGGACATAGTACAATGTGTATGATCAATTTCTTTCTTTTCTTCATTGAAGCGATACACATCAATAAAGTCTTGATCTGAATAAGAATCTTTTGGGTGTTTTTCAGTATATTTTTTAGCGTTCTTTTTAGTTGCATATCCGCTATTATAAACGATATTAATGAATTCTTCGGTTTGCATCATGTATTTTCCTTCCTTCTCACTCATATTAATCCGCAGTGCATATTTAGAATTACTCGGCTATTCTTCATCACCGCCAAATTTCATCATGTAGGTCAAGATGTTTTTATTCACATTCTTCCGAAATTGCCTGCCAATTTTCGTATCATTTCTCAATTCTTCCATCATCTGTCCAATCGAATAAGAATTACCATCAACTACAAATTCGCCGGTGCTGTGATATTCCTCTTGGAGTTCCTTTAAGCTTTCGTACAATGAATCTGATTCATGAATCGAAGTTTTTTGCTTTTCTACAATAGATATAACATCCGTCTTTCTTACCATTCCTTCTTCAGCCATATGGTTAAGTTGTTGTTCCATAAATTCTCTTTTTGTCATTAATCTACCTCCAAATGTGTATTATTAATTATTTTCTGTTTCTGAATTACTCGGTTGTTCCTGTGCTGTATCTTCCTGATTGGATGAAGAGAAATCCTGCTTGGCTGAATCATCTGTTGTGGAAGAACTATTGAATGATCGGAAAAGCTTTGCACAGGCAGCGGGCACATCGTCTTTGATCGTGCCCTGCTCGTAATCAAAAGATACGATGTATAACCGTGTTCCATCACAGAACAGGTAAATGATGTTTGTCATTTGAACATTATCCTGTACATAAGTCGCAGTTACCTTTGCTTCTTTTTCAGAATTATCATAAGAGTTCATGATAAAATTCGATTTATTGCCTCTTACCAGATTCACCACATCTGTCCCGGTGACAGAGGATAATGTACCGGTATAATCTGTGGCAGAAAGTGTCATGGATGCACCAGTAGAAAGAATCCGAAGCGACCAAAGCATTGCCGGAAGTTCCCAGTGCCCAGTCATCCGGAATACCAATCTCAAAATTAGCAGAATCATTGTAGTAAAGGTAATAACCCTCTGTTACAGGATCTGATTTGTTCCATGCAAAAGATTTTAAAATCTTATCGTAGTATGGAGAAATCTTGTCATAATTTGCATCATTAAAAATGCAGAGAAGCTTTACAATCTTGGATCGGTCCCAGTATACACGCTCTACATAATCGTAAGTGGAATTCCCATGACTCTGATACTGGATCTCATAACTGGTATCTGTGCTTTTCTGAAAGCTTAAGAATGTTTTCCCATCCTCTGCAATCTGTGTAGATATTGTATCTTCACTGGTATTGTTGATTGATGGATCATAGTCGAGTGTCTGGATCTGTAGGGATGAAGCAGATGCACTGTGGATGAAAGTAGGATATCCATCCTTTGTTACCTGATTCCAGTCACTGGGAACACTGATGGAGAATCCCACTTTGTTATCCGTATATACAGACATATCAATATCCAGATCATCCTCTTTGTCCTCATCTGTATCTTCCTGCGAGACCTTATCAGACTTAGTATAAGCATTCAGGTTCTGCTGATCCTTCTTGCTCATAATTGTAAATATGGCTGATAGGATTACAATCACACCTATAATCAGCATCCATGGGCTTTTATTATGATAAGAGTGAAATATTCTCA
>ENA-OQHY01000644-OQHY01000644.1-human-gut-metagenome-genome-assembly--contig:-NODE-644-length-18867-cov-5.020918_pt1 | contig 18867 bp, 25 predicted proteins | sample MGYA00242570_ERZ504733 | MGnify/ENA primary metagenome ERZ504733 (study PRJEB26092, sample SAMD00036219) | human gut metagenome | host: Homo sapiens | study: EMG produced TPA metagenomics assembly of... | reverse complement strand
TCAGTTTCATACAATCAATGAATTTGCAACACATTTTCAGGAAGGGACACTCATTTCTTTTGGAAGTCTGCATCCGGAAAGTGAGAATTATAAAGAAGAACTGAAACAGATCCAGGATATGGGCATGAAAGGAATCAAACTTCATCCGGATTATCAGGATACTTATTTTAACGATATCCGTTATAAGAGAATTATTTCCTATGCTACTGAGCTTGGACTGATAATCAGCGTGCATGCAGGTCGAGATCCGAAGTGTCCGGATAATATACACTGCACGCCGGCCATGGCAGAAGAAGTATTGAATGAAGTGGAACCAGAGAAACTGGTGCTTGCACACATGGTGGTAATGAGCTCTGGAGTGAGGTGGAAGAGCGGCTGGTTGGAAGAAATGTTTATTTTGATTACAGGTGTGATTCTTGACCGTATGCCGCAAGAACAGTTTCTTCGTATGGTACGCGAACACGGTGCAGACAGGATTGTGTTTGGAACTGATTCTCCGTGGGCAGATCAGAAAAAGTTTGTAGAGATTTTGAAGGAAATGCCTTTGGAAGAGGAAGAACGAAATCAGATTTTTTGCTGGGACAGCAGTAAAATTACTGGGATTATAATTACACATTAATTGTGAGCGGTTCTGCAGTTTTTGATAAGCGTTGAAAATTATTTTTGAATTTTTGGAAAAAGACTTGATTTTTAAAAAACCATATGCTAATATATACAGGTATGCCGCACAATGAGGTTTAAAAGTCTTGCAAAATTATTTTGCAGACACCGTAATTGGCGAGTAATGATAATAGGAGGTGCCATATGTACGCAATTATAGCAACAGGTGGTAAACAGTACAAAGTAGCTGAAGGCGATATCATTAGAGTAGAGAAACTTGGGGTAGAAGCTGGTGAGACTTATACATTTGACCAGGTACTTGCAGTTAACAACGACAAGATGGTTGTTGGTAACCCAACAGTTGAAGGTGCAACAGTTACAGCTTCTGTAATCGGTGACGGTAAAGCTAAGAAAGTTATCGTTTACAAGTATAAGAGAAAATCTGGATACCATAAGAAAAACGGTCACAGACAGCAGTACACAGAAGTAAAGATCGAAAAGATCAACGCTTAATCTGTTTCTGATGATTAAGGTAACCATTTATAAGACCGAACGGCAGGAATATGCTGGGTTTGATATGGAAGGTCATGCGGGATATGCAGAAGCCGGTGAAGACATTGTCTGTGCCGGAGTATCCGCTCTCGTGATCAATGCGCTGAATTCAATCGAGCGTTTTACGGATGATGAGACAAGCTGCGTTTCGGATGAAGATACCGGAAGTATCGAGTTTCGTTTTGACGGAACACCATCACATGATGCCACATTATTGCTGGATTCCATGATTCTTGGTCTGGAAGAGATAGAAGACAGCAATGACTACGAGAAATATATCGACATAATTTTCAAGGAGGTGTAATTACCATGATGAAAATGAATCTTCAGTTTTTCGCTCATAAAAAAGGAGTTGGTTCTACAAAGAAGGTCGTGACTCCGAGGCAAAGAGACTGGGCGCTAAAAGAGCAGACGGACAGTTTGTAAAAGCTGGTAACATTCTTTACAGACAGCGTGGAACAAAGATCCATCCAGGACTTAACGTAGGACGCGGTGGAGATGACACTCTGTTTGCACTTGTAGACGGTGTAGTAAGATTTGAAAGAAAAGGAAGAGATAAGAAACAGGTTTCTATCTATCCAGTAGCTGAGTAATCAGTTTTGGCTGGAAAGTTCCGACGGAATCTTTTCACTCGCATACATGGCAAAAGGAAGCCTCAGACGTTTTTTAAGGTCTGAGGCTTTTTCTTTCAAAGAAATCTTTTATTGTCAGATGATAAAGAAATTTACGCATATATGATGTGAATAAAGATACAGAAACAGTTGTTGTTTGTGGTATAGTATAGACAACAATATAACCGATTCCGGTTGTCAGCAGGACGCCGGATACAAATTAAGAGGAGAAAAATATGTTTGCAGACAGAGCTAAGATATTGATCCGTTCCGGTAAAGGCGGAGACGGTCACTGCAGCTTCCGCAGAGAACTGTATGTACCAAACGGCGGACCGGACGGTGGAGACGGTGGACACGGCGGAGACTGATCTTCGAAGTAGATGAAGGCTGAATACTCTTGTTGACTACAGACATAAGAGAAAATTTGCTGCCGAAGATGGGGAACAGGGCGGAAAGCGCCGCTGTCATGGTAAGGACGGAAAAGACCTTGTTCTTCGTGTACCGGAAGGAACAGTGATTAAAGAATCTGTTTCAGGAAAAGTCATTGCTGATATGTCCGGAGAGAACAGACGTCAGGTTGTCTTAAAAGGTGGACGAGGCGGACTTGGAAATCAGCATTTTGCTACTTCCACCATGCAGGTTCCGAAGTATGCACAGCCGGGACAGCCGGCAAGAGAGCTGGAAGTGAATCTGGAATTAAAGGTAATCGCAGATGTTGGTCTGATCGGTTTCCCGAACGTTGGTAAATCTACATTGCTTTCCCGTGTTACAAATGCGGAACCGAAAATTGCGAACTATCATTTCACAACATTGAATCCGAATCTTGGTGTTGTTGATCTTGATGGAGCAAAGGGATTTGTTATGGCTGATATTCCTGGATTGATCGAGGGTGCATCCGAAGGTGTAGGGCTTGGACATGAGTTCCTTCGCCATATAGAGAGAACAAAGTTAATGATCCATGTTGTAGATGCAGCAGGAACAGAAGGAAGAGATCCGGTTGATGATATTCATAAGATCAATGCAGAGCTTGCTGCTTACAATCCGGAAATTGCGGAACGTCCGCAGGTAATCGCAGCAAACAAGACGGATCTGATCTATGATCCGGAAGATGATCCGGTTCAGCGCTTGAAAGATGAATTTGAGCCAAAGGGAATCAAAGTATTTCCTATCTCCGGAGCTACAGGAAAAGGAATCTCCGATCTTCTCTACTACGTAAGTAACGAGCTTCAGAAGCTGGATCAGAAACCGGTAGTATTCGAGCAGGAATACTTCCCGGATGATGAACTGATCTATGAAGATCTTCCTTATACGGTAGAACAGGCAGATGGAATGTATGTAGTTGAAGGTCCGAAGATTGAGAAAATGCTTGGATATACGAATCTTGATTCAGAGAAGGGATTTGCATTCTTCCAAAAGTTCTTAAAAGATTCTGGTATTTTGGCAGATCTTGAAAAAGCAGGTATCCAGGAAGGTGATACAGTTAGAATGTATGGACTTCAGTTTGACTATTATAAATAAGGAGAATATTATGACTACAAAACAAAGAGCCTATTTAAAAGGACTTGCAATGACAATGGATCCGATTTTCCAGGTTGGAAAAGCAAGCATGAATCCGGGACTTACGGAGCAATTGCCGAGGCACTGGAAGCACGTGAGCTGATCAAGATCAGTGTTCTGAAGAACTGCATGGATGATCCGAGAGAAATCGCAGAGACACTTGCAGAGAGAACACAGTCTCAGGTTGTTCAGGTGATCGGAAAGAAAATCGTTCTTTACAAAGAAGGAAAAGACGATAAAAAGAAAATTCAGCTTCCAAAATAATTATTATTCAGCTTCTGAGTTTATGATTCGGAAGCTGAATTTGAATATAAGAAACTCGCAAAGCGTGTTTCTTACAGTAGAAAAGGAACAGGTACAGACAATGAAGATTGGTATTATGGGCGGAACCTTTGAACCAATTCATATAGGACATCTTCTTCTTGGTGAGTTTGCTTATGAAGATTTTGGGCTTGATGAGATCTGGTTTTTACCGAATGGAAATCCTCCACACAAAGAGACACTCGATACAGAAGAAGCAATGCATCACAGGATCGAGATGGTTCGTCTTGCAATAAAAAGTAATCCGAATTTCTCATTGAATCTTTCAGAAGCGGATACGAAGAAGCATTCTTATACGTATCAGACAATGAGGCATTTTAACGAGATCTACCCAAACGATGAATTTTATTTTATTCTCGGAGCGGATTCTCTGTTTGCTTTTGAAGAGTGGAAAGATTTCAGAAAAATTTTTACGACCTGTACGATTCTTGCAGCAATGCGTGACGACAAAGATGCTTCAGCAATGAAGGGACAGATACGATATCTCACGGAAGCATACGGAGCGCATATAGAACTGCTTCGCGCACCGTTGGTAGAGATTTCCTCCACTACAATAAGAGAAAGGGCAGCAAAGGGGCTCAGCGTGCGTTATATGGTGCCTGATGTTGTCGCGGATTACATCAAAGAAAAGAAACTATATATTTAAAGCATATTTTATCTGCACCTGCCAAAACGGCGGTGAACAGTAACCAGAGAGGAGACAGAATACGATTATGAAGGAAGCTTTCGTTGACATTAGAAAACAACTGGAAAAAAAGCTGAAAAAAGATCGTTTTGAACATACAATCGGAGTTATGTATACAGCAGCATCTCTTGCAATGCGTTATCATGAAGATATCGATGATGCTATGATGGCAGGACTCCTGCATGATTGTGGAAAGTATGGTTCTGTGCAGGAACAGGTTGAGAGATGTCAAAAACACGGTATTCTGCTTACACAATCAGAACTTGAGATGCCTGCATTGGTTCATGCGAAACTGGGAGCATATTTCGCAGAGAAAGAGTATGGTGTGATCGATAAAGGCGTTTTAAGCGCAATTACATGGCATACAACAGGACGACCGAAGATGACAATGCTTGAGAAGATTATTTATATTGCTGATTATATCGAACCGAACAGAAAGATAATTCCTGGTCTTCAAAAGATCCGTGAAACTGTGTTTGTCGATATTGACCACGCAATCTGTCTTTGTGCAGGGAATACGGTTAATTATCTGCGTAAGAATGGTAAGCCGGTAGATCCGATGAGCATTGAAACTTATCAATATTATAGCGATAAAGGAGAATAATGATGAATCAGTCAAAAGAAATGGCAAAGCTGGCATATACAGCCTCAGTGATAAAAAAGGAGAAGATATCCAGATCATCGATATCTCAGGCGTGTCTGTACTTGCAGATTATTTCCTGATTGTAAATGGTAACAGTGACAGTCAGGTGAATGCTCTTGTGGACAATGTGGAGGAAGAACTGCATAAAGCAGGATATTCTCTGGTACAGAGAGAAGGAAATGCATCCGGAAGATGGGTGTTGCTTGATTTTGGTGATATTATTGTACATGTATTTGACAGAGAGAACAGACAGTTCTACAATTTGGAGAGAATCTGGAAAGATGGACATCATGTGTCTGTTGAAGATCTTGAAGCATAAATATGTACAGAAGTAACTAGCATTTTTCTATAATTTGTAAAAACAATTATTCTGTAGCAAACCAACCAACAAAACGAAGCGTATTACTGGCAAAACCGGTGATACGCTTTTTTAATGCAAGTGGAGGAAATATAATTATAAATAACGAAATACCTAAAACAATTCCGGTCGCAGACTATGCCGGATATATTATGAAAAATTTTAAGCCAGATGTCATAAAATTCAAAAAGCCTGAATCGGAATGGACAGAAGAAGAACATACAGAATATACAAAATGGAGTCTTAAACTGTCTATGGCACATAGATTCAAGCAACAAATACAGGAGAATAAACCTTAACAAATAGGGACAAAAGGATTATAGAGCGTTTTAGAAGTGACGCAGATTTCTTTGGCGAAAAAATATGTGGCAAAGAAACATCAAGACTATTCGAACAACCATATACTTTTGATCTATTTAATGAGTGGCAGGAAAAGCACTTTAAAGAACATCCGGAAGACAAAGATAAAACAATCGAAGAGTTATTTGACATACGGCTTTCTGAACAGAAGCTATATCATTACAAAGAAATAAACGGCAAATATTATGGTGCAGAAATTCCAAAAGAAATACATTACACAGAATATTTCCGATATCTATATTTCAATGTAAAGTATGAATTTAGTGAGAAAACATATTACAGATCTATCCCATATACAGACAAGGATAAGCAAGAAGTATATGGATAGGGAACGCTGCTTCGTTGCACAAGAGATCAGTGAATGGAGAGTGGACGAACTAGAAGATTGGCAGCGAGATCTTATTGAAAAAATAAGAGTCGGTGTTGAGCTGAAAGACGATGATATTGTTAAAGCAATGGGTTATTAAAATCTAAATGATGGTTCTCATAAAACATCTTTAGGCGAATTATGACTTCTCGTTCTTTACGAAGTTTAGCAAGAGATTCTTCATCAGATGAAACATGAGCCTCTTTAATCGAGGAATCCAACGATTTATGATAGAAACAACAAGTTCCAAACTAAATAAAATTAAGGTTTTATTTAGATTACTAATCGTCTGAAACAAGCAAATATTGCTTAAAACAGAGGATAACGATTTTTACGAAAAACAGAAAAATCATGTTTGCGAAAGGATAAAATAATGAGAGTTATAAAAAACTGGCAGAAGAGTAGTGGAGTACTACACTCTGCCAGTTTTTATACTTTGAGTTCTAATTAAAAATCCTATATCCAGTAATGAGATTTAATACATACGGATAACACCGATTACCTTGCCAAGGATAGTGACATCTGTAAGAATAATCGGATCATATGCATCATTTTCCGGCTGCAGGCGGATAATACCTTCTTCACGATAGAAAGTCTTGACTGTAGCGCCATCTTCAATCAGTGCAACTACCTGTTCCCCATTTTCAGCAGATGGAGTCTGCTCAACAATAACATAATCCCCACTCAGAATTCCTGCATTGATCATACTTTCACCTTGTACCTGAAGCATAAATGTCTGCTTGTTTGGCATATATTCTACAGGAATAGGAAAATAATCTTCAATATTCTGTTCTGCAAGAAGCGGTTCGCCGGCAGCGACACGGCCTATGATCGGAATATTCACCATCTCTCTTCTTGTCAGGTTGAAATTATCATCCAGAATCTCAATTGCACGAGGCTTGGTAGGGTCTCTTCTTATGTAACCATTCTTTTCCAGCGTCTCCAGATGCGAATGAACGGAAGAGGTAGACTTTAAATTCACAGCCTCACAGATCTCACGAACTGCCGGTGGAAAGCCTCTTGTTAAAATCTGGTCTTTTATATATTCTAAAATCTCTTTTTGCTTAGGAGTAATATTCCCTTCTGACATATTGTTCCCTCCGAATCTACTATAATCATAAGAACATAATAACACAGCATTTTTTAGAAAGCAAACATTTGTTGCGAAAATATGTTCGGTTTTATGAAGTAAAATGCTTGACAAACATTTGTTCGAACGATATAATGAAAACATAAAAGAACAGATGTTCGATACATAGAAATAACAGAAGATAGGTATACAGTAAGCGAAAAGAGAGGAAAAGGATTATGAAAAAGTATTCAGGAAATCATTCAGTAAATTCAAAGAAGAAACATGGTGTTATTCGTCATTCTGGTTTGGTAATATGCAGTATTCTTTTTATTCTCTGCAGTTGTATGTACTTTGGAATGTTCCGAGTTTCGGCAAAGGAAATAGATCAACAGAGAACTTCAGATGCTATTGAGATCTGTTACACAAGCAGATTAATTGAACCAGGTGACAGCCTTTGGAGCATTGCAGAAGAAACAATTACAGACAGATACGGCTCCGTAAGCGAATATGTAGAAGCACTTAAGGTGATGAATCATCTTGATTCAGATACGATTCATGCAGGTCAATACCTGATGATCGCTTACGAAAAATTATAAATGGTATCAATATACACCCTATGTATTGATATATACACTCCTTGAATCCGAAGAAGATTGCTATCTGCCTTCCAGAAATAGCGCTTTAAATAGCAGCAGATAGTCTCTTCGGATTTTATTAACAGAAATCAATCTATACGACAAATACCGATTTTTCCAAAAGATATAGACGAAAAACAGTACTTATGTTAAAATATATAAGAAATATGGGGTTTTCAGTAAATTTGAATCTATAAAGGAGCTTTTAATATGGCAGAAACTTCTAACAGAAAAACATATCACGAACAGACATATATAGATAACACATTACGTCTCAGAGAGATCCTGAAGACATTACCTCCATTTGCAAAGGATTATTTTCGTGCCGTGGAACCAACGACATCTGCGCGGACCAGGATTTCTTATGCCTATGATATTCGTGTTTTCTTTCATTTCCTTATGGAGAATAATCCGGTTTATAAAAATTATACGATCGAACAATTTGAGGTACATGATCTGGAACGCCTGGAGCCAGTAGATATTGAGGAATACCAGGAATATCTGAAGGTCTATAAGAATGACGAAGAAAAATGTATCACGAACACAGAAAAGGGACTTGCAAGAAAGATGTCTGCGCTTCGTAGCTTTTATGGATATTATTTTAAGCGTCAAATTATCAGTAAGAACCCTACGTTGCTTGTGGAGATGCCAAAGATGCACGAGAAAGCGATTATACGGCTCGATACGGATGAGATCGCAATGCTCCTGGATTATGTTGATCATGGAGGGGATAATCTTACAGGTCAGCGGAAAGCCTATTTTGAAAAGACAAAAAATCGAGATCTGGCAATTCTGACGCTTCTGCTTGGAACAGGAATCCGTGTATCAGAATGTGTTGGACTGGATCTCCAGGATATTGATTTTAAGAATAACGGAATTACTGTAACACGAAAAGGTGGGAATCAGATGGTTGTGTATTTCGGTGAAGAGGTTGAGAATGCATTAAAGACGTATCTTTACACGACCAGGAAGCAAACTATACCACTCTCCGGTCACGAAAACGCACTGTTCCTGTCTACCCAGCGAAAACGTATGGGCGTTCAGGCAGTTGAAAATATGGTAAAGAAGTACGCCAGGGAGGTCACTCCGAATAAGAAGATAACTCCACATAAACTGCGCAGCACTTACGGAACAGCACTTTATAAAGAAACCGGAGACATTTATCTTGTCGCAGATGTTCTGGGGCATAAAGATGTCAATACAACAAAGAAACATTATGCAGCAATCGATGAAGACCGACGCCGTCAGGCGGCAGGTGCTGTAAAGCTTCGTGAAGTATAGGAAGTAAAAAGAATAAGAATAGATAAAAAGGATACAGAAAGAATGCACTACTGCTCTTCTGTATCCTTTGCACTATACATTTTAATAAATAAGATTAAACAATATTTCTGGCTTCTTTTTCAATACTTTCTTTTAAAAGAATATACTGTTCAATTGCTTTCGCTGTACCTTGTACTCCGAGTTCAGAACTGTTTAAGCAAAGCTCATAGCTGGCTGCCTCGCCCCACTTCTTGTTTGTATAATAATTGTAATAGCTTGCTCTCTTTTTATCCGTCTTATTGATCAGATCTTTTGCTTTCGCTCCGTAAGATCAAGTCTTGTTGCTACACGACGAATACGATCTTCCATATCTGCACGAATGAAGATGCTGACAACATTTGGATAGGATTCAAGTGCATAATCTGCACAACGGCCTACCAGGACACATGGTCCCTCATCTGCAATCTTTTTAATTGCATCAAACTGTGCAAGAAAAACTTTGTGATTGATAGGCATCTCCGTGTATGTGTTGCCGGCATATCCCATAGAATATGTATCCATCACAAGAGAATATAGAAAACTGTTCGTTGGCTTTTCGTCATGAGTCTCAAATAATTCCTCACAGATACCACTTTCTTTTGCTGCACGTGCAAGCATTTCTTTGTCGTATAATTTAATTCCAAATGCCTCGGCAACGAAATGTCCGATCTCTTTTCCACCACTTCCGTACTGACGTCCGATTGTTATAATAGTATTTGTCTTCATAATAAGTCACACTCCTTTTCAAGTCTATGCGAAATCTTATGTATATTATAACCAAAAAGATGAAAAAAGACAATGTCAATTCACTATTTCCTATACTATTTCCTATACTTAGTTTTGTTTTCTTAATTTATTTAATAAATCTTTAAAATAGTCTGGCAAAGGTGCGTCAAATTCTATGTATTCTCCTGTAGATGGATGAGTGATACCAAGGATTTTTGCATGCAAAGTCTGTCCCTGGAGTTTATAAGGACATTTTGCAGGACCATAAATCTCATCGCCCAGAATTGGATGTCCGATACTGGACATATGAACGCGGATCTGATGTGTCCGACCGGTTTCAAGCTGGCACTCAATGTAGGTAAAATTACCAAATCTTTCCAATACACGGTAATGAGTGACTGCATGTCGCCCATTTGGTGCTTTTGTACTCATCTTCTTACGATCTGTAGGGTGCCGACCAATCGGAGCGTTTACAGTGCCTGTATCCTCCTTCAGATTGCCATGTACGATAGCGTGATACTTCTTGTGATAGAATGTTCTTTCAATTGTTCTGCAAGAATCTGATGGGCTTTATCGTTTTTACAGATCAGAAGGGAACCGGTTGTATTCATGTCAATCCGATGGACGATTCCCGGACGGATTACACCATTGATTCCTGACAGGTTTTCTCCACAGTGATATAGAACCGCATTGACCAGCGTATGGCTGTAATGTCCCGGTGCAGGATGTACAACCATTCCTTTTGGTTTGTTAACGACGAGAATGTCATCATCTTCATAGAGAATATCCAGAGGAATATTTTCGGGCTGAATATCAAGTGGTTCCGGGTCAGGGATCTGAAGAATGATAGTATCCCCTGTTGTTAACTTGTAATTCGCTTTAACCGGTAATTGATTTACAAGAATTTTTTTTTCTTTAATTAATTTCTGGATATAAGAACGGGAAAGGCTCTCTATTCTCCCGTCAAGGAATTTATCGATCCTTTCCCCTGTAATATCCGCATTAAAATGAAGTTCTTCCATAAGCTTTCAGAATCCTTCCTGTTGTGGGTTTTTATCTGTTTTTAAAATTTAAAAACTCAAAATCGTTGTCGTCCTTATAATAAAATAAAATGAGAACAACAAATAAAATACATGCAATTACAACATAGCAGTCTGCAACATTAAAGATTGGAAAATCAATCAGTCGGAAATAGAAAAAGTCAACAACATAATCAAGTTTCACACGATCGATCATATTTCCCACGGCTCCGGATGCAAGCAGTACAGCACAGATACGCAGTGGTCTGTAATGTGGTGTAAATGGCATCTTCTGGTACAGATACAAAATAACAGCGAGTATAATAATACCTCCGACCACAAATACAATCTGTCGATTCTGCATAATACCAAATGCAGCTCCGCGGTTCTCAAGATAGCGAAGTTCAAAAACTCCGGAAATCAAAGAGAAAGACTCGAGACGGCGTAAAATAGTAGATGCAAGATATTTGGTCCATTGGTCAAGTGCTAATGTGAGCAGAAACCCAATGGCAGCGAAAAGATAACTCTTTGTCTTTGTTTTTGTATTATTCATGAGTCGATAAGCTCCTCTTTTCTAAGCTTTTTAGATTATACATATTTCTGAATAGTTACACTGATCCGATTCTTTTTAGTGATTTTCCCTGCTTCCTCAAAACGGAACTTACCTAATCCGCGTACAGAGATAAGATCTCCTTCTTTTACCTGATATCCATTGCTTGTAATCAATTTGCCGTTTACAAAGACCTTTGCGCCTTCAATGAGTCCGGACAGTTTACTTCTGGAAGAAGAAAATGCAAGTGGAAGTAGACTGTCTAAGCGAACAGATGAAACAGTTCCTTTTATCTGCTGGAAATCAGGTGTGTAGTTTATCATATCTAAGTTGATGACAGAACTATCTATAACAGTGTGACGAACCCGGGTTAAGTCTTCTGTTACAACAGATGCAAGGTCCTTGTTGATAAAAAGAAGTGCTGAATCTTCTGTCACAAGAATATCCCCGGTTTTGAACGGTCAATCCCAAGATTTAATATGGAACCAAGAAAATCTCTGTGAGTCAGGTCTTCGGAAAATCTTTTATTTTTTGGTTCTATTTTCACAGCACAAAACGGATAATCAATCTCTTTCGGAGTAATATCAGATACCCCATAACGCAAAGAAAGAGCCTCAGGGATAAATGCAGCCATCTGACGCTCCGCCATATCATACCCGCCAAAGAGGACATATCTTGAATAAAGCTTGTTCTTTGGCAGGGTATGCAGGATATTCTGATCATTCAGGTTAAGAAAATCCGAATATGTAACAATTTCACGTTCAAAAGCAATTCTGGAAAGTTCAATAAATCTGTGTTCCAAAAGCTTTGTTTCTTTTTTCTGATTTTCTTTTATCATAATAATTCTAAAATCCAGTTCCTATAGTTGAAGTTAAATTCTAGTATCTTCCACGAACACTTGGTGTTTCCATAGATCCACTGAGAAGATCCTGAAGATCACCGGAAATATCAACATTTGTAGGTGTAACAAGGAAGATATAGCTGGAAATCTTCTGAAGGTTTCCGCTGATCGCAAATGCTGCTCCGGAAATAAAATCAATAATTCTCTGTGCGATCTCAAGATCCATACCTTCTAAGTTAAGGATTACAGTACGGCCTGCAAGTAATGTCTCTGTGATCTCACGGGAATCATCTACAGAAGTTGGTTTTACAACGCATACTTCCATGTTTCCGCCGTGTTTTGCAGCAGGACGCATTGGTGTAACCTTGCTGGAAGCGGAAGGCTGAAACGTCTTACCTTCATCAGCATCAAAGTCATTGAAAGATTCCTCTTTATTATTCTTCTTACCGAAGAAAGAACGACGCGGTTTTTCCTCAAAATCACCGTCATCTGCAAAATCATCATCATCATAAAATTCATCGTCATCATAATCGTCATCATTTAACTTCATGATGTCAAGAAATTTATCAAATACACCCATTTTTACACTCCTATCTTGTCCCCTTTTTCAGGTGGCGCTCTTTTTTATTCATACAGTCCAACGAAAAAATGATACTATTCAATTACTGTTCCAAAAATACTGTAAACAGTAACTCATTCTTCAGGTTAATAGATTAAGTCAGATATTATAGTTCCTTGCACCAAAGATACCAGTTCCAACTCGAACCATAGTTGCTCCCTCTTCTATGGCAACCTCGTAATCATTGGTCATTCCCATTGAAAGTATGTTCACATAAACATTATCAATGTTTTTCTCATTAATGTCAACAGATAATTTATGTAAATTTGCGAAAATATGACGATTTTCTTCCGGGTTATCGACAAAAGGTGCAATTGTCATCAGTCCGCAGACCTTGATATGTTCGAAATTTGCAATCTTTTCAATAAACGGGAGAACTTCTTCTGTTTTAAGTCCAAACTTACTTTCTTCCTGAGCAACATTTACTTCAATTAAAATATTAGCTGTAAGATTATGTTTTGCAGCTTCCTTTTCAATTGTCTCTGCAAGCTTGACAGAATCGACAGAGTGGATCAGATCTACTTTATCAATAATATATTTTACCTTATTGGTCTGCAGATGTCCGATCATGTGCCAATGGATATCATCAGGAAGTGCATCGTATTTGGCTGTGATTTCCTGCACTTTATTCTCACCAAACACACGGACACCGAGATCGTAAGCTTCCTGAAGCATTTCTATCGGTTTTGTCTTACTTACGGCGATCAATGTAACTTCTTCCCGCTTGCGTCCGGCACGGTCACAGGCTGCCTGAATCTTTGCTTCTACTTCTTTTAACTGTGTTTCTAGCATAAGTTATCTCTCCTTTTTTAAATTTGATTATCCTCTTTTTGATTTTGTATCCAATTTTCAAAGGGCTACAAAATCAAATCACTGAAATACAACATCATCAGAGGAAACACCGGCTCCGTTTTGTACGATATGATCGTAATTTGAAAGTCCGTAAGAATCTCCTTCCTGAACAATGTAATATTCGTCGCTTTCACATAAAATGGATACTTTTTTGAAAATAGCGTATCCTTTATTGATATTGTAGACTCCCTTTAATGGCTTTTGGGTATCAATCGTATAAGTATCAGAAGAATCCGGTTTTACAATCACTGTTCCGGATTTCAGCTGATCTCGACTTAAATAAACTTCTCCATCATCGGAGGTGTCATAGATATCAACAGCCTGAAATGAGGCAGTTCCTTTTGAATCCAAAACCATAACACCTTCTAAAGAGCTGTTACCTCCGTTTGTAATGTAATCATGAGGAATTACAAAGAACTGCTCTTCTACTACGGCAGATTTTGGAATCTTCAGGCCACACTCATCTTCTAAGATAAGTTCTATGTTCAGAAAACGCTCTGATGCATAACGAATCATAGAGTTGTCAAAGGTCAGAACACCATAGAAATTCCCATCTCGTTCAAGAACAGAGAAAGCGGACCACATCTTTTCACTGTCTTTATCTATGCGGACCTGCACATTCTGTAAATCAGATTTCTGAAATTCTTTTGCGGTGTCTTCTTTTAAAGGTATCACTACGTACCAGTTTTCACTGGTAATCAAGCGGTAAGCCGGTGAACCGCTTGATATCTTCATCTGATCGGTAAGCTCAGTTACTTTATAATTTGTTTTATTAAAATTATCTGCTGTAAAATTGTCAACAGTTAAGGACTCTAAACCATCAATCGTATAGGAAACAATTCCGTCCTGTCCGGCAGAAGCTGTTGTGACAGTTTGTCCGCTGCTCTCAATTACAGATGCAAGCTGCGCAGTTTTAGTTGTGCGGTATGCATTTTGCAATGTATTTTGCAGCTCATTCTTTAAGGTATAGATACTTGAAAAGTTGGAATTGTCATAGTTTTCATTGAATGTCTGAAGTTGTGTCACAAGTCCTGATTGAACATCAGGACTAAGATCTGCAGTTGAAGATGATTCCGTAGATGAATCATCAAAATTCAAAGCATTCTTTGAAATTGCATAAACAGGTGCGCCATATTTGACTTTGCTGTTCCCATTCTGATAATAATTAATGTAGCCGTCTGATTCTGCATTTACAGTTGTTTCCTGGCGGATGATCAATCCAGTATAGGTATTATCCTTCACAATACTGCCCTCCCGCACTTCATAAATAGAAGGCTTATCTTCTAAAAGATATGCGGTAATAGTAACAATAAGATAAATAAATACAACGGCAAACAGAAACATTCCAATATTAAATTCTTTTTTTGCCTTATATCTTTTTATATTTACAGACTTGTTTTTTTTCTTTGCCAAGATAAAAATATTACCTCCTGTCATTTCTGCTTTAACTTTGTTAGTATATCATTTTTTTGTGTATATTCCAGCCTTTCAGGGGAAGAATACATATTAATAAATCAAAAGAGCGTTACTGAAAACAGGAAACGGTAAAGGAGAATATTACATGAAATAAGATAGAAAAAAACCATGCGGACAGATTAAAAATGAAAGCTTCTAATTTGTTGCTCTGTGCCACATGGCTTTTTCGTATCGGTTTTTCTTTATTCTGTTTTAGTTGTTTCTCCAGCCTCAAGAAGCCGGTTCATCTCCTGGTAAAGAAAACTCTTATCTTCAGCCCCCATAATAATGGAAATATAAGGATTCTTTTCCAGATCTTCGCTATAAAGGATCACACAGCACCCTGCTTCATCTGTGGTACCGGTCTTACCGCCAAATACACGAATCCCTTCAGGGGCATTGATCTTCCCTGAGGAATAATAGTTGGTTGGGACTACATCAAATGTTCTTGTTGTACCATCTGCTCCGGTAAGATTCATTGTATAAGAATCCATGGAAATAATGTCCATAAATCTCTGATCCTGAATGCAGGCATTAAAGATCAGATACAGGTCATATGCTGTTGTATAGTGGTTTTCATTATGAAGTCCGTGAGGATTCACGAAATGACTGCCAGTGGCACCAAGAGCTTTCGCTTCTGAGTTCATAAGCTCAGCAAAAGCTTCTACACTTCCGGAAATATGTTCAGCGATAGCAACACCACAATCATTACCTGAACGAAGTAAAAGACCACATAATAAATCATAAAGTGTCACTGTATCACCAGGCTGCAGGTTGCAGACTACTTCATCAGAGGCAAAGCTTGAAACACTGTCAGAAACAGTTACAATGTCATCCATATTACCGTACTTAAAAGCAAGGTATGCAGTCATAAGCTTTGTTGTACTTGCAGGATATAATTTATCATAAAGTTTATATCCATATTCAACTGTTTCATCATTTAGATTGAATAATCCTGCGGCATGAAGAGAATCCTCATCATCAAATCCAGTGAGAGCCACATCATCAGCAGCGACGCATAAATCATCAGCAAACAAACTTCCCTGGTATAAATTAGAGTTATAAGTGGCTGTCTCATATGTCCGGACAGGATCACCACCATATTCTTTGTAATACCAGACTCCGCCGACAGCTCCGGACAATACAACAATAAGACATATGACAGGAATAAGTATGCGGCTGACAGAATGCCGTTGCTTTCTTCGTCTTCTCTTCTTTTTATATGGTTTACTCATATTATCGATACATCTCCCGCCAGTCAAGGTCGCCTCTGTCAAGAGCAAGGATCAATGCTTCAGCAGTTGCGATATTTGTTGCGATCGGAATGTTATAAATATCACAAAGCTTAACAATGTCATTAACATCCGGTTCATGTGAGTGAGGTGTCAGTGGATCACGGAAGAAAATCAAAAGATCCATCTGATTGTGTTCAATCTGTGAGCCGAGCTGCTGTTTTCCTCCGAGATGTCCAGCAAGATATTTGTGAATGCTTAAGTTTGTTACATTCTCGACCAGTATACCGGTGGTTTCTGTTGCATATAAATTATGCTTACTGAGTATCCCACGGTATGCAATGCAGAAATTCTGCATCAATTTTTTCTTCGCATCATGCGCTACTAATCCGATATTCATAGTGGTATCCTCTCTTTACTGATATTTATTAGGCTGTAAGCCTACATTTAATACAAAACCGATTCCCATGAAAAAACATACTACGGAAGTCAGTCCATAACTGACAAATGGGAGGGACAAGCCTGTATTTGGGAAAATCATTGTAGCTACACTGACGTTAATAAAGCTCTGGATTCCAATCAGTGAAGCAACGCCTCCGCAAATGATCCGCCCTCCTGTATCTTTGGCCTTCAAACCAATTAAGATACACTCTATCACAATTAATAATAACAAAATTATGACTCCACAACAACCCACAAATCCTAATTCTTCACCAATTATTGCAAAAATAAAGTCTGTTTGCGGCTCAGATACGAAATTTCCGTTCTTAACGGATGTTGTTGCGTCATTATCATACCCTTTTCCGGTTAGCTGTCCGGACCCAATTGCCATAACGGAATTTAACTGCTGGTAAGATTCGTCGTCGGCATACTTTTCAGGTTCCAGCCATGCAAGGATACGTTCCTGCTGATAGTCTTTTAAGAACGGCTGGTTTGGCTGTATTGCAACAACAAGCAGTATAATGATCGTCGGTATTGTGATTACAAGAACGGTTCCAATGAGTTTGTAGCTTAATCCTCCAAGGTAAAGAAGGACAGCAAACAATGCGGCAATACAAATTGTTGTAGACAAGTTTGGCTGCTTGTAAATCAATGCAAGTGATGGAAGGATTAAAGCAATTGCCTGAATAATCGTTTTGGGTTCTTTAATCTTCTGCTCTCGTTCCATTAAGAATTTTTGCAAAGAACAGAATCATAAGGATTTTTGTAAGGTCGGAAGGCTGGAATTGTGTAAATCCAAGGTTCAGCCATCTTCTCGCGCCATTTACTTTTGTTCCAAAAACCAAAACAGCCAGGAGCATAACAATATTCAGAGCATAAAGCGGCCAATATAGGTTTAAAATCCATTTATAATCAATGAAAGAGATAATAAACATAACAATCAGACCAAGACAAACGCCCATAATCTGACGATTCATTAAATCAGGTCTTGCACTTCGGACCATAAGGATTCCGACCAGTGAAATCAGAGTGACCAGAAAAACCAGACTGATTTTATAATCTCTAATATTATAACGCTGTTTCAAATTAGTAAAAAATGATTTCAATGTTTTTCTCCTGTATATTTTATATGTATATCCGTGCGTGTTATTTTGACATCAAATTGTTCCGGGGAGATTTCTATGTATTTAGAAATCGTCTGATATAAATCCGATGTCAGAAATTCTATCATATCGGGTGTACATTGAATTCTGTCAGTAATTAGCAAATTTCGCAACCTGTCTTTTGCAATTGTAACAGAAGGTACACTCATAATGTGACCTCCTAGTTCTTATGAAAAAGACTGGAGAGTTTACTGCGAAGTCCGGGTTTATGATTAAAATCGGAAATCGGGACTTCTTCTCCTAACAGACGTCTACAGATATTCTGGTAACATTTTCCGGCTAAGGAATCTTCGCCGACTACCGGTTCTCCCTGATTGGTTGCAACAACAACAGACTCATCATCCGGGATGACTCCAAGCAGATCAATCGCTAGAATCTCTGTGACATCCTCTACAGACATCATATCACCTCTGCGAACCATGTCAACGCGCAGACGATTGATCAGAAGTTCATTTTTCCGGATGCCGGAAGCTTCAAGCAGTCCGATAATTCTGTCAGCATCACGAATTGAGGAAACTTCAGGTGTTGTAACAACAATGGAACGCTGTGCGCCTGCAATTGCATTTTTAAAGCCCTGTTCAATTCCTGCTGGACAATCTAAAAGAATGAAGTCATAATCATCTTTTAGTTCGTCAATCAGTTTTTTCATCTGTTCCGGTGATACGCTTGTCTTATCTTTTGTCTGGGCAGATGGGAGCAGGTACAGATTTTCAAATCGCGTATCTTTGATCACTGCCTGTTTCAGACGACATTTGCTTTCAATGACGTCAACAAGATTGTAGACAATGCGATTTTCAAGTCCAAGAACAACATCCAGATTTCGAAGTCCGAGATCTGTATCAATTACAAGAACTTTTTTCCTGCTGAAGACAGACCAATTCCAATATTCGCTGTTGTTTGATTGTTTTT
>ENA-OQHY01000643-OQHY01000643.1-human-gut-metagenome-genome-assembly--contig:-NODE-643-length-18881-cov-4.682574_pt1 | contig 18881 bp, 18 predicted proteins | sample MGYA00242570_ERZ504733 | MGnify/ENA primary metagenome ERZ504733 (study PRJEB26092, sample SAMD00036219) | human gut metagenome | host: Homo sapiens | study: EMG produced TPA metagenomics assembly of... | reverse complement strand
CCATATAACGCCATATAAATTGTTTATAAGGCTCTTTTTTGTAGAAAAACAAAAACTCGTTGTACATCCACATAAGAACGTACAACGAGTTTTTAGTTATTTATATTGGGAGTTTTGACACGCCCTCTTTTGTTGTTTGCTGTTATGTAGTTTTACACACCATCAGCACCAATTCGTGAACTATTGCCATCCGCATCGGTCGGCGCAGACATCCGCATCGGTCGGCGCAGACATCCGCATCGGTCGACGCAGACATCCGCATCGGTCGGCGCAGACGTCCGCATCGGTCGACGCAGACGTCCGCATCGGTCGACGCAGATGCTACTTCGTAATGTTTTACAAGTCTTTTAGCAGCACTTCGCGCTGACTGTTCAGATAAGTGTTGCGCTCGGCAATGATCTTCTTCCAAGCTGTAGACGATAGTTGCTTCACGTCGATGGTGAGCGACCACTTGCCCTGTGCCTCCATGCGGTCGATAAGTGTGCCCACGCTGAGACGTGTGATGCACTCGGCAGTTGATAGAGTGATTCGCCATCCTTGTCACCACCAGGTATTTCGGTGAGAATATTTATCTGCACGAGCTGATAGAGCAGGTCATTGACGATGCGGATTGGTATTCCGGTGGCGAGCTTCAGCTTCAGAGCCGATAGCGGTTTGCCTCCTTCGCTGAAGTTGCGGCAGATGCGACTTGCGAGCACGAGGCAGAGCAGCATCTTGTAGCGATGGCTAAGGTCTTCGGTCTTAGCTTGAACGCATAGTCGTCCATGTTCTGATTGGCGTAGCATAGTTCTGCGCCGAACAGGCATATCAACCACGAAATCTGTATCCAGAGCATGAACAACGGCAGAGCTGCAAACGAGCCGTAGATGGCGTTGTAGCTGCTCACCCAAATCTGCGAGTGGATGTAGAAGAGCTGCAGTCCCTGCATGGCTACGCCGGCGAGTATTCCGGGCACGAGCGCGCAGCTCAGCTTCACCTTTGTGTTGGGCATGAAGAGATAGAGAGCGATGAACACGCCCGACATAAGGACGTAGGGCAAGAGCTGCAAGAAGAACTGCGCCAACGAGCCTATCACCATCGTGTCTTCTATCTGCTTGAAGATGGTGGCGAAGAAGATGCTTATACCCGAGGTTATCACAATCACTACGGGCATGAGCAGCAGCATCGACGTATAGTCGGTGATGGTGCGGAACATGCTGCGTGGCTTCTTCGCCTGCCAGATATCGTTGAACGTGCGTTCGATGTTGCTGATAAGCATGATGACGGTGAAGAGCATGAAGAGCAAGCCGATGCCGAGGAATAGTCCGCTCTTGGTGTGTACGAGGTACGAGTTGACGAAGCCGATGATTATCTCCGACACCTGCGGCTGACTTGAGAACGACTCTCTGAACCACTCTTCGATGTATTTGTTGTAGCCGAAGCCACGTGCTATGCCGAACACCACGGCGAAGATGGGTACAATGGCGAGCAGAGTGGAGTAGGTGAGGGCAGCTGCCGCACTGGTTATGCGCTTTGTGGTGGTGAACTCTATGGCGAGCAGCAGCTTCTTCAAGATGCTGTAGAACAGAAATCGCATCTTCGACACATCGCCTTTGCCTATGCTCCAGATGTCTACCATGAGGAACGTGTATATATCTTTCAGTTTCTTCGTTATGTTCATTCGCTTGTTTGCTTTAGTAGTACAACATACAAAAAACGGAACTCACGAAACGCACATGTGTATTAGTGACTTGTGTGTTTCGTGAGTTCCGTATGTAGGTTAATCCTTATGCTGCAACGTCTTAGAACGGCAGGTCGTTAACGGGGTCAGCCTCTGGAGCCGGAGCTGTGGCTGAGGAGCAGCAGGCTGTGGAGCCGGAGCCGCACCGAACACAGCACCGGAACGATGCCAGCCTGTGCTGCGCCAACTGTTGCAGGGTCTACCTGGCGCACGTCGAAAGCACGGATATTGTTGAACCAACGACCCTGATACTCGTGGGCGTCGATGTCGAACGATACGGTAACTTCCTGACCTACCTGTATGTTGAAGCGGCTGATGCGGTCAGCGCCGAACACTCCGAACACCATCTTGCGTGGATACTGGTCGTGTGTTTCGATAACATAATCCTGCGATTTCCATTCACCGCGTGCCGATACACCACTTCTCTCGGGCAGCACAGCGATTACTTTACCTTGTAATTCCATTGTCTATATTTTATTTTAATTTGTGTGATAAAAGCTAATAGGTTTGTCCTTTGGTTTGCGAAATTAATAAAAATGTAGCGAAACAAGAAACTTTTGAATGAGTTTTTGTCGTAGTCGGATATTTTTTAGTAAATTTGCCTGAAAATAATGTACTGACAAGAAAACAAAAAAAGTATAATCAAAAAAGCTAAATATCAATGCAATTCACATTATCAAGTGGCGCACTTAACGCCCGTCTCCAAACGCTCGCAAGAGTAATTAACAGCAAGAACACTCTGAGCATTCTTGATTGTTTCCTTTTTGAAGTAGCAAACAACGTTCTGACTGTAACTGCCAGCGATTCTGAAAACGTGATGCAGTCTACGATAGAGCTTACTGAGTGCTCTGGCGATGGCAAGTTTGCATTGTCTAATCGCACTATACTCAACGCCGTAAAGGAACTGCCGGAGCAGCCGCTTGGCTTCAACGTCAACGAGAGCGACTTCACTGTAGAAATTGACTATCTCAATGGTTCGTTCAAGCTGACCGCACAGCCAGCCGACGATTTCCCGATGATGCAGGAGGTTGACGGCGATGTCACTTCGCTCGTTATGGATTCTAATCTTTTTGCAGAGAACCTCTCGCGCTCGCTTTTCGCTACAGCGCAGGACGAAATCCGTCCGGTGATGGGTGGTGTCTACTTCGACCTCAATGCCGACAACCTCGCAGTTGTGGCTACCGACGGTCATAAGCTCGTGCGCAACCGCATCCTCACCATTAAGAGCGATGTACCCGCATCGTTCATCCTGCCGCAGAAGCCGGCACAGCTGCTGAAGGGCGTGCTGCCGAAGTGCGATGGCGACGTTGTCGTGAAGTTCAACAGCAAGGGTGCGAGGTGCGCTATGCAGACGGATGCCTCAACTGTCGCTTGATTGAGGGACGTTATCCCAACTACAACTCGGTAATCCCTACAGCTAACACCAACAGCATCAACGTCGACCGCAAGTCGCTCATGGGTGCACTGAAGCGTGTGCTGCCGTTCGCAAGCGAGAGCAGTCAGCTCATCCGCTTCCACGTAGAGGCTCAGCGTCTGTGTCTCACAGCCGAGGATATCGACTTCGCTACAAGTGCTAAGGAGAGCGTAGCTTGCGAGTATAATGGTGCGAAGATGGACATCGGCTTCAAGGGCGGTGCTATCTACGAGATACTCAACAACATCGCAAGCGACGAGGTGACAATACAGCTTGCCGACCCAAGTCGTGCAGGCGTTGTTGTGCCTACCGTGCAGCCTGAGGGACAGGAAATCCTCATGCTTATCATGCCGATGCTGCTGAACGATTAATCGGGTTGACCAGTGCTTTGGCGGCTGATTAATGCTTTGAAGAAACAGCAAAAGATATTACTCTTTAGTTTATAGCCGCGCCATATTGGTGCGGCTAAATTCTTAAAAACGAAACGACAACAATGAAACTCAATCTCACACGTCCACTTATCGTCTTTGACCTCGAAACAACAGGTCTCGACTTTATACGCGACCGTATAATACAGATATCATACATTAAAGTGTCGCCAGACGGCACAGAAGAGCGCGAAAACATCTTTGTCAATCCAGAGAAGCCTATACCGCATGAGGTGGTGGAACTGACGGGCATCACCAACGACGACGTGAAGGATGCGCCTACGTTTAAGGCGTTGGCTCCGCAGCTCAGCGAGAAGTTTAAGGGCTGCGACTTCGCAGGCTACAACTCAAACCACTTCGACATTCCGATGCTCGCAGAGGAGTTTCTGCGTGCAGGCATCGACTTCGACTTCTCTAAGGTTCGACTCATCGACGCACAGACCATCTTCCACAAGATGGAGCGTCGCAACCTCGCTGCTGCTTATAAATTCTATTGCGGCAGAAAGATGGAGGAAGACTTACGGCGCATCGTGCTGACGAGGACACCGAGGCTACATATCGCGTGCTGATGGGCGAGCTCGACAAGTATGCGCCTGGCGTGCAGGAGGAGCCCGACCGTGTGTTGGAGAACGACATGGACTGCCTTGCCGAGTTCTCTAAGCAGAATGACAATGTCGACTTCGCCGGTCGCATCGTGTGGAAGCCGCTGCTTGGTGCCGACGGCAAGCCCGTGCTCGACGCCGACGGTAAGGAGCAGAAAGTGGAGGTGTTCAACTTCGGTAAGTACAAGGGACGTCCCGTTGCCGATGTGCTACGCACCGACATCGGCTACTATAGCTGGATGATGGGCGGCGACTTCACCTTCAACACCAAGCAGGTGCTCACACGCATCCGCCTCAGAGGATTCAATAAGTAATGTTGAGGTGTTGAAGTGTTGATATATGATGTTGAGATGTTGTTGTGTTGAGGTGGTGAGATATGTTGTAGTAATGTCACCATCTCAACACCTCACCACTTCAACATAAATAATCACCATCTCACCATCTCACCACCTCACCACCTCACCATCTCACCATCTCACCATAACAACTATAAAACCATGCTAAAAGGCAAGAAAATAGTATTAGGCATAACCGGCTCCATCGCCGCCTACAAGTCGTGTCTGCTCATACGCGAGTTTGTGAAGCAGGGCGCAGAAGTACAAGTAGTGATTACGCCTGCAGGCAAGGAGTTCATCACTCCTATCACGCTCTCCGCACTCACGCACAAGCCTGTTGTCAGCGAGTTCTTCTCGCAGCGCGACGGCACATGGAACTCGCACGTCGACCTCGGACTCTGGGCAGACGCAATGGTCGTAGCACCTTGCACGGCGAGCACGCTCGGCAAGATGGCGCACGGAGTGGCAGACAACATGCTCATCACCACATACCTCTCTATGAAGGCACCCGTGTTCATTGCTCCGGCTATGGACCTCGACATGTATGCCCACCCGTCTACGCAGCAGAACATGCGCACATTAGCCTCATACGGCAATCGCTTCATAGAGCCTGCAAGCGGATTTCTCGCGAGCGGACTCGAAGGCAAGGGACGCATGGAGGAGCCTGAGGTAATAGCACGCCGCGTGTCTGAGTTCTTCGATCAGAACGACAGCAACAGCCCGCTGAAGGGCAAGCGCGTCGTAATTACAGCCGGCCCTACCTACGAGAAGATTGACCGGTGCGCTTCATCGGCAACTACTCAAGCGGCAAGATGGGCTTCGCTATCGCCGAGGAGTGTCGCCGCCGTGGTGCTGATGTTACGCTCGTAGCCGGTCCGGTCAGTCTGAAGTGCTCCGACGCAATCAATCGTGTGGATGTGGAGTCGTGCCGCGAGATGTACGACGCAGCTACCGAGCGTTCCGAACGGCTGACGTACCATACTTGCTGCGGCAGTAGCCGACTATCGTCCGGCAGTACAGGCTGAACAGAAGATAAAGCGCAGCGATGGCGACATGCAGATATCTCTCTCGCCTAACCCTGACATCGCAGCCACACTCGGACAGATGAAGACCGCACAGCAGACCATCGTGGCGTTCGCGCTCGAGACCAACGACGAGCAGGCTAACGCCGAGCGTAAGTTGCAGAAGAAGAATGCCGACTTCATTGTGCTCAACAGTCTGCGCAACGAGCACATGCTTCCGCACCGACGACAACCAGATAGAGATTATCGGTCGCGACTTCCGCCATGCCTATCCCAAGAAGTCGAAGGCGGACACCGCTGTCGACATCGTCAACGAGCTGGAGCGAGTGATAGGAGGCTATGGCATCTTGCCATAGCCACGCACCCACAAGGTGATTGATAGGAGGCTATGGCATCCTGCCATAGCCACGCACCCAAAAAGTGATTGGTAGGAGGTTATGGCATCCTGCCATAGCCACGCACCCATGAGAACTTGTTAATAGGGAGGCAGCGTGGGTATGGCAAGATGCCATACCCTCCTAAAGAGTAAAACTTCTCATTTTAAAGAATATGAAAAAGCGCTATATAGTTAGAATGGTTTGCGCAGCGTTGCTGTTGTTCGCTTTTGTCGCAGGAACACAGGCGCAGGAACTGAACGCACGTGTGAAGATCAACCATAACCAGATTCAAGGCACCGACAACTCGGTGTTCGAGGAGCTGGAGCAGACCCTCACGCAGTTTATCAACGAACGCCAGTGGACCAACCTTCAGTTTCAGAAGAACGAGCGCATCACGTGCAACTTCAACATCACCGTGACGGCGTACGACAACAGTACGAACGTCTTCACGTGCAAGGCGGTGATACAGGCCAACCGCCCCGTGTATAACTCTACGTACACCACCACTATCTATAACAACACCGACAACGACTTCAACTTCGAGTACGCACAGTTCGACCAGTTGCAGTTCAACGAGGAGCAGGTGGACAATCAGCTCACGGCGCTCATCGCCTACTACGCTTACCTCATCATCGGCATTGATCTCGATACGTTCTCGCCGATGGGTGGCGAGGACATTCTGCAGCGCTGCATGAACCTTGCCAACAACGCGCAGAACCTCAACTTCCCGGGATGGAAGGCGTTCGACAACGGACGCAACCGCTTTGCCATCATCAACGACTATCTTGAGGGTGCTATGAAGCCGTTCCGCCAGTTGCAGTACGACTACTATCGCACGGGTCTCGACGAGATGGCGACCAACGTGGAGCGCGGACGCGGCAACGTGACCACTGCGCTCGAAACCGGTCTGAAGAAGTGTCACGAAGACCGTCCGCTCAGTATGCTACCACAGATATGGACCGACTATAAGCGCGACGAGCTTACCAATATATATAAAGGTAAGGGCACGCAGAAGGAAAAAGAAACCGTCTACGACATTCTCTTCTCTATCAATGCAAGTCAGAATTCGGCTTGGGAGAAGATAAAGGAGTAGACACACACATACATAACCCATAACTACTGTTTATGTTAAAGAAACTCGATATACGCAACTTCACACTTATCGACCATCTTGAGATGATGCTCTACCTGCTTCTCCGTCATTACGGGCGAAACCGGTGCCGGAAAGAGCATCGTCATCGGTGCAATAGGATTGCTGCTTGGCAACCGCGCCGATGCGAAGCAGGTGAAGCGTGGTTGCGACAAGTGCATCATTGAGGCAACGTTCGACCTTAGTATCTACCACTCCGACGTGCTGAAAGGCTTCTTCGAAGAGAACGACCTCGACTACGAGCCGGAGGAGTGTCTGCTGCGTCGCGAGGTGAACGCTAATGGCAAGAGTCGCGCCTTCATCAACGATACGCCCGTCACGCTCGCCCTTATGCGCGAGCTCGGCGAGCAGCTCATCGACGTACACAGCCAGCATCAGAACCTGCTGCTCAGCAAGGAGGACTTCCAGCTGAACGTTGTGGACATCATTGCGCGCGACCGTCAGCAGCTTGCTGACTATCGTGCGGCGTTTGCCGAGTTGCGTTCGGCGCAGCATCGCCTTGCCGAATTGCGCGAGCAGATAGCCACGAGCCGCGACAACGAGGACTTCCTGCGCTTTCAGCAGAAGGAACTTAGCGAGGCAAAGCTCACTTTGGGCGAGCAGGAACAGTTGGAGCAGGAGTCGGAGTTGATGAGCCACGCCGAGGACATAAAGCGTGCGCTTCACGATGCCGACTACGGACTCTCGGGCGACGACACGGGCATCGTGAACCTCACGCGCTCCATCGTCACACAGCTGCGTAGCGTGGCCGATGTCTACCCTGAAGCACAGGAACTTGCAGAGCGTCTCGACGGCTGTTTCATAGAGCTGAAGGACATCTCGCAGGAGATAGCCTCGAAGATGGACGACGTGGAGTACGACCCGCAGCGCTTCAACCTCATCACCGAGCGCCTCGACCTCATCTACACGCTTCAACAGAAGTTCCACGTGCAGACCGTCGACGAACTGCTCGACCGCCTCAATGCTATCAATGCGCAGCTCTCGAACATCGACAACTCCGACGAGCAACTGCAGGAGCAGGAGCAGGAGTGGCACGTCTGCACGCTGTATGCGTGGAGAAGGCAGCCGTGCTCACCGATATGCGACGCAAGTCGGCTACGCTCGTCGAGCAGGAACTGTCCAAACTGCTCGTTCCGCTTGGCATACCAAACGTGCGCTTCAAGGTGGATGTGTCGACTGCCGATCTCTCCGCCACGGGTGCCGACAAGGTGATGTTCCTCTTCAGTGCCAACACCAGCACCGACATGCAGCCCGTGTCGCAGGTGGCATCGGGCGGCGAGATAGCGCGTGTCATGCTCTCGCTGAAGGCGATGATAAGCAAGGCTATCGGTCTGCCGACAATCATCTTCGACGAGATTGACACCGGCGTGAGCGGTAGGGTGGCAGAGCAGATGGCACACATCATGCACGATATGGGTGCTGCCAACCGACAGGTGCTCTGCATAACCCACTTGCCGCAGATTGCTGCTGCCGGCTCCACCCACTATAAGGTGGCGAAGCATGAGACGGAACAGGGCACGGTGTCTACGATGACGCAGCTCACCGACGAACAGCGCATCACGGAGATTGCGCAGATGCTCTCTGGTAGTGATGTGTCGCAGCTGCTATCGACAACGCCAAGTCGCTTTTAGCATTATAGGAGGCTATGGCATCCTGCCGTAGCCACGCATCCATAAAGCATAGGAGGCTATGGCATCCTGCCATAGCCACGCACCATAAAGCATAGGAGGCTATGGCATCCTTGCCATAGCCACGCATTCATAAAGCATAGGAGGCTATGGCATCCTTGCCATAGCCACGCACCAAGCAGTTAATGGAAGGCTGCGTGGGTATGGCAAGATGCCATACCCTCCTAAGAGTTACAAATTTGTTAATAAATAAAACAATGAACAGAATATTATCAACAATCCTAATTTCGCTGCTCTGCCTCTGCGGAGCGATGGCGCAGCCGGCGGCTGTGAAGAATGTGGCAAAGTCGGTGTTTGCGCTTAAGGCATACGATGCAGAGGGCAAGCAGATAGCTACAAGCAACGGAGTGTTCCTCTCAGCCGACGGCATAGCAGCCTGTCCGTGGTCGGCAGTGCGCGAGGCCTCGCGTGTGGAAGTAGTCGACTTCAACGGAAAAATCTATCCCGTGACGCATATCCTCGGTGCTAACGAGCTTTATGACGTGTGTCGTGTGCGTGTGGATATGCCGAAGACTGTGGCTGCCACCATCGCCACCGCTGCTGCTGCAAAGGACAGCAAGCTGTGGCTCGTGGAGACCGCCGACCGCCGTACACAGACCACGCAGTACGAGGTTGACAAGGCGGAGACCTTCATGGAGAAGTACGCCTACTACGTGTTCGGCTACAACAACCACAAGCCCACACAGGGTGCTGCCTTCGTCAACGAGAAGGGACAGGTGGTGGGACTCATGCAGCAGTCGGCGCGTTCGCTCTACGCCAACGCTGTCGACGTGCGCTTCATCTCGACACTCGCTGCGAGCCACCTCGACATTAACAACTCGCTCTATGCCAAGACCTCGCTGCGCCTCACCTTGCCTGCCGACAAGCAGAACGCTCTGCTCATGGTGATGTTGGCTGCTGAGTGTCAGGACACGGCGAAGTATGCCGGCTACCTCCGCGACTACATCCGACAGTTTCCGAAGGAGGTTGACGGCTATGCTACGAGTGCGCTGCAGAAGTCTACTTATGGCGACTGGCAAGGTGCCGATGCTGATATGCAGACCGCCCTCAAGCTTGCTGCCGACAAGGCGGAGGCTCACTCGGAGTATGCTCGTGTGATGTATCAGAAGCTCATCTATAGTGCCGACACCACCTTCACGGCTTGGACATTCGAGCGTGCATTAGCTGAAGCCGAGAAAGCCTATAGCCTCAATCCGCAGCCGCAGTACTTGCACCGCATGGCGCAGATAAAGTTCTCGATGGGCGACTATGGCGACGCATGTGAGAAGTTCCTGAGTTTGGCGAAGAAGGATATGCCAACGAGCGAGGTATATTTCGAGGCTGCGCAGTGCAAGACACAACTTGGTGCCCCGAAGGCGGAGGTGCTGGAGCTGCTCGACAGTTGCGTAGCCGTTGCTCCGCGTCCGCTCACCAATCTGTCTGCGCCCTACGTGTTGGCACGTGGTCAGCTGTACGAGCAGATGGAGGAATACCGCAAGGCGATCGTCGACTACAACACCTACGACACGCTGGTGTATGGCAGAGCGAACGCTGCTTTTTACTATGCTCGTCATAAGTGCGAGGTGGCAGTGCACCAGTACAAGCAGGCTCTCGACGACCTTGCGCACGCTGCATATATAGGTGGTGCAGATGCTCCGCTCTATATCGCCGAGCTCGCTTCGTTGCAGCTGCGTGTGAACATGAACGAAGAGGCTGTCAAGACCTCCGACCTCTGCTTGCAGCTCACACCCGACAATACCGATGCCTACATAATAAAAGGCCTCGCACTTGTGCAGCTGAAGCGCAAGAACGAGGCTATGGAGTGCTTTAATAAGGCAAAGGAATTAGGCGACGACCGCGCCGAAGGATATATCAAAAAGTATAAGTAGGAGGGTATGGTATCCCTGCCATAGCCACGCACCCACAAGGTGGTTGTTAGGAGGCAGCGTGGGTATGGCAGGGATGCCATACCTCCTATAATATGTTAATTAAACGTTATGCACGCTGGTATTGTCGTCATGCGCTGTGGCATGAACGGACAGCCGTAGAAAATCATCTGCAGTTCATCAGTACGAGTCTTGTATTGTGATCCGATTACTACCTTCTTCAGTGCTTTACAATTTTTGAAAGCAAACATTTCTACCTCTACGCGTGAGGGCAGCGATACGGAGGTGATGCGGTTGCATCCCTCGAAGGCACTGCTCTCAATGCTCTTCAGACTCGTGGTTACAGGCACACTTGTGAGGGCTGTGTTCTTAAAGGCGTTCTGATCGATTACCGCCACCGATTGTGGCAGACTGATGCTTGTGAGTGCCTTGCAGTCTTCAAACGTGCTCATATCTATCTTTGTGATGTTCTGTGGCAGCGTAACCTTTGTGAGCGCTTTGCATCCGAAGAATAGGGCGTTAGGCAACTTCTCCAGACGCACGGGCAGTGCTACTTCTGTCAGTGCTGTGCACATGGAGAAGGCACTATTTCCAATCTTCGTGACACTGTTGGGTACGGTGATGCTTGTAATCGCAGGCATACTGTGGAAGGCGTAGCTATCTATCATGGTCACCGTCGATGGTATGTTGATGGAAGTGATGCGTGTGCGAGAGAATGCGTGTGAGCCGATTGTTTTCAGTCCGGGTGAGAGTGTCACAGATTTTATTTTCATATCGGCAAAGGCAGCAGATTCGATTTCGGTCACCTTGAATGTGCGGCCGGCATAGCGCACGGTGAAGGTACGGTGTAGTCTTTGCCTATCGACTCGTCGTTGTCTACGCCGATCAGCCGTGCATTATTGCGTTGAAGTTCAGATCGAACCACATCTCGCCTATCTGCATTCTGTTTTCCTGTGACGAGTTGCCTCGTACACTCTCACCGAGACTTCTTTCGAGGTGCGGTTGATACTTTTGAGATATGCGACGGTTTCGTCTGCGAGCAAAGGGTAGAGGGGAGAATAGTCCGACTGCATGGTTCGTTTGAATGCGTCCTGCTCCAATGGTCCTGCTGGTGTGTAGAAGTTTTCGTTTTGGCTATCGGCGTTGTTGAGGTAATGAACGGCATTGTTGAGTGCTCCTATGCGGTCGTTTACTTCACTGTCGAGTAGTTCGCGTCGTACAAGCACAGGCTCGCACGAGGGTTTGCCGGATGTGACCCATTTGTTTATCATCTTCGATTCGGCTATGAGGCTGGCGTTGTCGAGCTCTATGATCTGGGGTAGGGCATCAATCCATGCTGGCTGTTTAGGGCATTGCGTTGGAGGCTGCGGTGTGTTGAAGGCTTTTCGTCCTAACCATGTCTTTATGCCGAGTCCTTTGTAGAGCTTGATGGTGATCGTCTTGTGTGCCGGCTCGAAATCGGCTTGGTTTCGGGTTGACGGGCGGCGGTTGGCGTTGGCACGTGCTCGCTGTGTACTGCGGCTCTGGGTGGTTCTGTTGACCGATCTGTTAGCACTGGTGTTGTTTTTCGGTGCTTCGTTAGCGTTTTCTACAGCATCCATCACCTCCTTTACGGGCTTGGGTGCTGCCTCTTTAATCATTTGTGTTCCTTTGTTCTTAATCTTTTTAAGGAAACTCTGTGCTGATACCTGGGTGGTGCCCATCGTCAGACAGAGGGCAGACAAGAACAGTAGTCGTCTTGTGTTCATAAGGCTTTGTTGGTTTTTATTATTGTTATTGATGTTATTTTGCCGACAAATGTACAAAATATATTCTTAAATATGAGAAATCAGTTTGTTTTTTTATGACGATAGTTGACGGGTGACACGCCTACTTGCTTCTTGAAGAATGTGCCGAAGGCTGAAGCGTTGGGGAAGCTTAGGTAGTCGGATATTTCCTTTATGCTCTTATCGGTGCTTGTGATGAGGTAGACGGCTTTCTTCGTTATAGCCTTGAACACGAGTTGCTGCACGGAGTTGCCCGACACCGACTTCACGAGCTGCGTAAGGTATTTGGGCGAGAGACACAGGCGGTCGGCATAGAAGCGCACACCGCGTTCGCGCATATAGTGCTCGTCGATGAGCTGCATCAGTTGCATGTAGGTCTCCAGTTTGCGGCTCGATTCGTTGTTGCCGTCACTTGATAGTTCGCGGAAGATGCTGCACACGCGGTAGGTGAGCGAGAGCAGCAGCAGCTGACGCTCGTTGGCGGCGAAGACGTTCTCACCACTCTTGCGCACGGCGAGCAGTTCGGAGTATTTCTCCAGCTCGTTCTCGTGACCCGTATGCATCACCCAGCACGAACGTGGATTGATATACTCCACGAACTTCATGCCGACCACCGTGCTGCCAAGGATGTCGCGTATGGAGTCGGCGCGATAGAAGATAATGACAACGGAGCAGTCGCCGCTCTGAGCTGTAACGGAGAAGCGCACGCCGTGGGAGAGGAAGAGCGTTTCGTCCTTGTTTACAACGTATTCCGCACCTTCGCATGTGAAAGAGAAGCTGCCCGAACGGCACACTATAATGCCAACATCCGCCACGCGGAAGTCGTGGCGCAATGCCTCGGGGAACGACCGTATATTACCACAAGAGCAACAGATGTCCTCGTTGTTGGACATCTGTTGCTCCAGAATATTTATGTTTATGTTTTCGCTGCTGTTCGTCATTGATTTTAATTGTATAGACATGGCGAAGTTAGCGAAAAAAAACTGCACTGCAAAATATCTTAATAGTTAATGTACCACTCGCGTGTATCTTTCGATATGTCGCGCTTCGGCCACGGCACCACAAGCATCAGTCCGGCGAGAATGATGCAGGCGTAGATAGTCCATCCCGCCATCTCCTTTATAGCCGAGAGCGTAGCCTGCACCTGCACCTTGCCCTTCGTAGACATGGCTGCCATGTGCTGCGCCTCGGTCTCGCTCTTGCCTTGATACTGCATACCGCGCGCCGTCATATCGTAGGTCTTTGCGGTTTCGGCGTTGGTGCGGTCGTAGTCGTGAGCGTAGCGTGTGATGTAGTACTGTTGGCGGTACTGGAACACCACTGGTAGAGTGCCGAACCTATGCCTGGCGCTATCACCATACGCACGGTGAGCATGATGCACACCCACGTAGAGAGCAGTTTGTAGGGCATACGCTGGTTGGCATACACGGCGATGAGCGAGTATAGCAGCATCATGCCCGTAGCACGTATCACGACGGGCCACTTCATGCGCTCCAGCATACCGTCGGTCTGTACCTCGAAGTACATGAACAGCGAGGCGGCACCGATGAGCAGGAAACCCATAGCGAAGAACCACTTGAAGTGGACACCCTTGCTGTTCAGTATGAGTATCGTGACAAGACCGATGAAGTAACCCAGCAGCACCCAGTTGCCGAGCGCAGCCACCTGGATCTGGTCGGTCTTCATGCCCACGCCCACGAAGATGTTCACGAGCATCGAACTTGAGTTGCATATCATCAGGCCGATGAAGAGCAGTATGCCGCCCTGTATGCTGCGCGACTTGAACGCCTTGAGCATGAAGTAGGGCGAGCGTCGCGTCTTCTCCAAGTATATAAATAATAATGTAGAGGCGACGCATATAGCCGTAGCCCAGCAAATGCGGCTGCTATCGTACCAGTCGTACACCTTACCGTAGACCGTGACGTAGACGAACGAACAGCACATGAGGCAGAACACCACCACGTTGCCGAACTTCGAGAACGAGAGCGGACTGTGCTTAGTAGGGTAGGGGTTGTAGGGCATACAAAGCAAGGTGATGAGCAGTGCCACGAGAATGGAGCCGAGCATGGCGTAATACACCATCTGCCAGTGGTAGTTGTAAGCGAACCACGCCGTTATCCACGTGCCTATCTGTCCGAGCAGCATGAAGAAGAAGTAGATGATAGGCTGACTCGCCTTCTTCTCCGTGTCGAGAGCATCCCATCCTGCCTCGTCCTTCGGCTCGTTGCCCGGCGTTACGTTGCGCGTCGCTCGATGCCGAAGCCGTACTTGATAAGCGTGAAGAGGTTGCACATCAGCAGCGTCTGTCTCACGAAACCCATTATCAAGCTGTTCAGCGCGAGGATGAACAGGCTGTCGGTGTTGGCACAGATGTAGCTCTGCACCGCTAAGATGGAGAAGCCACGAGGCTCATCATCTTCTGCCTGCGCACACTCACTAATGTGTAGAAGAACGGAGAGAACGCCGCCATACCTATCGACGTCACGAAACTGATGAACGCTATGTGTTCCGATTGGATGCCAAGTCCTCCCACCATTTCACTGCTGTTCACGGTGTACGCACCGCTCACCGTCATTATAGGTATGAAAAGTATGACTAGGAAGCGATGCCGAGAGGCTTGGGCACCCAGTCGTAGAACGGAAAATTCTTAGGCAGCTTCGGCGAAACTGCCTGATATATCTCTGCTTGTGTCATTTACTTGAGTTGAGCCTTCACAATAACCATCATTCCGGCAGCCAACTTGTCGTTGTCTTCCTTTGAAATTCCCACAAACTCGATGCGCACCGGCACGCGCTGCTGAATCTTCACGAAGTTGCCGGCAGAGTTGTCGGTAGGCACGAGCGAATACTTAGAGCCTGTTGCGCCCGATATGGCAGATATTCTGCCCTCGAACTCCTTACCCTCGAAGGCATCTACGGTCATTACGACCTTCTGACCTACGTGCAGCTTCTCCACCTGCGTCTCCTTGTAGTTGGCGATGACCCACTTCTGCGTGTTCGGCATGATGTAGGTGATGGTCTGTCCGGCGTTCACCGCCTGACCCTCCTCAAGCGCGCGTCTGCCTAACTTGCCGTCGCATGGTGCTGTTACCACGCAGTAGGAGAGGTTGAGCTTAGCCATTTCCAGTGCTGCCTGCGCACGCTCTATGGCAGCCGCTGTGTTCTTCTTGCGCGTCTGCACCTCGTTCACACCCGAGTAGGCAGCCTTCTGCTGGCGGCGTGTGGCGTCGAGCTTCTTCTTCGTAGCGTTGTATTCGGTCTCTATCTGCTCCAACTGGATAGGAGTGGCAGCGTTGCGAGCCACAAGGTTCTGATAGCGCTGGCGGTCCTTTTCGAGTTTAGCGAGGCGAATCTCAATCTCAGCGATAGCCGACTCGTACACCGTAGCCGAAGTCTGCGTTGTCTGCACCGAAGCGTCTATCACGTTCGCACCGGCATAGCGTCCTTCAGCGCAGCCTCCGCCTCCATCACGCGGATGCGATACTCGCGGTCGTCCAGCACGAGCAGCGTGTCGCCCTTCTTCACGTTCTGGTGCTCCTTGAAGTAAATCTTCTTGATGTAGCCCGAAGCGCGCAGATTCACCGGCGAGATGTACTGCTCCACCTGTGCGTCGTCGCTCTTCTCATTGCTCTTGTAGTCCATGAACATACAGCCAATCTTAACGATTCCCCATACGAGGATGGCAACGCCGATGAGGCTCACCACAATCTGGCGTATGCGCTGGCGTTTCAACTGCTTTGCTGTCACTTCATGCGACGACTGTGTAGCAGTCTCGCTGTTGTTGTTATTGTTTGTATTATTATTGTTTGTTTCCATTTTTTTGTTTGTTATTTGTTTTTATAAAGTTTGTATTTGTTGTAGATAGTAGGAGGTATGGCATCCTGCCATACCCACGCACCCACGCCCCTTACAGAGCGCGTCGCTTGCGGGTTTGTCACACCCCTCCTACGATTTGTATATTGAATTCAAAATTGAACAATTCCTCATCGGCGTAGCCGACAATTCCACATTCCACATTCCACATTCTACTTCGTAAGCCTCTCCAACTGTCCTGTGAGCTTCAGCAACGTGAGGTTCGCCACCTGATAGTTGAAGTGCGCCGTGAGATAGTTGTTCTGCGCGTCGCTCATGCTCATCTCGTCCTGCAGCACCTCGGTCATCGAGGCGATTCCCTCGCGATAGCGGTCGCTTGTCACCTTATATATATCCTCCGCAAGCAGATAGTTGTCGCGCTGCTTGCTGAAGTTGCGCTGGTTGTTGGCGAGGTCGTTCACGGCGTTGGCATACTGCGTCTGCATACCCTTCAGCGCGTTTTCGTAAGAGAGCTTCGCGTTGTCGATGTCCACCTGCGCCTTTCTTATCTTCGAGCGCTTCTCCAGACCGTCGAAGATAGGGATGCGCAGCGAGATTCCGATGCCGTTCGACCTATACCAGTGGTTCGACTCGCCAGAGTGGAACCAGTTCTTGAACCTATCGGTGTACGCCATGTATGTCCAGTTACCGGTGAGTGCCAGCGTGGGCAGGTATCCGCTCTTGGCGAGCTTCTTCTGCTGTTCGGCAAGCGTCTGCTGCGTTCTGAGCAGCTGCAGCTCATACAGGTTCTCGTTCAGTCCGCTGAGTGCTGCGAGGTTCACCTCCTCAATGTCACCCTTCTCCACCGTAATGTCCTTCTCGGCAGGGTAGTCTATCACGTACTTCATCATGTTATACTGCTGCGTGAGCATCGCCTTCGCGTTGTCGTACTGCACACTGAGGTTCTCCAGGTTTACGTTCACACGCTTCACGTCCACGCTCAGCGCCATGTCGTTGTCGTGGAACGCCTGCGTGATGTCGCGCAGCTCCTCCAGACGCTTTATGTTGTCCTTGATGATGCCGATCTGCTCCTCAGTGTTCTGCGCTAAGTAGTACATCTTGCTTATCTGCACGATGAGGTCCTCGCGTGCCTTCTCGTAAGAGAGCGAGTTGAGCTGGTCGAGCGTCTTCGATATCTCGAGCGCCGTGAGAGCTGTCTGACTGTAGAGCGGCATCTGCAGCTGCAGACTTGCCGACGAGCTGTACTGCAGCGTCTTCGTCACGTTGTACGGCTTGCCGTAGGCTCTGCCGTCCGTCACCGACACCGGCGGAGTGAAGTTGTCGTTCAGCGCTGCGCCGACGTTTATCTGCGGCAACAGTCGCGAGCGGTTCTCGCTGATGTTGTGCTTGCCTTTGAGCACATTACCCTCGTAAGTTTTCAAATTAAGATTTCGCTCAATACCCATCTGCAGACACTGAGCCAGCGACAGCGTTTCCTGCGCCATCGCCTGGATTGCCAAGAGCATTGAGGCAAATGTGAACAATGTTTTCTTCATACCTATATTAATGTTTCGGCTGCAAAGTTACGCATTTATAGCCGTTTGGCTATATTCATAAAATATCACAAGTTGTTCACATTTTCCCTTTGTGCGGTTTCAGCCGAGCGAAGCGGCAAAGCGGCGGAGGTTGCGGCTTGCCACTTCCTTCTTTACAGCCTCCTCAATCGGCATTCCGTCGGGCGTAATGCTCTCTACGAATGTGAAACCGGCGTCAGTGAGCAAACTCCTGTCGCTCACGCAGCCAGCCACAAGCGCTACGGGCACGCCCGTCTGCTGCCCACGCATCAGTATGCGCTGCGGCAACTTGCCCATGAGCGTCTGTCGGTCGGCGCCGCCTTCGCCCGTTATTATAAGGTCGGCACCCTTTATCTTCTCGTCGAAGCCGATGATGTCGAGCAGCAGGTCGGCGCCCGACTTCATCTCTGCCCCGAGATACTGCATGAAGGCATAACCCAGTCCGCCGGCTGCTCCCGCGCCAGGCTCTGCGCTTCGGTCGAAGCCGAAGTGCAGAGCCGACTTCTCGGCGAACAGCTGCGCACGGCGGTCGAGTTGAGCTACCATCTCTGGCATGGCACCCTTCTGCGGACCATATACGTGCGCCGCGCCGTTCTCGCCGCAGAGCGGATTGTCCACATCGCAGGCGAGGGTGAACCTACATTCGCCAAGCTCCGTCTTCAGCGCCTCGTCGAAGTTCTTGCCGCGGGCGAAGATGTCAACCAGCGCCTTTATCATTCCGATGCCGGCATCGCTCGTGGCAGTGCCGCCGAGTCCGATGACGAATTTGCGGCATCCGCGCTTGATGGCTCTCGAGAGCAGTTCGCCCACGCCGTATGAGGTGGCTCGCATCGGGTTGCGCTCCTCCTCCTTGATAAGGCTGAGTCCGCACGCCTGAGCCACTTCCACTATCGCCGTGCCGTCGGGCGTCACGCCGTAATGTGCATCCGTGCGGCGCATCATCAGGTCGTGTATGTACACCGGTTCCAATGTTCCGCCCGTGGCTGTCGTGAACGCCGAAAGCATTCCGTCGCCGCCGTCCGACATTGGCAGGCACACCGTCTCGATGCCCTTCGCGTTTAACACCTCGGCGATTTCGTCCTCCACTTCCTGTGAGGACATGCAGCCCTTGAACGAATCTGTGGCAAGTATGTATTTCATGTGTCTTTT
>ENA-OQHY01000642-OQHY01000642.1-human-gut-metagenome-genome-assembly--contig:-NODE-642-length-18888-cov-3.015511_pt1 | contig 18888 bp, 29 predicted proteins | sample MGYA00242570_ERZ504733 | MGnify/ENA primary metagenome ERZ504733 (study PRJEB26092, sample SAMD00036219) | human gut metagenome | host: Homo sapiens | study: EMG produced TPA metagenomics assembly of... | reverse complement strand
ACTTTCATAAGTTTATACTTCAATTCCAGGAGATTTTGCCTCATGATCAAGTAATTCTTTCAATTCATCATCTAATTTAAGGACAGTTAATGCTGCTCCATTCATATCAAGAGATGTTACATAATCTAGAACAATTTGTTAAATTATGCTACGAAGAAAAGAAAACCATTTTAGCCGAATACTTCAATCCTAATTCTTCATCAGTTGTCGGCAAAAAAATCAGTGCAATAACTGAACAAGGTATATCAAAAGATGATTTGTATGATCTATTGAATTTGGTACTAAAAGAAAATTACTATACTTTGTTGCTTGGATTGGACGGAGAAGCGTCGTTAGGTAATACTCAAATTACCTATAAGCTTTATGATGAAAATGGCAACTTGCTTAACGAATGTGGAGAGCTTGAAGCCGCCGCATACAGATACTTTGTAGAAGAATGATCTTCAAATTTAATCTTGTCAATCATACATAATACAACATAATACACATTTTCACAGGACAGCCAAAATCGGTTGTCCTTTTCTTTTACCCAAAAGAGGGAACGGGAGACTAAAATTGAATACTGCTCCAAACAGCAACGCCACAGATTTTTGAAAATCCGTGGCGTTTTTTGCTCCCATTTTTGGCAAAACGCCCCGTTCCCTTGTAGTAGTGAGTGACGGGGAAGTTTGCCCGAAATGGGCTTGCCTGCCGTAGTAGTGATGAAAAATCCAAATGAGCGTTTGGCATTTTCCGTTTCTGTCCGTAGAGGGGAACAAAGGTGGGCAGGACACGCCTCCGTAATCGCTATATTGACGAAAGCAGTCAAGCCGCCCCCTGCGGATTGCCGCAAAGTCAGCCGCAGAGGTAAGCGGCAGTTTTTCAGAGCAAGATTCTACCGCAGTACCAAAATTCGCTTTTCGCTCATTTTGCCCCTGCGGGAATCTTGTTGGGGAGTGCCTTCCCCAAACCCTGCTTATGCGGCTTGCGCCGCTTAAAAATCCCTCAAAATATTTTTTCGGATTTTTCAAAAACAGTTCCGCTTCACACCCCGTTTTTCTCCTATTAGTGAGAGGACACCACGCACAGAAAGGAGGTCAACCACCTATGAAACGATATAACATGCCCCACCGCAGCAGGGTAGTCAAGACCCGGCTGACCGATGAAGAATACGCCGACTTTACCGCCCGGCTTGCCCCTTATGGTATGAGCCAGTCCGAATTTATCCGGCAAGCCATTACACGGGCAACCATACGCCCCATTGTTACCGTTTCCCCGGTCAATGATGAATTGCTTGCCGCTGTCGGGAAGCTGACCGCCGAATACGGCAGGATCGGCGGCAACCTCAATCAGATTGCCCGGTATCTGAACGAATACGGCGTACCGTATAACGCCCTGTCCGGCGAAGTCCGAGCCGCCATTTCCGACCTTGCAGCCTTGAAGTTTGAAGTCTTGCAGAAAGTGGGTGAAGCTGTTGGCAACATTCAAACATATCAGCTCTAAAAATGCCGACTACGGAGCAGCGGAAGCCTACCTCACTTTTGAGCATGACGAGTTTACCATGAAACCCACCTTGATGAAAACGGGCGGCTTGTTCCCCGTGAGGCTACCGCCTTGCCACGCTGAACTGCGGCGAAGAAGATTTTGCTGTTGCCTGTCTGCGCTCCAATCTCCGCTATGGCAAGAACCAAAAACGGGAAGATGTGAAATCCCACCACTATATCATCAGCTTTGACCCACGGGACGGAACGGACAACGGTCTGACCGTTGATAAGGCGCAGTCGCTGGGCGAGGAATTTTGCAACGAGCATTTCCCCGGACACCAAGCCATTGTCTGCACCCACCCGGACGGGCACAATCACTCTGGCAACATTCATGTGCATATCGTCATAAACAGCTTGCGGATTGAAGCCGTCTCGCTTCTGCCTACATGGACAGACCAGCGGACACGAAGGACGGCTGCAAGCACCGCTGCACAGACGCAGCTATGGAATATTTCAAGTCCGAAGTCATGGAGATGTGCCACCGGGAAAATCTGTATCAGATTGACCTTTTGCATGGCAGCAAGAACCGAGTGACCGAGCGTGAATACTGGGCGCAGAAGAAAGGGCAGCTTGCCCTTGATAAAGAGAACGCCGCCAGAGAAGCCACCGGACAGCCGACCAAGCCCACCAAGTTTGAAACGGACAAGGCGAAGCTGCGCCGGACGATACGGCAGGCACTTTCCCAAGCTGGCAGCTTTGACGAGTTTGCTTCCCTGCTTTTGCGGGAGGGCGTAACTGTCAAGGAGAGCCGGGGGCGGCTTTCCTACCTCACGCCGGACAGGACAAAGCCTATCACAGCCCGGAAGCTGGGGGACGATTTTGACAAGGCTGCTGTCCTTGCCCTGCTCACGCAGAACGCCCACAGAGCCGCCGAACAGACACAGCCATACCCGAATACCCCCACACCCAAAAGGAACGCTTGCGAGAGGAAAAAACCGCAAAAACCGCCCCGGCAGACAACACCTTGCAGCGCATGGTTGACCGGGAAGCCAAGCGAGCTGAGGGCAAGGGCGTGGGCTATGACCGTTGGGCTTCCCTGCACAACCTCAAACAGATGGCGGCTACCCACAACTTCCTCATGGAGAACGAACTGCTTGACCTTGACAAGCTGGACGCAGCCGTGGAGAGCAGCCGGAAAGCTCTTTCCGAAGCAAGGGAAAGTCTGCGGGGCATTGAGCAGAGCATTTCCGACAAGAAAAGTCTGCGAAAGGTTGTCAACGATTACCGCCGCACCCGCCCCACCATTGACGCTCATAAAAAGCTGTCCGGCAGAAAAGCGGAGAACTACCGCCAGTCCCACGAAGCGGAATTTATCATCTATGAAGCTGCCCTGCGCCAGCTAAAGGTGCTTGCACCGGGAAAGAAGCTGCCCGCCACTTCCAAGCTGAATACGGAGATTGAAGCCCTCATTTCCGAGAAAAACGCAGCTTACAACACCTACCGCACCGCAAAAGCCGAGTATGAGCAGCTTGCCACCGCCAAACGGAACGCAGAGCAGATACTACACGGCACACCGAGCCGACAGAAAAAGCATGAACAGGAGCGTTAAAAACCGCCCCGAAATGATACCGAAACCATACAAAAGGCAGGGGGGTATGCCATACCCTATCCGCAATACCCCTGACCTTTCCAACGGGGCTTACAGGGCAGATTTTTCCCGAAAATGGCACCGGGAACATACAGATTTTGCCCCTGTCCCCTCATACCCGACCAAACCGAAGAAAGGAGCGTTTTTTCATGCCGAGAATGAGCAAGAAGCGGCGGCTGGAATGGGCGTTCTTCCTCAATGAGCGAAACCGCATTACTTTCAATGCCCTTTGCCGGGGCTGTACCCATGACTGCAAGCAGAGTTTTAGGGCTATCGTGGTACTCTGCCCCCGGTATTATTCAAAGAGATGGAAAGCCCGCCCCACAGATAAGGAGAACCAAGATTATGTCAGATAACCGCAAATATTATTACCTCAAACTGAAAGAAAGCTATTTTGACGATGACGCTATCGTGCTGCTGGAAAGTATGCAGGACGGTATGCTGTATTCCAATATCCTCTTGAAGCTGTACTTAAAATCGCTGAAATACGGCGGCACTTTGCAGCTTGACGAAAATATCCCCTACACCGCCCAAATGATAGCCACCATTACCCGCCAGCAGGTCGGCACAGTCGAGAGGGCTTTGCAAATCTTTATGAAACTGGGGCTTGTTGAACCGCTGGACAACGGGGCTTTGTATATGAGCAATATCGAGCTTTTCATCGGTCAGTCTCTACCGAGGGGGAGCGTAAGCGCAGGGCAAGAATGAAGATTTCAGAGCAAAAACGGCTTAGTGGACAAGTGTCCGAAGCAAAAGCGGACATTTGTCCACCAGAGATAGAGATAAAGAAAGAGATAGATATAGAGATAGAAAAAGAGAGAGAGTTAAAACCGGGACGAGCCGCCCCCGCAGCTTACGGCAGATATAAAAATGTGATTTTGACAGATACAGAGCTTTCTGAACTGAAAGCAGAACTGCCCGACAAATGGGAGTATTACATTGACCGGCTATCCGGCTATATCGCTTCTACCGGGAGGAAATACAAGAACCATGCCGCCACTATCCGCAGATGGGCGGCTGACGATACCGCTAAAGCTGCCCCGAAAAAGGGCATACCCGATTACAGCTACAAGGAGGGAGAAGTCTATGAAACCAGCTTTTGAAGATATGAGTTTACAGATACCAGCAGCCACCGCCGAGCCGGAGGACTACACAGGTGAGGACGGTCTACTCTACTGCGGCAAGTGCCGGACACCGAAAGAAGCCTATTTTCCGGCTGATAAGGTTGCCCTGTTCGGGCGTGACCGACACCCGGCAGAGTGTGACTGCCAGCGGGCGCAGCGCATGGAGCGTGAAGCCGCCGAACAGCAGAGAAAGCACCGGGACAAGGTAGAAGAACTGAAACGCCTGGGCTTTACCGACCCGGCTATGCGGGAATGGACTTTTGCCAATGACAACGGCAGAAACCCGCAGATGAAAACCGCCCGTTTCTATGTGGAGCATTGGGAGGACATGAAAGCCGGGAACATCGGCTATCTGCTCTGGGGCAGCGTCGGCACAGGCAAAAGCTACCTTGCCGGGTGCATTGCAAACGCCCTCATGGAGCAGGAAATCTCCGTAAAAATGACGAACTTCGCCGCTGTCCTCAATGACCTTGCCGCCACCTTTGAGGGCAGGAACGAATATATTTCCAAGCTCTGCCGCTATCCGCTGCTTATTCTTGATGATTTTGGAATGGAGCGTGGAACAGAGTACGGCTTAGAGCAGGTCTACAATGTGATTGACAGTCGTTACCGAAGCGAAAAGCCGCTGATCGTCACGACCAATCTAAGCCTTGACGAGCTGAACAATCCCCCGGACACAGCCCACAAGCGGATTTATGACCGGGTAACAGAGATGTGTACCCCTGTCTGCTGCTCCGGCGTGAATTTCCGCAGGGAAAAGGCACAGGAGAAAATGGAACGGCTGAAAAAGCTGATGAACGATTGAAAGGAGTTTGCCTATGACCGATAAAAAAGAGCATATCAAACACAGCATGAAAAGCACCGCACCCGCCGACTGCGTGACGGAAATCCGCATAGGGAACTCTGTTCTTGTGGTGTCCGGCTTTTTCAAGCAGAGTGCCACGGAAACCGCAGCCGACAAAATGGCTAAGGTGCTGGAAGCGGAAGCTGCTACACAAAAATCGGCAATATGACGGGCGGTAAAGAAGCATTTTTCACATTTTGCCGCTATACACGCCGCCCCGCCATGTGGTACAATCGAAGTACGGAATAGTGGGGCTGGCTGTCAGAAACGGAGGAAACCATGTTAAGACAGACAACCCAAAACCTTATTACCGCCCTTTATCCGAGATTATCCCATGAAGATGAATTGCAGGGGGAGAGCAACTCTATATCCAACCATGATGTAATGTATAGAGGGTGGATTACACCAAAAAACATTACATCATGACTGGCGGCTCATTTGTGGCGAATGAAAAGACAGTTATGATAAAGGAGGGATGCCCTCAAACCTACCGTAACTGTCAACCACATTCCCACGAAAGGAGCCTTGTATGGAACTGACTTACACCAAATGCGGCGACTATCTCATTCCTGACCTTGTGTTATTGGACACCAAAGAGTACCATATCGGGAAATATGGCCGGTTGCGCCGTGCTTACTTAAAAGAACACCGGCCCATTCTGTATACCGATCTCATTGTCACTGAAAAACTGTTTCCCCATTTGGAGGAAATCGACACCGCCTGTCGGAAGCGGCTGGAAATTATCGAAAAAGCCATGATGCAGCAAGAGGGCGTCACAGAAGGCCTGAAAGATGCCGACCAGATGGCATGGGTGCGCTCCATGAACTCTATCCACAACAGAGCCGAGGAAATTGTCCTGGCTGAGCTGGTCTACTGCTGAGGGAGGGAACGCAATGATTTTGGAAGCCATGTATAACGGGGAGTTTTATCCCTGTGAAACGGTAGTGCCCACGTCCCTGGAATACCGCAAGGCGATCCAAACCTGTGCGGCGTTGATGGAGCAGCTATCCCATCGGCTCAGTAAAGAGGACTATGCTCTGGTGGAGGAGCTTCGGGCGCAGAACGCTATCGCCCAGTGTGAGGAAAGTGAGAGCCATTTCAAGTATGGCTTTTCAGCGGGGCTGATCGTCCAGCAGGAAGCCCATGAACAGCTGCAAAACAAGAAATAGGCGATGGCCGAAAAAGCCACGCAGCCGGAAAGAGAACCGGAGGCGTGGGCTTTCTGTGTATATGGTTATTCTGTCAGGGCATCCGAAGTTTCCGCAAGCAGCCGATCAAAGTCGCTCTGATAGGTCCGATCCTGCAAAACCCGGAACTTTTCAAACTCTTTCTCGGCAAAGGCTTTGGCAATGGCGGCGGTCACCTTGCCCTTATCATGCAGAATATCTTCCTCGTTGAACTGTAAAAATGCGTCAAGCCGCTTGACCCAATCGGCCATATACATGACATTTCCACGGCGGGCCTGCCGTTCCGCATAGTCCAGGTACATGGTGACAATCTCGTTCAGGTTACGCATTTCCGTTTCGTTCAGATAGTTTTTAGCAACGGTGACATCCGATTTGCGGATGCGGCCTTTGGGGGCGTTTTTCCATGTGGTCAGCCCCATGTTGGGCTTGGTGCTGTCGGCACGGCCGTATACGATCTCAGCGGCGGTATGATGGGTGACCGCATAGTGGAGCTTATTCTGCACCGTTGCGAAAAACTCCTTTGTGATGGGGCTTTCCACATCGTAGTCAGCGCTGCACTGGGAATAGATGTCCGTGATTTTCTGGTAGAACCTTCTCTCGCTGGCCCGGATGTCCCGGATACGCTCCAGTTGTTCCTCGAAATAATCCTTGCCGAAAAAGTTTTCCGGCTCCCGCAGCCGTGCGTCATCCATCACATAACCCTTGATGATGAACTCTTTCAACACCCGGTTTGCCCAAATGCGGAACATGGTCGCCTTTTTGGAGTTCACTCGATACCCCACAGCGATGATGGCGTCCAGATTATAATAATTGGTCTGATACCGTTTCCCGTCCGCCGCAGTTGTTTCCATTTTGGAAACACTGAATCCTCGCTCAGTTCGCCGGATTCAAAGATTTTTTTCAGATGCTTGGAAATGGCCGCTTTCTGCACCTCGAACAGCTCTGCCATTTTTGCCTGCGTCAGCCAGAGATTTTCCTGAAAGAGCAGGATTTCCACCCGCACCTCTCCGTTTTCGGTCTTGTAAAAGAGGATTTCTCTGGTTTCATACGGGGTCAGCCCCTGTTCCTCGCTCATTCCTCGTCGCCTCCATATCGTTTTGGTAAGTTTGGATTGTATTTTGTAATTCATTTACAAAATGCCAGGTATTCCATTTACTTCTTTCGATGAATCGTATTGGATTCCCATAGTAAGTTCTTTTCCAAATATACCATATCAATAAGCTGAACGCCGCATTCAAAGATAGATGATCATAATTGTCCGTGAAAAAGTTTTTGATACGATGGCTTTCTATAAAACCGCATTTCTTATAAAAAGGGAGCGTCAGCTGACTGTCACCCGTCCCCACACGAAGAATACGAAAATTATCACGGTATGTCTGCTCAATAAACTCAATCATCCGTTTTCCGTAGCCCATGCGCTGGCATTCCGGCAGAACAGCAATATTCTTGATTTCAAGAACTTTGCTGCCTTCGTCAGTAACAACACATTCCGCTTTTACGCCATTTTCCTCCAAAACATACATCGTACCTTTTTCAAGATACCGGTCGATCATATCTTCCTGCTCGTCCGCAAGAAAAAGCAGGCTCATGTATCTCTTTTTATTATCCTCAATTTTGCTTATTTTCATCAACTGTCATCCTCACATACTTTACATTCCAACTGGCAGTCATACGGCTCGGTTTCTACATGAGACTGATTGTAGACAGCCGCCTCTGCACAGCCCATTTTGTGATAGAATGCCTGGCTTTCAACGGCTGAATGGGCTGAGATGTACAACTTTTTTGCTCCATGTGCCTTTGCCCATTCTTTCGCTGCTCGAAACAGTGCAGTGCCAACCCCTTTTCCTCGCATATCCTCTGACACATGGATACTTGAGAGGTCAAGGTATCTGTGATTTCCCCCAAAAAGTTTCGGTTCAACTGACACGAAACCTTTCAACACCCCTTCGCAGAAAGCAGCATATACCAATCCACCGGTTGCTGCTGTGTTTCTCAGGCAGGAAACCAGGAATTTATAATCCGCTTCGCTCCAATCGTCAATAAACGGATCATCTTTGATAATCCATTTTCCGTTTTCTTTTCGCCTACATTTAACAACAGTTTGATGCCGTACAAAATGTCTAAATAGCTCTCGGCTTATCTCATTCTCTTGTAAGTTTTTATATATAATCTCCATTTCTATTATCCATGCAGCTCCCTTTGGTGTTTACTTTATTTTCAAATTCTGGATTCCAATAAATGCCGCTCCAATCGAACGCAAAATGATTTATCGGGTCTCTCCAAATGTCTAATTTTTAACGATAACCGTTCTATTTCAAATCATAAACATACATCCTCGACAAATCTACCTCACCATCGCCCTGCGCCATACACAGGAACTTCCATCCGTAGCGCTCATAGAAGCCTGTGTGGTCTGTAATGAGATATAAGGTTTCCAGGCCAAATGAACGCATATCCTCACAAACATATTCCAGCAGCTTTCCTGCAATTCCCTGACAACGGTAGTTTTCCTCAACATATACCGCGCAGACATTTGGCGTCAAATCCTTGCGGTTATGAAAATCGTTTTCGATGACCCCAATACCACCAATAATCTGCTGATTCTCGACTGCAACATACCACTGCGGAACAATGCTTTTGCCCGTCACGCACTCCTGTATGCTTCCCGCATATTCTTCAACTGGAATATCCCACTTGGAATGAAACCACTCTGCGGCCTCCGATGCCAGTTCGCTGTGTTCCCTGAGTTTCAGAATTTCCATAGCGTATCATTCCTCCTCATCTCCGCCCTTTTTAGAACGGCTCTTGTAGACATTGTACTGGTTCTTGCACCGTGGGCTGCAAAAGGCGGCGTTGGACCGGCTGCCCAGGAACACCTTCTGGCAGTGCTTGCACAGGCGCAGGGCTGATCCCCGTCCACCAGCATGAAGCTGAACATCATCTGGATGCCCAGCAGCAGGGAGTGAAAGTCCCAATAAATAGTGGGCTTATCCAGCAGCTCGATGTGGTAGCTGGGGGCGATCCCACCGAACGCAGCCATAGCCTTGCGATACAGCCCCCGTGCGTCCTCGTCGATGGAATCATAATCATTGTAGTATAAAATGGCCGTGGTCAGCGTAAAGGCCCAGTCCTTGAACTGCTGGGCAACCCAGTCATAGGGTTCCGCATATTCCCGCTGGAAGCTCATGTTTTTCGCCATCGGCTCGTCCATGAAAGTCATGGTCAGGGCAACCATCGTCCGGTCACCGGACACATTCCACGTGGATTCTATGCCTTTCTTCACCAAGTCCAGCTGGTCAAAGGGGTAAAACAGGGACAGATATTGGTCCGTCGCCATGGTTTCTTCCTTGATAAAGTGGTTTTTCGGCAGGTACACCGCCTCATAGTCCATAAAAGACGGCGTGGTGGGCAGGGCGGTCATCAGCCCCAGCAGGCCGTACCGGGTGACAAACTCCATCACTGCCTTTTCCACTTCTGCTTCCGGCTTGCGTCCCATCATCAGCATCCCTACATTCAGGCATCCAGCACAATGTTGGGGACCTCTTTCAGCGGATTGTAGACATCCGGCTTTGCACTCTTGCCGGGGGTGATGTACTGTTTGCCATCTTCCGCTGTTTTCATCTCATAGTGATCGTACCGAACCCAATGGGAACGGGACTGTTCAAACAAATTTTTCATCATACACGCCCTTTCTCCTTAATCGTCCCAATTATCAGGGGCGGTTTTTCTTTTTTCTGCGCTTGGTCTTATTCTCCCGCCGGATCACGCGTCCTTGCCCTGTTTTCTTGCGATTTTCGAGTATTCCTCCAAAAACTGGCGTTCCCGCAAGGTCAGGCTGCCGCCATGCTCCTGCTTACCGCACAGATGGTCATACATCTGGCGCTGCAATTTTTTGTGGATAGTTTTCCGCAGCTTACGGATGTTGCGGTCAGACTGCCCACGGACAGCGGCAAGACGGGTGGTGCTGTACAGCCTCAAAGAGAGGAAATACAGAACTTCCTTATGTTCCTCGCTTAATTCCTCCACCATTCGGGATATAAAGGTGTCAGCGGTCAGATTGTGCATCTCATAGGGCAGTCAAACAGGATGTCCAGAAAGTTTCCGGCCATCAGCTGCCGGTATGCGGGATTGTTCATCCAGCGGGGAATAAGTTTGGGTTCCGGCACTGCCTGATATTCCAGCGGCACATCACCACGGAGGTTTTCGTGGTCCCGTTCCCGGCGCTCCCGGTTCCGGTCCAGCTTGTTCCATTCCTCCACCACGACCCGGAAATCCTTCTCCGTGCGGGCGGCTTCCTCCAGCCGCCGTATGGCCTCGGCCCGCATCTCCCGTTTCAGCCGCTTATCGCTGACCGGGGCGGCTTCTTCTTCCTCGTCCTCCAGCTCCGCTTCATAGTCAATGGGATGCTCGTCCTGCTCCAGCTCATTTTCCAGCTCGGCCAGACGTTCTTCCGCAAGCGCCTGTTCCAGCGTTTCCTCCGCCGCACCAGTGCCTGTCCCATCGTCCCATCCGGTGAAGCCACCCTCGGTATCCAGAAGCTCGTCATCAGACAGATACGCCATGACCCCACCTCTTTTCAAAAAATATTTTGCGATTTTTCAAAAATGGTTCCGTTTTGCACCCCGGATTTCTCCTATTAGTGAAAGAGTAATCTGAAAACAAGTTACTTAGATTACATTTGCTCGTTCACACAGGAGAAAGGGGCTTTCGCCGTGTTCAGGCTTGACATAAAAAAGAAGTAACACAATCGCAGGTTACAAACAACGGAACCATAACAACAGTATACACCGGATGCGCCGAAAGCGCAAGAAAGAGAGGTTCTATGGCAGATAAAAACGCCGTGTTTCTGACCCGGCACATTGGCAACACCACCTATAAAGTTCGTGTCTACCTCAGCGAAACCGCCGAGGAAACGATGGAAGATAAAATTCTGCGGCTGATCCGCAATGACGGGCTGGCAAACCAGCCGGAATGTGGTATAATGGAACTGCCACAAATGAGCCGTCCGTCTGAAAGGAGCGCCTGATATGGCAAACAGACAGACGGAAGAAAAAATCACTGCGCTCTATGAGCGCCTGTCCCGTGACGATGACCTCACGGGCGACTCGAACTCCATTCTGAACCAGAAACGTTATCTTGAAAGCTATGCAGCACAGCGGGGCTACACCAATATCGTCCACTACACAGACGATGGGTGGTCCGGCGGCAACTTTGAGCGTCCCGCATGGAAGCGCCTTGTGGCGGACATCGAGGCGGGAAAGGTGGCCCACCTGCTGTGTAAGGACCTAAGTCGGATCGGCAGAAACTATCTGCAAACCGGCTTTTACACCGAGGTAATGTTCCGGCAGAATGGGGTTCATTTTGTCGCTGTTGCCAATAACATTGACAGCGAGGAACAGGACAGCGGCGAGTTTGCCCCCTTTCTCAATATCATGAACGAATGGTATCTGCGTGACCAGTCCAAAAAGGTTTCGGCAGCATACCGTGTCAAAGGCAAGGCAGGCAAGCCCACCACCAACAATGCCATCTATGGCTACAAAAAAGACCCGGAGGACAAGGACCACTGGCTGGTGGACGAGGAAGCCGCCGCTGTGGTGCGGAGAATCTTCCTGCTTGCGGTGGAGGGGCATGGCCCCTATGAGATTTCCAAGATACTCACACAGGAAAAGGTGGAGTGCCCCGCCTATTATCTGGCTCGCAACGGCAGAGGCAGCCGGAAAAACACCGTGGACACCAGCCGCCCCTATGACTGGTACGGCTTTACGGTCAGCTCCATGCTGACCAAGCCGGAGTATATGGGGCACACCGTCAATTTCCGTTCCTCTAAAAAGTCCTACCGAGATAAGCGGGTAAAAAATGATCCGTCCGACTGGCTGATTTTTGAGAACACCCACGAGGCCATTGTTGACCCGGAAACCTGGCAGCTCGCCCAGCAGGTGAAGCGGACGGTGCGCCGGACGGACACCACCGGCGTCGCCAATCCCCTGACCGGCCTTGTGTTCTGCGCCGACTGCGGAGCCAAGATGTATAACCACCGGGGCAAGCGCAAAAAGAACGGGCGGGAATATTCCGTGGATTTTTACAGCTGCTCCACCTACACCCTGACCTTTGAGCGAGAAACGCAGATGTGTTCTTCTCACACGGTCAGCACTAAGGCTTTGAATGCCCTGATTCTGGAAACCATCCGCACTACCGCCAGCTATGCCATCCAGAACAGGGAGGAATTTATTCAGAAAGTTCGCAGCATTTCACAGGTTCGCCAGCAGGAAGCGGCCAAGGAGCTGAAACGCAAGGTCGCCAAGGAGCGCAGGCGCAGCGCCGAGCTGGATGTGCTGATTAAAAAGCTGTATGAAACCTATGCCATGGGCAAACTGGAAGAAAAACGGTTCGAGCTGCTGTGTGCCGAATATGAGAAGGAACAGGCCGAGCTGGAACAACTGCTTGCCTCCGAGCAGGCACAGCTGGACCAATTCCATGAGGACACGGACCGTGCCAGCCACTTTCTGGCGCTGGCACAGAAATATACGGATTTCACCGAGCTGACCGCCCCTATGATCCATGAATTTGTGGAGAAAATTCTGGTTCATGCCCCGGACAGAAGCACCGGGGAACGGGTGCAGGAAATTGAGATTTATCTGAATTTCATCGGGAAATTCGAAGTGCCCATGCCCGAACCCACCGAGGAAGAACTGGCTGCGGAGGAAAAGCGCCGTCAGAAGCGTATCCGTGACCATGAAAAATACCTGCGCCAGAAGGAACGCAAACAGAAGATTGCTGAGGGGCTGATCGTTCCGGGCGAACGTATCAGCTGGTGTGCCAGTGCTGCGGAGCGCCGTTCCAGTCTGTCCGCCCCAACGCTAAATTCTGCAAACCCGCTGCCGGGAGAAGTTCTACCGGACAGGAAAAGCGGAAAGCCAAAGAAACGGAAACATCACAAACTGCATAAGGACTGTGGCCTGCCCAAATAAACCGGGCAGGCCGCTTTTTTTATGCCCTGAAACGGAGGGATTTTTTATGACACTCTTTGAACTGGTAAAACAGAATATTTGTGTGCCGGATGCGGCGGAACACTATGGGCTGCAAGTCAACCGAAACGGGATGTGCAGCTGTCCGTTCCATGAGGACCGGCACCCCAGCATGAAGCTGAACGAACGGTATTTTTACTGCTTCGGCTGCGGAGCCACCGGCGATGTGATCGACCTTGTGGCGAGGTTATTTGACCTGAGCAGCTACGAGGCAGCGCAGAAGCTGGCACAGGATTTTGGGATTGACCCGGACAAGCCCCCTGCGGCAGCGGTCCTGCCCAAACCGGAGCGTCCCCTGCTGACAGCATACCGGCAGGAAGAAGTGCGCTGTCTGCGGGTGCTGTGTGATTATCTGCATCTTCTGGAAAGCTGGAAGGTGCAGTACGCACCCAAGACACTGGAAGATGTTCTGGATGACCGGTTTGTGGAAGCCTGCCAGATGCTGGACTATGTGGAGTATCTGGCGGATTTGCTCATTGCCGCCGAACTGGAACAGCGGGTAAAAATCGTGGAAATGCTGAACAAGGATGGCCTGATTGCCGGTTTGGAGGAACGGCTGGACAGGCTGAAAAAGGAGGACGATGCCCATGAAAAACAAAGCGCAGCTTGACGGGATGCCCGTCTGGTTTGATGGAAAAAGCATCAACGAAGCCCTGTTTTGTGAGGAGTTCTTGCAGACGCACAAGATCATCTTCACAAACGGGGCTTTTTTCACGCCCGAAGGCCGTGTGACAGACGAACTGCCCCTGCGGGGAGAGATTTTTGAGGAGCTGAAATGCTGTGCGGTCAGCAACATTCCCCGCAAAATCAGCAACATCGTGGAGCTGATGAAGCTGGCGGCGCTGGCGGAGGATTTTCCCCCGGAGCCGGATCGGATTCATCTTTCCAATGGCACACTTTTTCTGGACGGAACCTTTGCGGAGGGAAAGCCGAAAATCGTCCGCAACCGTTTCCCCGTGCCTACAACCCCAACGCCCCAAAGCCTGTTCTCTGGCTGCAATTTCTGGATGGCCTGCTCTACCCGGAGGACATCCCCACCTTGCAGGAATATATCGGCTACTGCCTGATTCCCAGCAACAAGGGACAACGGATGATGGTCATTAAGGGCAGCGGCGGCGAGGGCAAGTCGCAGATCGGCGCTGTTCTGGGAACTTTGTTCGGCTCCAACATGAAGGATGGCAGCATCGGGAAAATATCCGAGAACCGTTTTGCCCGTGCTGACCTGGAACATATCCTCCTGTGCGTGGACGACGATATGCGGATGGAAGCCCTGCGCCAGACCAACTATGTGAAATCCATTGTCACCGCCCAGGGCAAGATGGATTTGGAGCGCAAGGGCAAGCAGAGCTATCAGGGATGGATGTGCGCCCGGCTACTGGCCTTCTCCAACGGGGATTTGCAGGCGCTGTTTGACCGGAGCGACGGGTTTTATCGCCGCCAGCTGGTGCTGACCACGAAAGAAAAACCGGCTGGCCGTGTGGATGATCCTGACCTTGCCGAGAAGATGAAAGCCGAGGTGGAGGGTATTCTGCTGTGGGCTTTTGAGGGATTGCAGCGGCTGGCCGCAAACAACTTCAAGTTCACCGAAAGCGACCGCACCAGAGAAAACCGGGAGGCAGTCAAACGGGACAATAACAATGTCTATGATTTTCTGGATTCTGACGGGTATGTTCGCCGGAAAGCGGATCTATCTGCCAGCTCCAAAGAACTGTACGAGGCATACCAGATTTACTGCACCGAAAACAACCTGCCTGCCCTGAAGCCACGCAGCTTCAGCGAAGCCCTGATTGCCTGCCAGAGCCGCTATAATCTGGAATACTGCAACAATGTGACCAACGCAGCCGGACGGCGGGTGCGTGGATTTCTGGGAATTGAGGTATTGGTGAGAAATCATATATCAGTGTTTTCCGGTGATTCGATGCGTACGTACGTACCGGAAGATGTGCCGGAAGAATGGCGGCGTTAATACTGGGGCCCCAGCGGAACCCTGTAAAGCGGTTCCGTTGGGGAAAGGACGAGCAGCGGAACGAGTGAGCTTTCGGCTTTAGCCGGAAGCGAAGGATGTGGAGTTTGTGAGGACGCTGTACGTACGTACGCTTTGATTGACCGTTGTTCTCCCTTTTATAGCAATTCGACGGCTATACCAGTCAGAATCACCGATCAAATCCCCATGCTAAATCAAGGCAAGTGGGAATCGAAAAGTATTTGACGGTTGGAAGAAATCATTTTGCAAAACAGTGCTTCTCACCCCGGTGAACCGGGTGCATGGAACCATGGGAAATTGCACGGTTTCAAGCCAAATCACACGAAACAGAAAAGTCGGAAGGTGCGACCTGTGGACAGGACATCACACCGGCAATTCTGGACGGATTTGTTGACGAGAGAATTTTTCACGACACAGCGAAGCGGTTATGCCAGAGGGCATACCGGCTTCGCTTTTTTATCAAGTAAATTTAGGAGGATTTTTTATGATGACGGTACGCAACGAGATTAAGGCACAGATCGTCCGGGCGGGATACACCATGCAGGAGGTAGTTGACCGGCTCCATGAGGAATACGGCTGGTCGGACAGCGTTTCCAACCTATCGGCCAAGCTCCAGCGGGAATCTATCCGCTACAAGGAGGTTGTGGAGCTGGCTGATGTGCTGGGCTATGACCTGATCTGGCAGAAACGGAGGTAAATCTATGACAAGTGAAGAAAAGAAACTGTTGCAGGCAAAGCACCGCTTGGAGGAAGCCCAGGCACGGGATCGGGTGAAGGAGCGAAAAGCCCGGACAAGGCGGCTCATTCAGGAGGGCGCAGTGCTGGAAAAAGTGCTGCCGGAAGTACAGGCGGTAGGGCTTGACAATCTGGAAGAATACCTGCGCCGAAAGCTGGCAGGATACGATTGAAAACGGCTGGGAGGTCTCCGGGAAACCGGGGGCCTTCCTCTTTTTTATCCCGAAGGGCGCACTTACTCACCACCTGCTAAAGCAGGCGGTGGTAGCCTCCCGTTGGTCGGGCACGTGCGTCTCCGAGGGGATTGCGTCTCCTGCGGGAGCCGCTGGACGATGCCACAGCCCGGTCGGTGCTGCTGTCATCGCCCACGCAGACGGTCCTGTGATGAGATGGCAAAATGCCACCTCACACAGCTACCGCCTGCCTGCGCAAACCTGCCACCGGCAGCTTTGTTGCAGATACAGGGGCGGAACAAATCGTTCCACCCCCTGTTTGGTTGGGTGTCGTGATTCACGACGCCCTTTTTAGAAAAGGGGTAGCAATTCCAGTACCCCTTTAGAAAGGACAAGGTGATCTATGGCGATTTACCATTTGGAGGCCAAGATGGTCAGTCGGGGCGCGGGGCGCTCCGCCGTGGCAGCTTCGGCCTATCTGAGCTGTTCCCGGATGCTCAACGATTACGACGGGGTGCAGCATGACTACACCCGCAAACAGGGGCTTGCCTGGCAGGCAGTGTTCCTGCCGCCAATGGCTCCCCCGGAATGGCAGGACAGAGAAAACTTTGGAACGCTGTGGAGGAAGCGGAGAAAACCAAGGACAGCCGCCTGGCGCGGGAGTTCGTCGCCGCGTTGCCCATCGAGCTGTCGCGGGCGCAGCAGACCGCGCTCCTGCAAGATTTCGTCCGGGAACAGTTTGTGGCAGAGGGAATGTGCGCCGACGTTGCCATCCATGACACCGACGGCCACAACCCCCATGCCCACATTCTATTGACGGTACGCCCGTTGACAGAGGCGGGCGCATGGCAGTACAAGACTGAAAAAGAATATCTCTGCGCCAAGGACGGCGAGGAACGCGGCTTCACCGCCGCCGAGTTTAAGTCGGCGCAGGCCGAGGGCTGGGAGAAGCAGTACCCCTACAAAGTCGGCAAAAAGAAGATGTATATGGCTCCCTCCACAGCTCAGGCACATGGCTATGTTCGTGTGGACAAACACCCCAAAAGTACCCGGTACGGCAGGCAGAACCCCATCTCTGCACGGTGGAACAGTGAAGAACAGCTGCTCGTCTGGCGCGAGGCCTTTGCGCCCAGCAGCACGGCGACCGGCCGCAGGAACACAAAGCCCAGCACGGCCAGCACGCTGACCGAGATGAGCGCTGCCAGCAGAAACATGGTAAAATAGCGGTCGGCTTTTTCTGGTCACCCTCGCCCAGCGTGATACCAACGATGGCGCTGCCGCCGGTGCCCAGCATAAAGCGACAGTGCCCAGCAGCTGCGGCAGCGGCATGATGAGGTTGACCGCCGCAAAGGCCGTTTTGCCCACAAAGTTCGAGACGCACAGGCCGTCCACGATGCCGTAGACGGAGGTGAACAGCATGGTGCCGATGCAGGGCAGCACGAACCGCAGCAGGCGGGAATAGGTAAAATGATCGGACAATTGGATGGTTTCCTTTGGCATAGCTCCTCCTTTTTGAACTTCACATATGCAAAAAGGCCGATAAGAACCATCGCTCCGGTGCGTTCCCTCTTCTGCTGCGGCACTACGGTGCCCACAGCCTCCGGGAAGCACGAACGATGACATCTTATCCGGCCTTTCAATTACGTTGAAACAGCCCTCCGATGAGCGAAAAACAGTATAGCAAAGTTTATTTTTGATGTCAAGCCCTGCTTTGCATTATTCCGCTGCAAGGCGGACAAAGGGCGCGATGGCGTTGGCGTCGCCGTGGCGGACGATGGAGTAGGTAATGTCGCAGTAGGGCTGGATGGCGGTGCTCTTTTCCACGGTGGAGATGAGCAGCACCTGCAATTGCAGGCGGCGGAACAGCTCCATCATGGGGCGGATGCGGTCGCTGGTCATCTTGCTGAAGGCCTCGTCCAGCAGCACCAGACGGATGCTGTTTTCGCTCTTCTGGTAGATCTGCAGAAGGCTTGCGCAGATGGCCACATAGAAGGGTGCCTGATTCTCGCCGCCGGAGGAATCGCGGCTGACGCGGGACAGATACGCCTGCTGCCCGGTGACCTGATTGGTCACCTTGATATCGTAGTCCAGATAGGTGCGGTAGTCCACATAGTCCGAAAGGGTGGCACCGGCAGCGGTGCGTCCCTCCTGCCGGGCGCGGGTGTTCTCGTCTACGTCTGCCATGATCTTTTCCATCAGCTCATCCACCTGACGCTCGTAGCGGGGTCGGCGGTGGCGGCAAGGTTGTCCAGAGAGTCGCCCTCGGTCATCTGCTGGTTGCCTTGTCCACGATGACCTGATAGAACGCCGCCAGCTGCGGGTCGCGGCTGGGCTCTAGCTCAAAGCGGTAGACTTCCTCGCCGTAGGTCAGCTGCTCCATGACCTTGTTCAGCTCCCGGAACTGCCGCCGGGCGTGAAGATATCGTCCTTCATGCGGAACAGGATATCTTTGCGGAAGCGGTCCTTGCAGTCCCGCTGCGCCTGCTCCAGACGGGCGGCGTAGCGCTCCAGGTCGATGCGCACAAGGCTCTCATGCTGGGCGCGGTACTGTTCCAGCCCGGCAAGCCCCAGAGGATAATCGCAGACATAGCGCCGGTTGTATTCCCGCTGCGCCGGTTCCAGCGTGCTGTTCAGGTAGACAGTCAGGGCATCGTCCAGCTTGGCCTGTGCCTTTTCGGCAGCCTGCGCGGCGGCGCGGGGGGACT